>Ga0272443_10006715_pt1 | contig 11263 bp, 9 predicted proteins | sample SSMAcet12_FD_193581 | JGI IMG/M metagenome (GOLD analysis project Ga0272443, IMG submission 193581) | Marine sediment archaeal communities from Little Sippewissett salt marsh, Falmouth, MA, United States - SSM-Acet-12 | ecosystem: Environmental > Aquatic > Marine > Wetlands > Sediment ... | reverse complement strand
AATAAAGTAATCTTGGTGAATGCGGCTTCGAAGAGCCGTGTGCGTGAGTAGCGCAAGCACGGTTCTGTGAGGGGAGCGTCTTGTGAAAGGCGCTTCTACTCGACGAGGTGGGCCCAAAAGAATAACAAAACAACTCTCAAAAAACCAATGAAACGTTGAACTATTTCTTTGATTCATAGATAAAATACCCACTAATTCCAGTCACCTACGAAATCTGAAGCACAGATAGCTGTTTCTCTAACAAATATTGGATGCACACTTATTTTTGTTCACGATCAAAATCCTGGATGTCCTTGGAAGAATTGACAGCAAACAGAACCGCCCTTGTTGGTTTTTACCTGAAAGATAGGGGTATAATTGATAGATGAATTTTATCAGTATGGCTGTGATTATTCCCTGTACTTTTTCAAACTCTTGTTAAAATTCAGTATGCGAACGCAAATAGGAGATGACTTGATGGATTTCAGAAAAATTGACGTTGAAAACTGGTATCGAAAAGAGCATTTTGAGCATTTTTATAACAAACTGAATTGTGCTTACAGTATCACAAATAACATTTGCATAACGGAGCTCATGGAGGTAATCCAGAAGAGGCAATTCAAATTTTATCCAGTGATGCTTTATTTGATTGCGAAAACAGTAAATGATCAAGATGAATTTAAAACGACTATTGATGAAAATGATTCTATTGGAATATGGGAGTCTATCAACCCTAGTTATACGATTTTTCATCCGGATGATAAATCGTATTCAAGCATATGGACCATTTATTCGGACAATTTTGAATTGTTTTACAATAATTGTCTTAGTGATATCAACCGCTATGGTGATATTAAAGGCTTTTCCACTAAGCCTAATGAACCTTTAAACACTTTCTCGGTTTCAAATCTGCCCTGGCTCAATTTTTTGTCTTTTCATTTGGAGCTTGAGACGAAATATCTTGCTCCAATCGTCACGTTTGGAAAATACACATCAAAAGGAAATGATATTTCACTACCGCTTAATATCCGCATGCATCACTCAGTTTGTGATGGTTATCATATTCACAAGTTCTTTGAAGGATTAAGACAACATATGCAGTCGTTTTATTGATCTTTTAATTACGAAAAAAGCAATTGGGACATTTCTGTTTGCGGATAAAAGCCCATGCGAAACCAAAGAGACGGTTCTTGTGGTTATAAACCGTTATTTTCCAGATAGGTTATAACAGCTTTTGCGAGTGCGTGGGTGAGCTGAGCGAAGTCATAGTCCTCGAGATTTGACAGCACTATGACCACTATATTATCATCAGGGTATCTCGAAATCCTCGTTGAGGTGCCTGCGGTCGCCCCGTCGTGGTAAACCAGTCTGTGATACTTGCCATTGATAAATACTTCCACCGAGAAAACCCCATACCCCGCGCCCATCAGGTCGTTAGAAGGGGTCTCCATCATCCTGTGTGTTTCTTCTGATATCAAAAGGTTTTCATTCAGTGCCTTATGCCATTTGTAAATATCGTAAACAGTAGAGTACAGTCCCCCCGCTCCATTTGGTATTTCACGGTTTACCCAAGGAGCTAAGGCTACGACGTCGGGATTGTAGGAAATTCTTTTGCATGGAACAGCCCAAGATGAATCGTATTCGTTGGTGTCGTAACCGCTGGAGGACATATCCAACGGAATCAAAATGTTTTCTTTGATAAATTGTGCATACGTCAATCCGCTGATTTTTTCTATTACCGCTCCCAATATTACGTATCCCGAGTTGCTGTAGTAGAATTTTTCTTCGGGTTTAAAACGCGCTTCTTTTTTTCTTATATAATTTAAAGTCTTTTCTAAAATACTAACGCCGTTTTCTTTCATGATTTCAAAATACAAGTCTTTAGAATTTATAATGGTTTCCAAGCCAGACGTGTGGTTTAAAAGATTTTTTATCTTAATCTCTTCACCGTTTGGAAAGCCCTCAAAAAAATCCGAAAGCTTGTCGTTCAAGTTTATTTTTTTTCTCTCTGCCAGCATAAGAATACTTGCCGCTGTGAACTGTTTTGTGATAGAGGCGATTCTAAATTTGTGAGTTGGGTTCAAAGGTGTGCTTCTGTCAGGGCCTGTGTAACCGAATGCTTCCTCTAAAAAAATCTCGTTGCCTTTTGCTACCAAAACGGCACCCCAGAATTTCTTGAAATCAAACTCTTCTTCACAGATTTTCAGCAGTTGTGGTTCGATTTCACTTCTCAGATTAATCGTTTTTGAATATAAAGAAGAAAAGCAAGCGGAAACAAGCAATATAATTACCATTTTTGTTATTTTTTTCATTTTGACAACTCCTTTACAAAGTGTAAGCGTTGCATAAAACCATTAATCCGACCATTTCCAAAATCAGAGCGGAGCGGGACGGTTTGAGGTGGACCCAAAAGAATAACAAAACAACTCTCAAAAAACCAATGAAACGTTGAATTATTTCTTTGATTCATAGATAAAATACCCACTAATTCCAGTCACCTACGAAATCTGAAGCACAGATAGTCCTTTATCTAACAAATATTGGATGCATACTTGTTGTTGTTCACGATCAAAATCCCGGATGTCCTTGGAAGAATTGACAGCAAACTTCTTTTTGATCATCCGAATTGCCATCTCATCCCTAATTACAAAAATCTATGAAAAGATGATATCACATATCAGCAAACAGAACTGTCTCCGTTTCTTTTTGCGGATAATGTATAATGTTCATATCAAATGGTCAATGGTTGACTATCGGGAGAAAATATGAAAACAAAAGAATATGCCTTATGTACTCTTGTAAAACTGTACAGAAAAAAACTGAATCTTTCACAGAGTGAGCTGGTGAAAAGTATTTGTGTTCCTTCTTATCTGAGTAAGATAGAAAACGCGGAAGTTGAACCGAATAGACAGATCATTCAATTACTCCTGGAGAAGATGGGGGTGCAATTTTATGATGAAAGCGGTTTTTCAAATGAAGAAAACAGAATTCTGGCTGATTATTTTGATTATATCTTTTTCTTCAGGCATCAGGAAACAGGCGAACTCTTTGAATTAATAAAGAAGAGGAAAAGGAAATACATCAATTCTGTGAAATTTGTTGATTACCTTCTGATTGAATGGCATCATTTGATCTTTTCAAAAAAAAGGTTGAAAAGGCAACATGAGATCAGAGAATTGCTTGATTCGGTAAAGCATTTGATGCCTGATTCAAAAAGGAGCATTTATAGTTTTTTATGCGCGTTTATGGAGGGTTCGACGGACATTATCGGAAATCTCAGAAAGGCAACTGAGAGTTGTAATAACGGTTATTATTCATTTCAGATGGCTTCTGTTCTGGTCAGCAGGGAAAATTATTTTGAAAGTGTTAAATATCTGAACATTGCTGAAAGTCTGTTTATGGATGAAGGGAATTTCAGAGGACTTGTCTACGCCAAAAACATGAGAGCTATTGTATTTTATCTTCTCAAAGACTATGAAATGGTTGAAAAATACGTAAAGGGTGTTATCAGACTGCTTGAGACTTCCAATACCGAAGATGATTTTATAATGGGATTTAGATATTTTGCCCTTCAGAGTCTTGCAATTATCACAAAAAAACAGGGACGATTTGAAGAGATGCAGAACGCCTGTCAAACGATTATCACCGAGCAGGAAGCAAAGTACAAAAAGGTTTACACAACAGGTCCCTATTTGATACTGAGTGATTATTATTATTTGGAAGGAGATTATAAAAAAGCTCGTGAATATCTGGATGAAGCCAGTAAGAGACTGGACATGATACTGACGACCGACAAATTTTATGAAATTGAACTTTATCGTCTTTATGAATTCCGCCTCGATCACCCTGAATATCTGAAAACCAGAGAATATGAAAGACAATTGCTGAAATTAAAAATGGTTGTGGATAAAAGGGAATGTTTCCATTTTAAAGAAACCGTCAGGGATAAACTCAAAGAATTCTACGTTGCAAACAAACGCTACAAAGACGCCTATTTGATCGCCGAAAAACTGTCTTAACGGATAAAATCACACTGATATTATAAAATTTACGACAATTCTTGCCTTAAATTGAGAAAATTGATGAATATATTCTCAATTCCCTCTATTTGCCATACTTCCGCCAATTTTGATATACTTTGTATACAGCTGCTGTACTGGAAATTTATTCACAATTGAATAATCAAATCGACAAAATTCATATGGGAGGAATTTGATATGAGAAAAAGATTTTTCTTTACTTTCTTTGTTATGCTTTTTTCTTCAGTCGTTTTATTTTCTGCTAATGACATAACATCTGAATTTGACGGAGAAATCCTCTTCACTTCAGAGAGGGATGGGAACTGGGAAATATACATCATGAATGCCGGTGGTGATGAGGTAAAACGATTAACGAACAGTCCGTCAATGGATTACAGCCCAAGCTGGTCTGCTGATGGTCGACAGGTGGTTTTTAATTCAAACAGAAATGGAAATATGGATATCTTCATCATGGACAGGGATGGTGAAAATATAAGCTGTCTCACTTCGGATTCTCAGGCGAATGACACCTTCCCGGATTGGTCACCCGTTTCGGATGATATTGTATTTTCTTCCAACAGAAATGGTGTATCAGCCCTTTATCTTGTTAAAGCGGATGGTAGTGATTTAAGATTACTTTGCGAATTAAATGGACACAGCTATTGCCCCAGGTGGTCACCGGATGGCAAACGGATAGCCTTTGCCAGTCGATTTGGCAATAATCCTGAAATTTGTGTCATAAATGTGGATGGAACAGAATTGATGAGATTAACCGAGAAGTCTGATCAGGATGTTTGCCCTTCCTGGTCACCGGACGGTACACAGATTGTTTACTCAAGTTCGAATGGTATCAGAGGTGAGGATATCTCTTTGATGAATGCAGACGGAACAAACGACAGAATCATCATTCGGAATTATGAATGCAACGATTTTGTCCCCACCTTTTCACCGGATGGGAACTATATCGCCTTTCAGATGAGTTATGGAAGGGATGATGAGATTGCCGTTTACAATGTTCAAACAGAAGAAATTGTCAGACTCACCTATTCAAGAGGCTGGGATTCTGAACCGAGATGGAGGAAACAGAAATGAAAAATATTGTTGAAAGTGTCAAATCCGATGATGTTAAAAGTGTAAAAGACATTCTTAAAGCGGATCAGACAAAGATAAATGCAAGAGATGAAACCGGTCAATCCCTGCTTGGACAGGCTTGCAGAAACATGAATACAGAGATGATGAAACTTCTGATAGAAAATGGAGTGGATGTGAATGCGGCTGACAAAAATGAAATAGCTCCCGTTCATATACTCGCCTCAAGGGGATTTGTCGAAGGAATGGCAATTCTGCTGGAGGAGAACATTGATGTTAACGCTGTCGCCAATACCGGCTTTACAGCCCTGCATTATGTCAACGCTCCGGGAAGAGTTGAAGAGCGGGTATCTATCATCCGTCAGTTGTTGGAAAAAGGTGCCAAAGGTTATATTGCCAATAAAAACGGAGATGCCCCGCTTAATTTTGCCGTTGAATTTTTTATGGATATTCAGATTGTAAAGGCATTATATAAGTATGCGGATGCCTACACGATTTCCGATAGACGTGCCCTTTTGCTACTGAAAAAAGCAGCCGAGTATGGATTGAAAGATTTGTTTATGGATGTGTTTCAAGGGAGTGGCGAAGATGTTTTACAGGATGAGAAGTCAAAAGATGAACTCGTAGAATCCATTGTGAAAGGTGGCGAAACGGATTTTCTGGATATCCTTCAGCAACATAATGTTCAGATGAGAGAGAAGAAAAACGTATACGGATGGACACTCGCGCATCATGCCGCCCGTTCTGGGAATCCACGGATGCTCAGATATCTTTACGAGCAGGACTTTGACATCAGCGTGCTGAACTACAACGGTGATTCACCGTTTAATATTGCGCAGAAGCAGAACGACACGGATATGATGAATCAAATCATTGAACTCGGCGGTAAAGAAAGTGAATCTGTCTTTCCAGAGTTGAAAGGAAAATATCTTGGGCAGAAAACACCGGGAATGATTCCGGAAATATTTGCCCCCGGAATTGTTTCAACCGAAGATTATGAAGGTTGTTCAGGATGGGGAAAAGATATGGCATATTTTATCTTTCAGAGATGGGATAAGGAAACACCAAAACTCTATATCATGAATTGTGTTGATGGAATCTGGCAGAAACCCGAAACAATTCCATTTGGAGAAGCATATGGTATTGGTGATTTCACTGTTTCACCTGATGGGAATTCAATTCTATTTGCCACCAGAAGAGATATGGATGGGAATAACTGCGAATGGGCAAATATCTGGAAAGCTGAGAAAACAGAATCCGGGTGGTCAAAACCGAAGATTTTTGATGCCCCTATTCACTCGAATTATCAGGAGAGTTATCCTTGTCTTGCCGCTAACGGTAATCTGTACTTTTTCAGCTGGAGGCCGGGAGGTTATGGAAAATCGGATCTTTATTTGTCTGAATTTAAAGATGGAATATATCTGGAACCCGTCAACTTGGGCAACACGCTGAACAGTATAAATTACGAATGGGATGCGTATATTGCACCGGATGAAAGCTATATCATCTTTTCCTCCGTGCTTCCGGGAGGCCGCTGTGACAATCTGCATATTTCTTTCAAAATGGCTGATGGAAACTGGACAAGGCCTCAGTTTATGGCTGGTATCAATTCAGAATATTCAGACAACAGACCCTATGTTACCCCTGATGGTAAATATCTTTTCTTTTACAGTGGCAGAACAGGAAACGGTGATATTTACTGGGTGGATGCGAAGGTAATAGAAAAATTCAAGGCATCAAGTGAAGGAGGAATAAGGTGAAAAAGTTTTTTCTGATCTTTATCTTAACGGGATTGTTCTTTTTAAGTGCTTTTAGTGAAAATGTGACTGATAACGTTTTGTCAGCGGAAAATGCCAAAAATATCGTGTTACTCGAAAAACTTGAGGGGCACAGTGGCAAACTCTGGAGAGTCGCCTTCTCAGCTGATGGGTTACTGGCGACTTCCGATACAAATGGAAAGGCAATTGTATGGAAAATTACAGATGACCCCGAAAATTTTGAAAAACATTATGATTTTAAGATGTCAGGAACGGTTGAGGCCGTGGATTTTATCGGTGAAGAGGTGTTGATTACGCTGAGTAACGATTATCTTATCAGTTATTGGGATCTTAAAACCGGAGAATTGATCAAAGAGGAAAGGGGTGATTACGGATACATCGGATATGTGCTTGTTTCTGAGGATAATCAGCTGCTGGCCGTTGAATCAAAGGGACGATTTGATCTTTTTGACATTAAAACGGGAGAAAAATTTCATCACTTTACGACGCCAAATGGCACTTGCTTTGAATACCGGTTCACTTCAGACAACAAAAAAATGGTGACGTCCAGTCATGAGGGGAGCGTTATACTCTGGGATCTTGAAACGGGCAAAAAGATAAGCGCATATGAGGGACACAAATGGGATGTGCACGCCCTGGATATCAGCCCTGATGATAAATATATTGTGACGGCTTCAACGGATTCCAAGGTGAAAATCTGGGATTTGGAGAGTGGCAAATGTCTTCATACCATGTACCATTACGATGGCCTGTACGATGTGGCATTTTCACCGGATGGGCGGCTGATTGCCTCTGTCGGATGTGATCGGGTTGTTCTGGTTTGGGAGAGTGCTTCCGGCAGGAGATTAAAAGCTCTGCGTCACGCTGATGAGATTCATGCGGTTGATTTTTCATCCGATGGGAAATATATCATCGCCGGCGGTTATGATTCGGATATATACATCTGGGGAGTACGTTAAATAAGTTATGAACATCTCGAGTTCCGTAACCACAAGGTCAGTCCCTGTGGTTAATGGAAGTGTGATTAAGACTGAGGAGAGATATATGATAGAACTTAAGAATGATGAATTTTACAAAGTATTGGAGCTTTTTTCTGATTTACGGGATTGTACACCCGTTTATTCTATTCTCAACAATAATAGTGCATCAAGAATATTTGTGGATGATAAAGAAAAACCGTCAAGTGCCTTTATGTGGAATGAATTCAGATATAGCTATATTGCCGGTAATTCAGAAAATGAGAAATTTAACGAAAACCTCGCTTTATTGCTGAAAAATGAACTGCTTCCTGTTGGAAAAGAATCGAATGATCCTACGATGGTCTTTTACCCTGATAACGAAAGCTGGCTATTAAAAACTGATGAAATACTCCAGGGGAAATTACCTCTTGCTATCAATAGACAATTGTTTAAATTCAATAAAGAATATTTTCAGAAATTAAAATTTTCTTTTAATGAGGCAATTCAGATTAAAAGGATGGACAAAAAAATACTCAATGATCTTGATGATGCTATTTTGGATGATATTCAGATGAGCTGGATTTCTTTGGAAAGGTTTCTTGAAAAAGGTGTTGGCTTTATTCTTTTGAAAGACGATGAACTTATCAGTTCATGTCATTCGTGTTTTGCGGATGATCACTCATTCGAAACAAGTATTAAAACTTATGATGAAAAGTTCAGAAGGAAAGGCTATGCCACAGCGGTAACCGTTAAGTATATAGAATATTGTCTGGAAAACGGTATAGAACCAAAATGGGAGTGTTGGGAAGGAAATGAGTCATCTGTCCAACTTGCGGAAAAAATGGGGTTTGTGAAAACAACCTTGTATCCTGTGAAATTTATTCTTTTAAATGAAGCAGATGAACTGATGGAAAATGCCTTTTATTATCGATTTGATTTGAAGAAATACGAGGAATCGGCAGAATTTTTTGAGAAGGCTTTTGAGTTGATGGAAGATGTTGAAGCGGAAAACCTGTATTTCTGTAGTTGTTCTTTTGCATTAGCAGAAAACCCCATAAAAACGGTTGAGTATCTGAAAAAAGCAATCCAAAATGGTTTTAATGATTTTGACAGAATAAAAAACGAAGAAGCCTTTAAAATTATTGGAAATAGTCTTGATTTGGAGAATATTCTGAGAATTTGATGAATTTATTGTATTAACCACTGGGTCTGTCCTCGTGATTTCTATAGAAAAATTATTTCATTCATTCAATAAAAAGCGAATAATATTTGTTCGCTCAATCCCTTCATTTACAGTATCCGGCAAACGATCCATGGTCAGAACCGTTTTTGGGTAATTGTCTTTAATTTTCAAAAGCGATTGGTATTCTCTTTCAAGAGTCTGAGGCTTTTCAATGGGATAAGCAACCTGTAAATACCATTTTTCTTGACCTTTTACAGCCACAAAATCAACTTCATAATCCCCTTGTTTTCCAATACTGACCTGATACCCTCTGTTCAACAGTTCAAGATACACCACGTTTTCAAGTAAACCGGAAATAGCCTTGTCTGAAAAACCCAGCAGAGCATATCTCAAACCAAAATCATTGGTGTAATATTTTTCCATCGTTTCAAGAAACTTTTTTCCCTGAAGATCAAAACGGTTTACCTTATGAAAGACAAGGGCATCTTGTAAAGAATGAAGATAGGAATACAGGGTTTCCACATTGTGTTTTCTGCCCTGACTTTTCAGAAAATCTACGATTTTTTTTGCTGAAAGGATATTCCCTACATTATCCATCAAATACATAATGACTCTTTGCAGCAGCTCGGAATTTCTGATCTGATTCCTCAGAATGACATCTTTTAAAACCACAGAGTTGAAAATATCCATCAGGTATTGTCGAACAAATTCAGAATCATCTTCAATCCTGAAAAGACCGGGTAATCCGCCTTTTTTTAAATATTCCCAAAACAATTGTTCCTTTTCATCAAATCCTTGTATTGCTTTCCCAAAAGAAACACGATTAAAATCTAAAAATTCTGAAAAAGAAAGAGGATATACAGGGATGGAAAGATATCTTCCACTCATTAAAGTTGCCAGTTCTGATGAAAAAAGACTGGAATTGGAGCCGGTAATATAAATATCGCAATCAAGATCAACCATGAATGAGCTGATGCATTTTTCCCAGTTATTGACATTCTGGATTTCATCAATCATGATATAAACCGTCTTATTTAAATGATCCGTTTTGGAATGAATATGACGATACAATACCTGATAATCGTAAAATTGACTGTTCATCATTGATTCCATATTCAAATATATAATCTGCTCTTCTTCAACTCCGGACTGTTTTAATTCTTCCTGCAGCATGAAAAGAAGCGTCGATTTTCCAACCCTGCGCATACCGGTTAGAATTTTAACCATCCCGTTATTGCTGTTCTTGAGTAATATTTTCATGTACTTGGGTCGTTTGATCATATGATCACCTATGTTTTCTGTGTTGTTTCTATTATAACAGAAACAAACTCTTTTTCGGTGGAACTTTCTTTTATAGTGGAATGTTTTAGCATCTTTTGAAAACACACTCTTCTATTAGAGGAACGGACCTTTTTGCAACAATTCTGATAGAGTTAATTTTTTAAAGAAGATTGTAGAATAGAAAATAAATAGAATTGAAGAAAAGCGTTTATCAAAGGATATTATAAAAGGAGTCTCTTACCTTTTAGAGGCATTTTAATTTATAAAGCCATTTAATTTTAAAGCGTACAATGTGTTATAATATACGCATGAAATATAATAACAAGGATTATAAACAACAAATCATAAAAGAGCTTGAAGAAAATAACGGAATGATTACTGCTGCATATTGTAAGGAAAATGGGATTCCAAATATTTATTTAAAAAACATGGTGGAGAAGGGGAGTCTTATAAAGGTAAGTCGCGGTATATACGCGACACATGATACGATTTTGGATGACTATTATATTTTTCAACTGAGATATACAAGATGCATTTATTCTTTTTTATCAGCACTTTATCTTCAGGGAATGTCTGACAGAGCTCCGGATACTAAAGAGGTTACAGTTTTTAAAGGATATAATGCCTCGCGTATAAAGGAAAAATGTATCGTTCATTATACTTCAAAAGCGTTTTATGATATTGGAAAAACCAACGTTTTTACCATGTTCGGAAATGTCGTTTCTGCTTATGACAAAGAAAGAACGATTTGTGATCTGATCAGGAACAGAAAAGATATAGATCCTGAAATTTTCGTAAAAGCGTTGAAACTTTACATGAGAAGCAAAGATAAAAAACTGAATAAGCTAATGGAATATGCAAGGGTCTTTAAAATTGAAAAGAAGACACATGAATTGATCGAGGTTTTGTATGAATAAGAATAAACTGAAAAGCATTATACAAAAGATTGAAAATGAAACCGGTTTAAATTACAAT
>Ga0272443_10006714_pt1 | contig 11264 bp, 5 predicted proteins | sample SSMAcet12_FD_193581 | JGI IMG/M metagenome (GOLD analysis project Ga0272443, IMG submission 193581) | Marine sediment archaeal communities from Little Sippewissett salt marsh, Falmouth, MA, United States - SSM-Acet-12 | ecosystem: Environmental > Aquatic > Marine > Wetlands > Sediment ... | reverse complement strand
TTGGTTCGAATCCCTGGAAACGCTTGAAGTTGTACGGCCCCGTGTTGTCCACGCGCGACCGGCCGAAATCGAACACGCGGCACCCGAGACGCACCGCCTGCTCCATGGCCGTCAGGTAAAGAAAATTATTCGGATGCATCTTTTCGTATCGCGCATCGCAGCCGGCGAAGTACGGCATCAGCGTGTCACGGTAGATGAAACTCAACAGGCCGGCGACGGGTCGCCCTTCGTACCGGACGAGCTGGACGAGGTGGCGCACGCGACACCCATGCTCGTCCATTTTGCCGACCTGGGCCGGACTTGTGCGCTCGACGAGCCGTCGGAAAAAGTCGAGCGGATAGTTCAGGGACGCGAGCCGCCGCATGCTCTGGCTGTAAAGCAGCCAGACGGTGTTCAGGGGCGCGTCGCCGAATTCGACGGTCAGGCCGTACCGCTCGCGGGCATGGCGGGCGGCCGCCCGGGCCTTGCGCGGCAAATCGGTCAGGACTTCCGCGGGGTCGGCTGGAAGGTGTTTCCGAAACGTCACATAGCGCCGCACGACGGGCAGATCGGGCCATTGCGGTTCGACCGAGCGGATGTCGAGCCACTGGGCCTCGGTCTCGTCGGCCAAGCTCTGGGCGTGGTGCAGCAGGGCCGCATGGGCTTCGTCGTCGTCGGCCAGCGTGCCACCGTACACGCCGTAGGGCACGCTGACGAGGATTTTGCCGGCCAGCCGGCTGGCCACGCTCATCAGCGGAAACAGGCCGACGAGGCGCTCGCCCCGCCAGGCGCCGGCATAGTGCGACCGGTGGCCGAAACCGTCCCGAACGGCGTCGCGCCACAGCAACGTGTGGAACAACGTAGCGCCCGGGTGCCAATCCACGTAACGGTTCCAGATCGGCTCGTGGTCGGGATCCAGCGCTCGCACCTGTACGGACATCCGTGTCCCCCTGGCTCGCATCGTTGCCGTTTAGAAACCGCTGCCGAACGCGTTCCCGCCTTCCTCGCTGCTGAGGATGGGAATGTGCTCTTCCCGCCCGCCGGTCAGAATGCATCCTTCGATGGGGACGCGGTTGGCCTGGAGCACCTTGACGGACCGCCGTACGAGCGGTTCGGGCGTCCGGTTCATGCGCACGACCAGGAGCACGGAGTGACACAGCGGCGCGATGAGACCGACGTCGGCGACGTCGTGCATCGGCGGCGTATCGACAAACACGTAGTGGAACCGTTCGAGAAGCTGGCTGAACACGCAGCCGAGCCGCTCGGCCCCAAGCAGCACGCTCGGCGGATCGTTCTGCAGGTCGCCTGCCGGCACGACGTAAAAGTTGCCGTGGACGGCCGGAACGCATACCTCGGCCAGTGAAGCATCCTCGCGGACGACATCGGCGATGCCCGGCGCACCGGTGAGGCCGAACATCCCCGTCAGGCCGCGCGTACGCCAATCGAGATCGACAACGGCCGCACGAACGTGGCGCAGCTCGGCCAGGCAGAACCCCAGGTTGGCCGCGGTCACCGATCGCCCTTCGCCTCGCAGCGTCGAGGCGACCGCATAGATGCACGACCGCCGCCCTCCCCGTGCCGTCAGAAGCCGTGTGCGCACCGCACGGTACTTCTCGGCCATCAAGCCGGCCGGCTCATGGCAGGCGACGACGTGTTGATCGATCCGGTCGGGTTCGATGGGCGCGCGCGCCGTGTCGATGGGTTCCAGAACGGGCGGTTCCGCAATCCACTCCGTACCGAGAGGCGACGCCGCTGCGGGAGCCTCCCCGCCGCCGCCGGCGCTGTCCGTTTGCGGCTCGGCAGCCTTCGCGGTACCGCGCTTCTTCGGCGCGGCGCGTCCCTCGCGCTGCCGTTGGGCCCGTTTCATTGCTGCCGCGATACGTCCCATGGTTCATCCGCCTGTGCGGTCAATCGGTCATGCACCCATCATCTCGGCCATCCACCGCGCGGGGGGTGCGTACGCCAGCACCTGTTCGTACCATTCCGGGTCGTTCAGACTCATCAGAAAAACCGTCCCCGCCGCCGCCATGCCCACGATTTCGATGCCGGCTACCACCGGCCACAGCCACCGGCGCCGACACTTGCTTCCGACCGGAACGATCTCGCCGATCACTTCGAGCACGGGCAGGCCGAAGGCACGCTGCGCCTGCCCCGGATCGCGCACGGAGCGATCGAACACCTCGGCCAGAAATACCAGCGCGACCGCCAGCGCCAGGCCGAGCCCACCCGCCAGCAGGAAGATGCCCGCAGCCGTCGGGGCGATCGGTTTGCGCGGCTTGCGGGGCGGTTCGACGACGGCGAAGCTGATCCCGTGATTCCGCTTCTCGGCCGCCAGCACGCGGGCCACTTCGTCCATGTGCTTCTTCCAGGACCGATGCTCCGTCTTGGCGGTGTCGAGGTCCTGCTGGAGTACCAGGTACTGCTGTCGCCGGTCGAACATGGCGGCCTTGCTCGTTTCGAGCTGCGCGAGCCGGGCCTGCTGGCGATCGAGGTCCTCGTCGAACAGGTCGAGCCGCTCCTGAAGCGTCGCGATCTCATTAGCGACGCGTTGCCTTTCGACCTCCCGGTGCGTTTCCCCGGGCTCGTCCGTCCGATCGCCTCCCGGCGCGAACGTTTCCGGAACGGTCGCCGGCTCGCGTGCAAGTTCCTCCTCGAGCCCTTCGAGCTTGCCGCGCAGCGACACGACGTAGGGATGCTGGTCGGTCATTCGGCGCAATGCCTGCGCGTCGGCGATCTCGGTCTCGACCCGTTCGATCTGCTCTTTGATCCGGCGATACCTTACATTCGGCACCTGCCGGACGGCGGACATCGCCTGCGGCTCGGAGGTGCCGACCGCAAGGCCATTCTCGAGCGCGTCGAGGTAATCCCGCTTGCTGCGAAGCTGGCGTTCGGTTTCGGCCCGATCGAGCGTCAGCTTCTCGATGGCCAGCTGCTGGGCGATGATGCGCTGACCGAGCAGGTCCGGGTCGGAAGGATCGATGCCCGGATGGTCGGCCGACATCTTGAGAAGCTCAGCCTCGAGGGCGGCTGCCTGCTCCTTGGCCTGCTCCGCCTCGGCCGCGAAGAAACGGTGCGATTTCGTGAGAATCTCGCTGAGCCGCGCGTCCATCCGCGCGATATAGTTTTCCGTCAACTGCGCGACGAGGCGCAGGCCGACCTCCGGCTCGCGCCCCCGATAATTGATCTGGATGAGGTCGAGGTGCTCGCTTTTTTCGATCACGCCGACTCGAAGACAGTCAGCCAGCTCGTTGAGCAGGCGCAGGCGCTTCGCACGGCCCGCGGGCGTAAGCGCGTCCTCCTCGTCGCGCGGCAGATCGTCGGTCAGACCCAGTTGATCGGCCGCCTCGCCGAGCGCGTGGTAGCCCATCACGTCGATCACGAGCGAACGCCGAAGCGTCTCGAAGGAGTACGGCGAATTGCTGTCGACCAGGTTGCTGATCGCCACGTCGTCGCGCCGCTCGAAAATGGTGTTCAGCGCGTACTTGCGCGGCAGCAGCAGGCCGACGACGAGCGTCGCCAGCATCCCCGTCAGCAGCGGGATCACGAACAGCCACCGCCGGCGGCTCAGAATCGTGATCACCCGGCCCAGCATCCGCTGAAGATCGCTGGTGGCCGGCGATTCCTCATGCGCGCCGAGATGTTGCGCCAGCATGGCAGCCAGTGGTTGCGTGCTCATAGGTCTCGCTAAACCTCGCACCGGAACCGTCTATCGGCCGATCAATGCACCCACGATCGCCCGGCGGTTCGAACCATCATTAGCGTTGTCGTAACGATAGCCGTAGCGCCCGTATTTCCACCGGTCGGGTGCATCCTTCACGTCCACCGCATAGTCGTACGTCTCCATGATCGGTTGGAACGGGAACAGCACTTCCCGCACGCGCAGACCGAGCCATCCCAGCGGCGTCGGGGGAACGTAGACGATGTCCCCCTCCTTCAGAAGGTAATTGTCACGTAGGTTTCCCGACTGCATCATGTCGTCCACGTTGACGACGAGTTCGCTGCGCTCGTCTTCGGCGGCACTGGGCCGAATGACTTTCACCTGGTTTCCCCACGCCAGGAAAGTCGGTCCCGTCTGGGCCAGGACATCCAGAACCGTGTCCCGGCCCGTAAACGGCAGCGCGCCGCCGGAATGGACCTGCCCGAAGACGTAAACCTTCTTACTCAGGTAGGCGGCCACCTGCACGTTGACTTTCGGCTCCACGTAATAGCGCGACAGCAGTTCCTCGAGCCGGGCGGCCAGTTCGCGCGGCGTCAGGCCCGCCGCCTTGACCTCCCCCAGCAGGCGGAGCGAGATCTTGCCGTCGCTGCGGATCTGCTGGGCCTCGCCGTCCACCTCCGGTGCGGTCGGCGAGCTGATCTGCACCACGTCGGGCGGCGCGAGCCGGTACTCAACGGCCGCCACATCCTCGCGATGGGCCTGAACGAAGTTCTTCAGGTCCGCATATTTGTGCTCGTCGGCGCAGCCGGCCGCCCCGGCCGCCCATACGGCCAGCCCGAGCAGTCCACCGGTCATTCCTTTGTCAAGTCGCATCGCGGTCCACCTGAACGGATCGGGCTCGACCTGGCACGCGGGCCAAACGGGGACACGCCGCGCAGGGCGAGCCGCGAAGCTTTTCGTGTGTGAGTCATCGGTTCGATAATGGCTGCGTTCAACTTAGTTCAGCAAATTTTTTTTCGGTCGCTGCCGCGAACCTCAAGCACGCGCAAAGCGGGTCCGATAGTACCGCTTGACCCAGGCGGCGCGGACGAAGTCCGATAATGACTCTTTCGCGCCGCGCATCCGGTTGACGGAACACTGGCAGGAGTTCCCGACATGTACTGCGCGCACTTCGGCTTTTCGAGGCCGCCGTTCAACAACACCCCGGACCCCGTCTTCTACTACGGGACGCCGGACCACGAGGAAGCGCTGGCCACGCTCGAATACGCGACTTTTCAGCGCAAGGGATTCGTGCTGGTTACCGGCGAAATCGGCGCCGGCAAGACACTCATCAGCCGGCTGTTTCTTCAGAAAGTCGAGCCGCGGGCGAACGTGGCCGTCATTCACCACGCCCACCTGACAGGCCGACAACTGCTGGCGGCCATCTGCCGCGAGTTCGAGCTCGATGTGCCTCCCGAGGCCGATAACCTCCAACACATCGAACGCCTCGAAACCTTTCTGCTCGAGCAATTCGCCGGAGACCGTTACGCGGTCGTTCTGCTCGACGAGGCCCAGAACCTCTCCGATGAGGCCTTCGAAGAACTGCGGATGCTGGGCAACCTCGAAGCCGACGACGCCAAGCTCCTCCAGGTCTGCATCCTGGGTCAGCCCGAGCTGCGCGTGCGTTTCAGCCAACCGGGCCTCCGACAGATCGGCCAGCGGCTCTTCCGCCGCTTCCATCTCCACGCGCTCGACCGCGCGCAATGCGAACAGTACATACTCCATCGTCTCAAGGTCGCCGGCTGCAACCGCCCCGATCTGTTCACGACCGAAGCGGTCTCGCTCATCTTCTCAGCCAGCGCGGGCATACCGCGGATCGTCAACCACCTGTGCGACAACGCACTGCTGGCCGCCTACGGGCAGGAGCACGAGACGATCGACGCAGCCACGGTTCAGCAGGTTCTCGAACAGGAGGAGGCTGCATCGGCCCCATCCCATCCCGACGCGTCCGGGAATGTCGTTCAACCGGCCGCGGAACAGGCCGTTCTCCAGACGGTCACCGAGTCAGCCACGATCGAGCTGAATGCCGACCCGGTCGGGATCGAAAGCAACACCGATTCCGCGGAAGCCATGCCTGCCGACCACGCCCGGGAGATCGACCTGCCGCAGACCGTTCGCGACGTCGTCCGACAGATGGACGAGTTGGCCAGCTGTTCCCAGGCCGCCGCCGATGCCGCACGGGCAGCCAAGGAATCCACGACGCAAAGCCGGGCGGCCCTGAAAATCGTCCAGACGCAGGCGATCCGGCTGCGGGAGGCACGGCAGATGGTCCGCGCGGTGGACGAACGCACCCACCGCACGGACAACGCCCTCGAAGCACTGGCCGACCGGACCCGTCAACAGTGGGAGACGATGGCTGACCAGGTGCGCGAGTCCCACGCCCGCACGCAGGGGGAGTTTTCCGAACAGCTGCGAACGACGACCGAGAAGATGCGCGGCGATTTCGAAGACCGCATCGGGACGCTTGACCGATCGTTGCACAGCCTCGATGAGCTGACGCACCGGAAACTGGACGAACTGACCGCTGCCCTTGAGCGTCTGGAAGACGAACGCCCCTCTACGGAAATGCTGGAGACGATCCGCCAACAGCACACGGAAGCGATCGATGCGCTCCGCGCGCGGCTCGAAGAAAGATACGAAGAAGTTCGCAGTCTGCAGCAATCGCTGGCCGAACACGCCGCTGCTCACAACGAACGGCACGCGGAAGACATCTCCGAAATCAGCCGCCGCGTCGAAGGCTATACCCGACGACTTCTTGGCATGAGGCATAAGCTCGTCGGCGACATGGCGACCCTCACACGACGGCTTGACGCACTGGCCGAGACCGCCGTCACCCGCGCGCAGCTCGAGCAACTTGCCGAACGCCACGCATCGGAGCTGCACAGCTTCAAGGAAAGCACCCGGGCAGAGCTGGCGCGTGTACACGAGCACCAGCAGGCCTCCGCGGACAACCTTCGGCGGGAGCATCGGCTCGTCTCCGAGCAGATCCGCGATGAACAGACGCAGACGGCTGAGCAACTCCGCGGCGAGCAGCAGAGCGCGGTCCATATGCTCCGTGAAGAGCACATCCAGATCACCGACGAACTGCGCCGGGAACAACAGGAAACCGCCGGGCAGATGCGGGACGAACAGACGCAGACGGCTGAGCAACTCCGCGGCGAGCAGCGGTCGGCCTGCCGGGAACTGCTCGATCGGCACGTGCGCGACATCCAAACCCTCTGCGAGGATTACAAACGCGACTTGGCCGTCCTGAACCGGAATCGTGCAGCCGACACGGACGCCATCCTCGATCGCATCGGCTCGAACCGGCGGATCGTCAAGCGGCTCGTCGGGGGCGTGGTTGAGCGGTTCCGCGCAACCCAACGGCAACTCGCGACCCTGGAGGCGTCATCGGCAAGCAGGCAGGAGTTGGCCGACCTCCACACCCGCCAGGAGGCGGAATCGCAAAAGCTCCTCCAGCAACTGGAAAGCCAGGCCGGCGCGATCCAGGAGCAATTCGAACGGATGTCCGACCGCGTTCAGCAGGCGTACAACGATATCGAATCGCTTCGCGCGACGACCGCCCGCTCCGATGACATCGAGCGGCTTCTGCGGCTCGCGGCCGAAGACCGCGAATATCTCAAGGTCAGCCTGGCCGCCCAGCAGCGCGACCTCGAATTGCTGGCCGACGGACTCGGCGCGCGCTGCGACGCGCTGCTTCACCGCCTCGACGCGCTGCCGGCCGACCTCGCGACAACCCGCCAGCTCGACGAGGCGCGCCGCGCGTACACCGAGCAGGTCCGCGACGCTTTGGCCGAGATGGTGCAGAGCAAAGCGCAGCTCGAAGAATCGATCAGCCGACTCGCGGCCCAGGGCGATCAGACCCATGCCGAACTCGAACGTCTTGCCGCCGAGGCGGCCACCACCCGTGACGTGGAAGCCCTGCGCGATCAGCAGGAAGACAAGATCGCCCAGTTGGTGCAGCGCATCGACCTGCACGAAAGACATTACGGCCACAACCTGCACGACCTGTCCTGCCGCGTGGCCGAGCATACGCGGCGTGTGACCGCCCTGGAGGAGCTCGAGCGTCCGCAGCCCGTCCGCATCGAGCTGTCGCCACAGGCCGGCACGGAGCTGGGCGATCTCATCGAATCCGCCCACCGGCAACATGAGCAACTCGCGCCGGCCGTCGAGCGGGCCGAGACGCTCGCCTCGCAACTGGAGGCAACCCGCGAACGCGTGGGGCAATCCCTCGACCGGTGGGACGCACAGGCCGACCAGATCGACGCGCGCACCGACAAACTGCGTAAGGCTGCCGAGTCGGCCAGGCAGGTCATCGATGCCTTGAGCCGTTGCCACCGCTCGGTGCAGTCCAAGCTCGATTCGAAACGGTGGCAAACCGAGCTGACGCGCGGCGAGGCATTATCGCAACGGCTCGAACAGGCGACCGACCGCGCCCATACCGTCGTCGGCCAGCTCCAGGGGGCCCTGCACGATTTCGAGCGGTGCCAGAACACGGCCGATCAATGGGACCGCCGCCACGCGCAGGCCCGGCAGACCGTCCGGCAACTGGCCGACCTGCTCGACGAGGCCGCCCGCGTCGGAGGCGCGGTCGATCAGAACCTGAACCGCCGCAAAAAAATGCTCGAAGCCGTCGCCCAGAACACGGCCAAACTCATGAAAGTCATCGAAGCGGCCCGCCAGGACGACGTCCCGGCAGCAGGCAACGGTCACAAGCAACACCCGGCCCGGCTGACCGACAGGACAAGCCCGCACGAAGGTCGGCCCGAAACGGGCGTTCACGGCATCGATTGGCCTGTGTTCCGAATGCGCCCCCCGCGCCCCGCGATGATCATCAACAAGGCCGCCGGCGCGTAAGCGGTCCCGGAACACCTCCGCCTTGACAAGGCATCCCTCGCGGTCCTACCTTGCAGTCGAGCGCGTCTTCCGATGCGCGCCCCCTGTGCGACCACTCATCCGTTTCCCAGGAGAAACCTGATGCTCCTGTCCAACGTATTTGCCATGATCGCCGCCGCACGTCAGGGTGGTACGGGCGTCTCGCCCGTCAGAAGAATGCGCGTCATATGCATGCTCTGCATCATCGCCGCAGGGGCGCAGCCCGCTCCGGCCGACGCCACGCACCAGGCGACGGGCGTGAAAATCGGCGAGGTGACCCCCACCTCGGCCATCATCTGGACGCGCCTCACGCGCGATTCCGCGCGGCGCGAGGACGGCGTCCCCCGCGCCGGCCGGCCCGCACGACCTCTGGGCGACGAGCTGACCGTCGAAGACCTCGAGGGCGCCTGTCCCGGGATGGCCGGCCGCATCCGCGTCCGTTACGGTACCCGCCAGAACCTGGCGGACGCGCCCACGACGGAGTGGGTCACCGTCGGTGCGGAAACGGATTACACGCACCAGTTCGTTCTCGAAAATCTCCAGCCCGCCACGATCCATTATTTCGCCGTTGAAACAACCGACCTCGAGGGACACCCGCACGCGCCGCTGTCCGGCTCCTTCCGGACCGCCCCCCCACCGGACCGCAACGTGCCCGTCACCTTCACCGTGATGACCTGCCAGGAGTACAGCCGGCAGGACATTCCGGACGGCTTTGCGATCTACCCGTCCATGGCCGCCCGGAAACCGGACTTTCTGGTCGCCACCGGCGACAACGTCTACTACGACAACTTCGACCCCGTGGCCACCTCGGTGGCCGTCGCCCGCTACCACTGGGACCGGATCTACAGCCTGCCGAGTCTGGTCGAGTTCCACAGGCATTTCCCGACCTACTGGGAGAAGGACGACCATGACACGCTCTGGGACGACTGCTGGCCGGGGAAGCGCCCGGAAGGCGCCGGCTCGTTCACCTTCGAGCAGGGTCGGCAGATTTTCCTCGAAGAGGTCCCCATGGGGGCAAAAACCTACCGTACGTTTCGGTGGGGCAAGAGGTTACAGATCTGGCTCGTCGAGGGCCGGGACTACCGCTCGCCCAACACAGACCCGGGCGGACCGGAAAAGACGATCTGGGGGGCGGACCAGAAACGCTGGTTGACCGAAACGCTGTTGGCCAGCGACGCAGACTGGAAAATCCTCATCAGCCCCACGCCGATCGTCGGACCCGACCGACCCAATAAAGCCGACAACCATTCCAACCGGGCTTTCGCGCACGAGGGCAGCGCGTTTCGCAAGTGGGTTCAACAAAATCTGCCGGACAATTTCTTCGTGATCAACGGCGACCGTCACTGGCAGTACCACTCCGTGCATCCGACGACGGGCGTACATGAGTTCGCCTGCGGGCCGGCCAGCGACGAACATGCCAGCGGTTCGCCCGGCTACGATCCGAACTACCACCGCTTCCACCGCGTCGAGGGCGGCTTTCTGTCGGTATCCGTCGAGCCGATCGCCCCGCCGCCGCCCGACGGACCCGCCAGCCGCATCACCTTCCGCCACCATGACGTCGCCGGCGAGGTGGTCTACACGTACAGCCCCAACTAACAGGGACGTGGGGACCGCGGCCCCCCTTACGGTCGGTTACCAGCAAAAACAGGCCGACCCGCTCCGCGCTCCACTTCCGTGGACGCGATGTTCGACGGTCCCGCCGGCAGCCGATACAATGCGCCGCTACCTTCGAAGGCGCCGGGGAGCCGCTCCCGGTAAAAACGTTTCAAATGCGACCGAATCGGGTGAGCCATGACAGTGCTGGATCATCTACCCACGACTTACGAGCCGACGCAAGTCGAGCCGGAGATCGCGGCCTTCTGGGATCAGGGCAACTACTTCCACGCCGACACGGCCACCGGCGGCCGCGGCGTCTACACGATCGTCATCCCACCGCCGAACGTCACCGGCGCCCTGCACGGCGGGCACGCACTCAACAATACCCTTCAGGACGTCCTCATCCGCTGGCACCGGATGCGGGGCTTCAACACCCTCTGGATGCCCGGCACCGACCACGCCGGCATCGCCACCCAGGCCGTCGTCGAACGGACGGTCTTCGAGACCGAGCACAAGACCCGCCACGACATCGGTCGCGAGGAAATGGTCCGCCGGATCTGGGAGTGGAAAGAAACCTACGGCAACCGGATCCTCAACCAGCTCAAGCGGATGGGCTGCTCCTGCGACTGGGCGCGCACCCGGTTCACGCTCGACGAGGTCTGCGCGCGGGCGGTGCGCCACACGTTCTTCCGCCTTTTCCGCGACGGGCTCATCGTCCGCGGCAAGCGGCTGGTCAACTGGGACACGCAACTTCAGACGGCCGTCGCCGACGACGAGGTCTACCACGAAACCGTCCGCGGCCATCTCTGGCACATCCGCTACCCGCTCAAGCAGCCGCTCGTCATTCAGCGCGACGGCCGCGAGGTGCAAATCTCGTTCCTGGTCGTCGCGACAACCCGTCCGGAGACGATGCTGGGCGATACGGCCGTCGCCGTCCACCCCGAAGACGAACGCTGGCAGCCGCTCATCGGCAAGACCGTCATCCTGCCGCTGCTCAACCGCGAGATCCCCGTCATCGCCGACCCGATCCTCGTGGACCGCGAATTCGGCTCCGGCTGCGTCAAGGTCACGCCCGCCCACGACCCGAACGACTACGCCTGCGGCCAGCGCAACGACC
>Ga0272443_10006713_pt1 | contig 11270 bp, 8 predicted proteins | sample SSMAcet12_FD_193581 | JGI IMG/M metagenome (GOLD analysis project Ga0272443, IMG submission 193581) | Marine sediment archaeal communities from Little Sippewissett salt marsh, Falmouth, MA, United States - SSM-Acet-12 | ecosystem: Environmental > Aquatic > Marine > Wetlands > Sediment ... | reverse complement strand
ACTTGCCAGAACAGTTTCGATAAAGAGCATTCCCCGCAGGCCGTCATTAACATCCGGGAAATCAAGAGCAAGGGGATCTGGTTTTGTTCTTGTCAATCTTGCCCTAACAGTATCAGCAAAGTTGCAGTAAGTATTTGCAAAAGCCTCAAAAAATGCTTCAGGATGTCCGAACGGCAGCCGAGTCGCACGTCCCGCTGCGGGGCTTTTCGCACCAACATAGTCATTGCCGCGCCGCCAAACCTGTACAGGTCCGTTCGGAACTTTTACATATAAATAATTCGGGTGTTCCTGATGCCATTCGAGTCCTTTTTCTTCGCCATAAATCCAGATGGCGAGATTGTTCTCTTCGCCAATCGATATTTGGCTTGCATGCAAAACTCCCCTTGCACCATTATTGAATCTCAGCAGAACATTGCCGTCATCATCCAGTTTTCGTCCCTTGACAAAAATCGACAAGTCGGCACAGAGATGAGTAATTTTCAGGCCGGTTATATATTCGGAGAGATTTTCAGCATGTGTGCCGATGTCACCCATACATCCTGCCCCGCCGCTCTGTTTCGGGTCGGTTCGCCATTCAGCCTGCATACTGCCGGCTTTTTCCAGAGCAGTAGCCAGCCAGCCCTGAGGATACTGCACGACAATCTTACGAATTTTTCCCAACTCGCCGCTGCGAGCCATGTCACGGGCCAGTTTTACCATGGGGTAGCCGGTATAGTTATGCATTAATCCGAAAACTTTACGATTCTTCTGAACAATTTTCTTTAATTCTTTCGCCTCTTTTACATTGAAAGTCATTGGTTTTTCGCACATTACATGGAAACCGGCATTGAGAAAATCTCTTGCTATAGGAAAATGCCAGTTGTTCGGAGTGGTAATCGAAACAAAATCAATCCTCTCGCCTTCCGGCAACTTCAGCTCTGATTCAATCATTTGCTTATAGTCGCCGTAAACACGCTTGGGATTAAGTAAAAGCTCTCGACCCTGCTGTTTTGATTTCCGTGGATTAATATCGAACGCACCGGCTACTAACTCAATGCCGCCGTCCATGCGAGATGCCTTGCGATGCACTTCACCAATAAATGCACCGGGTCCGCCGCCTACCATACCCATTTTTAAATTTCTATTGAGTCCCATACCTGCTCCTTTCAGTTAAAATATGCAAAATAGCGTTTCATTTTCTTCACTTAAATTCAATAACGGATAATAAATATAGCCCAAAAAAAAACTCTTTGCAAGCTTAAGTTAAAAAGAAAAATCAATGAAAAATGAACTTATCCCAGCCTGTAATAGCACGATTCTAAAAAAGAGAACTTGACAGCATTTTAATGCAGGTTATAAAACAGGATAATCTCTTGATAAAAGGAATGAATAATAACAAAGCTTTTTTGGAGTTTATTAAAAATGGCGAAATTAAGCGCCTTTGCAGATGAAGTAACCGAAGATTTCCAGGGGCAGGTCAGATATCTCGTTTCTGAAGGTATCAACTACATAGAACCCCGTTTTATCAATAAAAAAAATATAATGGACCTTACGAAAAGCGAACTCAGTGACACAAGGAAAATATTACGAGACTTCGGTCTGAGTGTAAGCGCTATCGGCTCGCCAATCGGTAAGGTAAAACTTGATGAGCCTTTCGGGCCGCATTTGGACAAATTCAAACATGCGATAGACCTTGCGATATTTTTCAATACTCCCTATATAAGAATGTTCAGCTATTATGCTCCCCATGGCATGAATATCGATGATTACCGTGACGAGGTTCTCGAAAGAATGTCAAAGAAAGCTGATTTACTCAAAGATACCAATGTCACTATGGTACATGAAAATGAAGCAAAAATTTTCGGCCATACCGCGAAAAATTGTGTCGATATCGTTGAAACCATCGATTCACCTAATTTGAAACTTGTATATGATCCTGCCAATTTCGTCTGGGGAGAAAAAATCACCGACAATATCGAAAGCTGCTTTTCCTTAATGAAGCCATACGTTGTCCATGTTCATATCAAGGACTGGAAGCTCGGCTCTAAAGATATCGGCAGCATCCCGGGCGAAGGTGACGGGCAAATAAAAGAACTACTGACCGAACTTGCCTCAATGAACTATGATGGCCGCCTTACAATGGAGCCCCACCTTAAGACCGGCGGACAGTTCGGCGGCTCCACCGGGCCGGAACTTTTTTCAAGGGCGATCGATGCGGTAAGGAAAATCGCCGATGAAGTCGGGCTTAATTTGTGATTAATTTTCAAACAAAGGGAAAAAATGAAAACATGGAATTTTGGAATCGTAGGCGCAGGATTAATTGCAGATTTTCACGCTAAAGCCATCAGTGACATCCCGAATGCAAAACTTATAGGCTGCTGCGACAAGATGCCCGAAAAAGCTAAAATACTCGCTGATAAATTCAACGTTCGTGCTTTCGAAGACTACCGACAAATGCTCCAGAGTGACAAAATCGATATCATCACCATTGCGACACCGAGTGGATTCCATGCCGAGCCGACAATAGCCGCCGCACAAGCAGGAAAGCATGTGCTCTGCGAAAAACCGCTGGAAATTACACTGGAACGAATCGATGAGATGATAGAGGCTCATGAAAAATCAGGGACATACCTCGGCGGTATTTTCCCTTACCGTTTCAATGATATGATGGAGCCGTTAAGAGAGGCAATAAATTCAGGACGATTCGGTGTTATTACATACGCAGGGATTTATGTCCCCTGGTGGCGAACCGACGATTACTACAAAGATTCCTGGCACGGGACATGGAATCTTGACGGCGGCGGAGCTTTAATGAACCAGTCGATTCACATGGTGGATATGCTTTGTGATTTATTGCCCCCAATCGAATCCGTTCAGGCATTTACAGCTACGCTCGGGCATAAAATCGAAACCGAAGACACCGCAGCCGCAACAATACGTTATACAAACGGCGCCCTCGGTATTATCTACGGCACTACAGCTTCATATCCCGGTGCGTTCAGAAGATTCGAAATTACCGGCACTAAAGGTACCGTTATAAATGTAGAAAACAGCATCACGGTATGGCAGTTCGCGGATGAAAAACCTCAGGACAAAGAAATTCTCGCAAAGTTCGGGCAAATTGAAGGCGGTGGCGGAGTTGCCGACCCAGCCGCTATCACACATGAAAACCATACACGAAATTTTAAGGCTTTTCTCGATGCCCTTGAATCCGATGAAAAATTCGGAATAGACGGCAGTGAAGCCCGCAAAGCTGTCGAGGTGATTCTTGCAGTATATAAATCTGCAAAGGAAAAACGAATCGTTAAACTAAATTCCTGATTAGCGCCTTATGAGCGCGCTGCTATCATACTAATACTTTATGCTATGGTACTTCATGGAATTATGAAGTAAACTACTATGGATTTTTCAGATGAAAAACCGTAATCAAATAAAGGAGTTATTGAGATAGAACAGTTCAGGAACTATATCGCAGTCGATCTTGGAGCCGAAAGCGGCAGAGTAATCCTGGGTACCGTTTCGGAGCATAAACTTAAACTTGAGCATGTACATCGTTTTGATAACGGCCTGGTAAAAAAAGATGATTCTTTGCGGTGGGACATTGAAAGATTGCTTACCGAGATTAAGAGGGGTATAACAAAAGCAATAGAAAAAACACAAACCGAAATTTCCGGCATTGGAATCGATAGCTGGGGCGTTGATTTCGGTTTATTGGATGCAGAGGGACATCTTATCGAGAATCCTTTCCATTATCGCGACTGCCGAACCAATGGAATAATGGAAAAAGCATTCGAGTTGATGAACAAACGTGACATTTATGAGAACACCGGAACCCAGTTCATGCAAATCAACAGCGTATTCCAACTGCTTTCGATGCGTTTAGCCGATTCTCCTGTCCTGGCAAAAGCGAAAAACCTCTTATTTATGGCTGATTTGTTTTCATACCATCTATGCGGAGAAAATTACGCAGAATATTCTCTTGCCAGCACGTCACAGCTTATGGACATGAATACAGGACAATGGTCTAAAAAGGTTTTAGACGGGCTTTCTCTGCCAATGAGGATTTTACCTGATATCGTAACACCCGGAACTGTTGTCGGACAATTGAAAGATACTATTAGAGATGAAATCGGCTGCGGCTCGATTCCTGTAATAGCAGTCGGTTCACATGACACGGCTTGTGCCGTAGCGGCGATACCGGCAGATGAGAAAAAAAACTGGGCATATCTTTCATCAGGGACGTGGAGTCTGATGGGAGTTGAAATCCCAAAAGCAATTATAAATGATAAGACATTTAAATATGGATTTACAAATGAAGGCGGAGTTGAAAATACTATTCGCCTTTTAAAAAATATCATGGGGCTCTGGCTGGTTCAGGAATGCAAAAGACAATGGCAAAAAGACGGAGAAGATTTATCCTACAGTGACCTGACCTTAATGGCGGAAAAAGCAAAACCATTTGCCGGTTTTATTGATCCCGATGATAGCAAATTTTTATCGCCGGGAAATATGCCGAAAAAAATCAATGACTACCTTAAAGAGAACAACCAAAATCCAATACACGATAAAGGGCAAATGGTAAGGATGCTCCTGGAAAGCCTTGCTTTGAAATATCGCATGGTAATAGAGCATATTGAGGAAATAACCGCCAGGTCAATAGAGGTTTTGCACATTGTCGGCGGAGGAACAAAAAACGAACTGCTTTGCCAATTCACTGCAAATTCAACAGGTCAAAAAATCATTACCGGCCCTGTCGAAGGAACAGCAATCGGCAATATTTTAATGCAGGCTAAAGCAGCCGAACAAATTTCAACACTTGCCGAGGCACGAGAAATTCTACGTAATTCGGTTGAGACCAGAATATACGAACCTCAGGATACTTCAGTTTGGGATACCCAATATCAAAAGTATTTACAGTGCAATAAATAATGACAAAATCTTCAATCGAACAATTGGAAAAAAAGCTGGACAGCTTCGATTATCCCGAGAGAAAAAATGCTCTGAATGCTTTAATGGAAAAAGTTAATGCAGGAGAAATTATCTTACCCCCGGCGGGAACTGATGTTAATCTGCACTTTCACACTTTTTTTTCTTATAACTCAAACGGCTATTCCCCAACTAAAATCGCATGGCTTGCCCGAAAAGAAAGTCTCGCTGTGGCAGGCGTTATTGATTTCGATGTCCTTGATGCTCTGGAAGAATTTCTAAACGCCGCAAAAATTTTGAATCTTAAGGCTTGCGCTGGATTGGAGACCAGGGTATTTATACCTGAACTTGCTGATAAAGTAATCAACTCTCCGGGCGAACCCGGTATTGCATACCATATCGGTATTGGATTTCCAAAGGCCGATGTTTCCGGAAAACAAAAGGAATTTCTATCGAGTCTTCACCAAACCGCTCAGCAAAGAAACAGAAATTTAATTAATAGATTAAATGAATATCTCAACCCGGCAGATATAAGTTATGAAAATGATGTGCTTGTCCTGACACCATCGAATAATCCTACAGAGAGGCATATATGTCTCGCTTATGCCCGCAAGGCTCAGGAAATTTTTACTAACGAAACTACTTTGATAAATTTCTGGTATGATAAGCTGGGTATCAAGTTCGAATCGGAGGAGTTGCCGGAAGGTAAAAATCTTCTCAACACGATTCGAGCGAAAACTATAAAAAAAGGCGGCGCAGGCTATGTCACCCCAGATAAAAAGTCTTTTCCTTTATTAGCTGATACCAACCAATTCTTTTTGGAAACAGGCGCGGTTCCAACACTCGCATGGCTCGATGGCACCAGTGAGGCGGAAAAAGACATTGAAAATCTTCTGGAAATAGCAATTGAAAGCGGCGTTGCGGCCATTAACATCATCCCCGATAGAAATTATACCCCGGGCAACAAAGATGAAAAATTAGAAAATTTATACAGGATTGTGAAACTGGCTCAGGAACTACATCTACCTGTTATAGTTGGTACGGAGATGAACAGTCCCGGCCAGAAATTTGTAGATTCTTTCGATACAAAAGAGCTTTCGCCGTTAGTACCTGTTTTTCTCAAAGGAGCGCATATTATTTATTCTCATTCCGTATTGCAGCGATATTGCGGCTTGGGTTACACAAGCATTTGGGCAGAGCAAAACTTCAACAACGTTGAAAAGAAAAATATTTTCTTCGAAAAGCTGGGGCGTTTGTTAAAGCCTGAATACGAAAATCGTTGCCGTGATTTTAACGATGACATATTGCCTCAACAGATACTAACTGAATTCGAATAAATATGAAAAGTTCAACAGATACATTACCAAAAACTCAGCATGCCGTACAATTAATCGGCCCGGATGAGCTTATTCTAAATAAATCCAAGAAAGTATTTCGTCCCGCTAAGTTTCAGATTCTTTGCAGAATTGAAGCTGTAGGACTTTGTTTTTCAGATTTGAAATTTTTGAAGCAATTTTCCAGTCACGTTAGAAAAAGCCGAATAGTTTCCGGCATTGAGCAGGAATTCCTAAATGATATACCAAGCTATGTCCCCGATGATTTCTCGGCTGTCCCCGGACATGAAACTGTTATCAGGATTGAAGCAGTCGGCGATGGAGTAAAAAATCATAAAATCGGCCAACGCTATCTCGTTCAGACGGATTATCGCTGGCTGGCGACACCGAATTCAAATGCTGCTTTCGGATATAACTTCGAGGGGGCATTGCAGCAATATGTTCTGATGGATGAAAGAATTATTACCTCGCCGGAAGGTGACTCGATGCTGATACCGGTTTCAGAGAAACTTTCGGCTTCTGCTGTGGCATTAGTAGAACCATGGGCCTGTGTCGAAGATGCTTATGTCTGTAAAGAACGCAGGAATTTAAAAGGAAACGGGAAATTGCTTATTGCTGCGGATATTCAAGTGTCTGAAAATATTTTAAGTGAATTTTTCCGGCAATATGGAAAGCCTAATCAAATTTCATGGATTTCAGAATTTCCCCCGCCGGTAGATTTGAAAAATATCGAAATAAAAAATACGAGCATATCAGAAATTGAAAATTTCACTTATGATGACATAATTTATTTCGGTTCTAACAGCGAAACAATTGAAACTTTATTTAACAAGATTGCTCCGAAAGGAATCATTAATATTGTTCTTTCCGGAAACGAATTTGACAGAAAAATTAATACTCCAATCGGCAGAATTCATTATGGCGGCATACGTATAACTGGAACTCCCGGGGCAAACCCCGCGGATTCTATGAAATACATTCCTGAAACGGGAGAGATTCGAGACAGTGACAAAATTAATATCATAGGAGCGGGCGGGCCCATGGGGCTTATGCATGTGGTACGAAATATATGTCACGGTGCCGAGAGGATAAAAATTTACGCAGGTGATATAGATAACATCCGCATGGAGAATTTAACGAAAATTGCGAAGCCTTTAGCTGAAAAAAATAATATCGAGTACAGACCTTACAATTCGAAAAATGAAAAGACAAACGATACTTTCAGCTATACTGTTTTAATGATACCCATGCCTGAATTGGTTGGTGACTCGATATTAGCCTCTTCTGAAAAAGGAATTATTAATATTTTTGCAGGCATACCGGCAGACGTTTCTGCACATATTGATTTAAATTACTATATCCAAAAGCAGTTGTATTTGATTGGTACAAGCGGCTCAACTATACAGGATATGAAGGTTGTATTGGAAAAAGTCGAAGCAGGAAAACTGGACACCAATACGAGTGTTGGAGCCGTTTGCGGTCTTGATGGCGCTATTGAGGGAATCAGGGCGGTTGAAAATCGCTCAATAGCGGGTAAAATTATGGTATTTCCTGACTGTAAAGGTCTGGACCTGATTACCCTGGAAAAATTAGATGAAAAACTGCCGGACGTGGCTGAACATTTAAATAACGGATTATGGACAAAGCAGGCAGAACAAAAACTCCTGGAAATATATAAACAAGCATAAAATTCAAGCGTGAAAAATATGAAAGATTTCGAAAAAATATATGATTCGGCATGTAATCGTTATAGTGAATTGGGTGTCGATACCGACGAAGCGATCAAACGACTCGGTTACATACCAATTTCACTGCACTGCTGGCAGGGAGATGATGTAGGCGGCTTCGAGACCGCAGGTGCGGAACTATCAGGAGGAGGAATTCAAACAACAGGAAATTACCCGGGCAAAGCCAGAACCATCGAAGAGTTACGAAGTGATATCGAAAAAGCGTTGTCCCTGATACCCGGCAGGCACCGATTAAATCTGCACGCCTGTTATCTTGAAAACCATGGTAAATTCGTAGATCGCAATGAAATAACAATTAATAATTTTCAGGGATGGATTGACTGGGCCAAAGCAAATAATCTCGGGATGGATTTCAATCCGACTTACTTTTCCCATGAAAAGAGCGCCGACGGATTCACGCTCAGTCATGCTGATAAAAGTATCAGGGATTTCTGGATTGAGCACGGCATCGCCTGTCGAAAAATCGGCGCAGAGATGGGTAAACAGCTTGGCAGCCCTGCCATCACAAATTTCTGGATACCTGACGGCTATAAAGATATTCCAATTGACCGATGGAACCCGAGGGAACGTCTGATAGATTCGCTTGACAGAATTTTTGCGGAAACGTTCGACCCTTCAATTCATCTTGATTCGGTCGAGTCGAAGCTCTTTGGTATCGGTGCCGAAAGTTACACTGTCGGCTCGCACGAATTCTATATGGGTTACGCCGTGTCACGCCAGAAGCTGCTTTGTCTGGACGCCGGACACTTTCACCCGACCGAAGTTATTTCAGATAAAATCTCTTCGGTGCTGATGTATATCCCCGGACTGCTGCTTCATGTAAGCAGGCCCGTTCGTTGGGACAGCGACCATGTTGTAATTCTCAATGATGAATTGTTTGCCATTGCAAAAGAAATTGTTCATAGCGGGCAAATGAATAAAATTCATATCGGCCTTGATTTTTTCGATGCAAGCATAAATCGCATCGCCGCCTGGATTATCGGCACCCGCAATATGATAAAGGCGCTTCTTTTCGCTTTGCTTGAACCTGTAGATACACTTCGAAAATTTGAAAGCGACGGTGATTATACTTCCCGACTGGCAATGCTTGAAGACTTGAAAACATTACCTTTCGGGGCGGTTTGGGATTATTACTGCGAAAAATCAGGAGTTCCATCGGATACTTTATGGTTAAAGCAAATCAAAGAATACGAAAAAAACATACTCAGCAAACGCATATAGGAAGAAAATAAATGGAAACAGATACAGATCAGGAACAAATGCAGGATTCGCAACATGGAACTGAGTATGAGCGCGAGCCGGTTCCGCAAAAATCATGGTTAGGTTTCAAAAGTTTCATTGGCATGTATGCCGGCGAACATTGTGCCGGAACGGAGTTGATGATAGGCCCGTTGTTTGTTGCCGCCGGTGTCAGTGCATTTGACCTTATCATAGGTTTAATTGTCGGCAATGCACTTGCGGTCTTAAGCTGGATGTTTTTGTGTGCACCGATTGCGACTCGCGTTAGATTGACTTTATATTACCAGTTAGAAAAAATCTGCGGCCGACGCCTTGTTACACTATATAACCTGACTAATGGAGTTATGTTCTGCTTTCTTGCCGGTGCCATGGTGACGGTTTCTGCTACGGCTCTTGGTGTATGGTTTAAATTCGATATGCCCGGCCTCAATGACATGTACCCAAACAGTATCGGCTGGGTTGTTGCTGTACTTATATGCGGCAGTCTAATCGCCATTGTAGCGGCGTATGGATATAAAACGGTTGCCAAATTTGCCAATATTGCATCGCCATGGATGGTGCTTGTTTTTTTAGTATTCGGGATTGTCGGACTAAAACAATTTATAGATGTCACAGGAACAGAAGTAAATTCCCTTGGTGACATCTGGAAATTAGCAAACGAAAGCATCTGGAAAGGCGGCGCTCCCCAGGAAGGCCAGGTTAAATTCACAATCTGGCACGTGACATTTTTCGCATGGTTCTGCAACATGGCAATGCATATCGGAATGAGTGATTTGTCAGTATTCAGATATGCGAAAAAATCATGGTATAGTATCGCTTCAGCTTCAGGTATGTATGTCGGCCACTTTATGGCCTGGATTAGCGCATCGATTCTTTACGCCTATCAATTACATTTGAACCCAACAGATACAGATGTTCTCCCCGGTCCTCTGGCATACAGGGCGGCCGGATTGGTTGGCTTGCTGTGTGTGATTATCGCCGGCTGGACTACGGCGAATCCTACAATATATCGTGCAGGTCTGGCGTTCCAGGCTATTATCCCAAAAGTCTCACGCTTTAAAGTTACTTTAGCTACGGGTATGATAGCAACAATTGCAGGGATGTTTCCTGCTTTTGCTATGAAGCTGCTGGATTTTGTTGCAATATACGGTATGCTGCTTATGCCAATGGGAGCTGTAATTTTTGTAGATTTCTGGTTGATTAAGAAATTCGGCCTGCAAAGTAACTATGCTCAAATCAGCGGTAAGCTCTTTAACTGGGCAGCCGGACTGGCCTGGTTTATTACCCTTGGAACGTGTCTGTTGCTGGTAAAATTCGCGGGCATTCAGATTTACTTCGTGAGTCTGCCGGGCTGGTTTGTAGCAGCAGTATTGTATATCGTTATAAGTAAATTATATCAGCAGAAAATTCGTTCTGTTGAATAATCAGGAGATAAAACCATGAGAACAATAATCAAAATTACAGGCTACCTTGGAATTATTATTTTAATTTTACCATCAATTTTATTCCTTACCGGTAAAATGGAACTTGATTCCGTAAAAACAGTAATGATTGTTGCGACTATAATATGGTTTGGCGCTTCAATTATCCAAGTCTGGGATTTAGATAAAAAATTATTGGATAAGCAGGATAAATAAACTAAAAATGTTATTATAATATATATAAATCAGTAGTCAGGAGAATTTCAATTGGACAAAGCTCTATCAGATTTAATTAAAATATCCAGAACAACCGGCAGTAATCCATCACTCGTTCTTGGTGGAGGAGGCAATACTTCCGTCAAAACCAATGATGGTAAATATATGTATATAAAAGCAAGCGGCACTGCCTTAAAAGACATGAATAAATTCAAAGGCTGGCGCAGGCTAAAAATTGATTTTGTTCAAACAATCTTAAAAGACAGCGCAATTGCAAAATATGAGACTCAGAAAAGAGAAACGGAAATTGTAAATCGCCTGTTGCTTGCCTGTGATGACCAGATATCAACCGGTGCAAGACCTTCGGTCGAAGCACACCTTCACGCCATACTTGACAAAGTGGTTAT
>Ga0272443_10006712_pt1 | contig 11270 bp, 7 predicted proteins | sample SSMAcet12_FD_193581 | JGI IMG/M metagenome (GOLD analysis project Ga0272443, IMG submission 193581) | Marine sediment archaeal communities from Little Sippewissett salt marsh, Falmouth, MA, United States - SSM-Acet-12 | ecosystem: Environmental > Aquatic > Marine > Wetlands > Sediment ... | reverse complement strand
AATAAGTGAACCACCATCGGATCATCGCGAGGTCACCGACCTTGATCGCACCAGGCCATGGGGAGAAGGAAATCCGGAGCCGGTAGTTGTCTGGGAAAACGTTAAAATTGAAAGCGCACGTGCGGTCGGTCGCGAGCAGAATCACCTGCAGGTGACACTTGCAGGGGAATCCGGAAGAACTGTAAAGGGAATAGGATTCTCGATGGCCGGACATGTAAAAGGCATGGATGTAAGCGGAAGTGTATTCAGCCTGGCGGGAAACCTGATAATAAATAACTGGCAGGGAACAAGCTCCGTCGAGTTCCGGATAGTTGACATGAAGGTCACGTAGCGTCCCATAAACAGATAATTTTAATTGATTCAGGCTATGATCTTATAGTGCCATATAAAGTATGATACAATCCGCATACGGGTATTCTTGACTTTCAAAATATGTGTTAAAATTGGATTGGACAGGACCTGAATCTGGATTAATCAAAAACGGAGGCCAGCCATGACAGTTGGACCTGAAGCTGACAGCTTGATGCGACGGGCAAGAATCAAGGTCCGTGACATGATGAACAGAGTTGAACGTGGCGAGGTGGATCACATGATCCCCGACGCCTACAATGTCATGTTCATGGCGGCTAAAGCTGCACTTATGAAACGCGGCTTCGAGGTGGCAAGCCACAGGACTGTTCTTGCGAGTTATCGTCGTGAATTTATCGAAAAGCGGCTCATATCTCCGGAGTTTGAGGGGTATCTTCAGAAGATCCAGAGATACTGGGAAGCGGAAGGAACCCCGGATTCCGAAATGGTGGACCAGGCCAGGGCCGGACGCATCGTGGAGGCGACACACAAGCTGGTTGAAGCCCTCGCCGAAACAATGAAGGGCCACTCGAAGGAACCGTATCGAATCAGGTAAAACTCGTAACAATGCAGGCTGTCATGGGCACGTGATGGTGCCCTTTTTTCCTGCCTGCTCGGAACATTTCTTGACCATGAGCACATATATGCACTACTATTCCTGTCTTTGGAAAGCTTAATAAATCTACAAAAAAGGTGATACCGTGGACCTGACGAAATACATTCGAGACATTCCCGACTTCCCAAAGGAAGGCATAATTTTCAAAGACATCACTCCCCTATTAAAGGATTATGACGCCCTGACATTCGCAACAAAACAGTTGTACGACCATTTTGCGGACATGGGTGTCACGGCAATCGCCGGAATCGAATCCCGGGGTTTTATTTTCGGATGCCCGGTCGCGTCACACTTCAGGGTCGGATTCATACCGATAAGAAAACCGGGCAAACTCCCGTACGATACCTACAGTGAAGAATACGAGCTTGAATACGGCACCGACTGCGTAGAGATGCACATCGACGCAGTTGGCCCGGGAGACAAGGTTCTCATCATCGATGATCTTCTCGCGACCGGTGGAACAGCTGCAGCAACCAAAAGCCTCATAGAGAAAACCGGGGCGGAAGTAGTCGGATTCGGATTTGTAGTGGAACTCGGATTTCTTAACGGAGCTGACAAACTCACCGGATCGCACATTTACTCACTGATCCAGTATTAAATCCTGCAAATAGAAAATATAAAAAACTAGGGCACATTTATTCGAATGTGCCCTATATATTTACTTAAGCAGGTAATACGAATTTGTACTTACCAGTCGTCCGGAAGATCGTACCTGATCACGTGCCAGTTCCAGTTGTTTGTATTGGTCCAGAATGCCCCGTCCGCGAACGCGCCATCCTTACCACCTGAATTACACGATGGATCGGTGATCTCCGCAACATACTTGTCCTCCAGGTTATTGACATACCTCGCGAGCCACATATGCCCGTTGTTCGGCGCTCCGTGATATATCACCCTGCAGTCGGGAGCTGTCATATCAACAGTGACCCCGAACAGCATCCCACCGGCCCCGACCGGCTGTTCGAACACATCGCTGTCGGCGAAAACTCTCGTCCCGTCAAGCTCGAACGCGTAGAGCTGTCCGCCATAAGATATATTCCCGTTTGAGACCGGGATAAGGAGGGTCTCGGTTCCGGGATCGTACGCGAGTTTGCCGATGTTACCGAGGGAGGAGCCGTACGGGACACTCGCCGATGTGTTCGAGAATGTAAACAGAAGCTCGACGGCGTAGTTGTTCTGCTTGTCCCACAAATAGACCGACGTGTTCGGACCGATGTTGTTATGGGCGATAATGTCACCCTCGTCTGTCACGCAGAGGGTCCAGATACTGCCATATGGTGTTGGAGGTAAAGTTGTCTCGTTCGAGAAATCACTTCCGTCCCAGTCTACAAATACTGGTGCAGATGGAGAAACGTTCGGGTTGAAAATGATACGGTCGATTCCGGTCGTGCTGCCGTCAACTTCCATGCGGCCCATCCTGCCGTATATGTTACCGGTTCCGGACCAGGTGTATGTTTCCGCAATCACACTGGGGTTGGTTGTCGTCGAAAGGTAGATATTTCTTCGCTGAAAGGTACTGGCAAAGATTCCGGGAGCGACAAGCTTTGGAACCGGATCATGATAGGTCGCACAGAGATCGCTGAAGTAATACGCGCATGTGTCGCCCCATCCCTGATACCGGGTATTGTAAGTCGGGGTGCCTGTGCCGCATGTGCAGGTGACTTCTATCGGTTCATCGATTTCATCGTCCCCGCATGCATTTGAAGCCCTGCACATTACGTAGAATGTACCCATGTCATTGAAAGTGTGCTCGATTATCGGCTGGTCTGTCGATTCATCGTAAGTTCCGTCACCGTCCCAGTCCCAGTCCCACGTGAAGGGAGGGGTGCCGGTGGTGGCCGACGCGTCGAAAGTAACGCTGTTCCCGACCGGGATATCGGTGGATGTTGTTGCTTCTGCGTAACAGGTCGGCGGAACGCATCCCGGGTCGACGCCGATATCTACCCATGCGAGCTTGTATGCGGCAAGCGGGCCATCGGGAATCGGGGTTCCGAATCCCTGCTCGTAGGTCTCCGGGTAAACCGGCTCGACTGCGACAAGAACCGGGGCCTCACCGGATTCGGTCGGAGCAAGTCCGGAAATTTCCACGTGCCATACGGATGAGACCGCAGTTCCCGATCCGGGAACAAGCGCATCATCAAGTGCCGGTCCTTCGTAAACCTGCGCTACCTGCAGCGATGTGCACGACTCGCACGAGGAAATGTTAAGTTTTCTTATTCCTTCGGTACCAGCGGGATCTATGTTCTGCCAGTGAAAAACCTCGATATCCATCGCCAGGACTCCGCCAAAGTTTGTCTCGTCCACGTAGTAGAGCGATGACTCCGAAGTGTCTATAGCAAGGTGGAAAGGTTCCTGCTGGTTCGCGCTCATTGGATAATCGTCGGGAAGGTCCCATACGTCCGGATTCCCGCCGTATGACGGATCGGTCGGTTCCCATGACGCTGCGACTGCGTACTGGAATCTCAGCACCGGCATGGATCCATCCATCGGGAACTGAAGGTCATATCGCCGGGTATTGGTTACACCCGACTTGAACATCCCACGGTCCTCCCATTCAAGCGCGATAAATTCCGCTACATCGTCATCGAATTCCATGCCATCCGCGAAATACTTGTAAGGGTTCAGCGTCGCCATTGGTTCGGGCATATTCCCGAGCGCCCCGGGGATATAACCGAGAAGCGGAACGGAACCATCGAAGTCCGGGTAATTAAACCAGCGGGTGTAACCGTCCGGGTTTTTAAGAACCGCCGCATCCGTGCTGTTTATCGCGTACATAACCTCGTTATTGAGACTGTCGATTTCCGGACCGTCGTTAATAAAAATACCGTTAACATCGAACCCGGTATATTCTATAAAACCCGGGAAGGGATGAGTCAGTGAAACATCCACAACGATCGAGCCGTCATCGAACCAGGAGGAAATATCGACAATATCGATCTGGAGATTCGCGATATTCCCGGCCGGGGGCTGCAGGAACTGTGTCACATTGGCCCGGAACTGGGAATTCCTCATCGGAATTACTTCCACCGTCTCCGACAACGGGTCAATACTTATACCCCACCATCCCCAGAGATCGCGATGCGCCGAACATATTTCAGAAGCCGGGTGATCCGGAGAAATCCCGATATCGGGTGCTGCGGGATTGGCAATGCCGCCTGATCCCGAGCATCCAAGCACAAACAAGCCTGCAATTATCATAAAAGCAGGTACCAGAAACCTGTTCATTTGTTAGCCTCCATGGAGTGAAATTCTGCAGGTATGATGCAAATCCTGTCAGATGCATCAAATCCAACTGACCTGATATTATAACCTGATATTACGGAATATGAACAGTAAAATATGGGAAATCAATAAAGTTACCGGAGCATCGGGAAAAGAATTACGTCCCTGATCGAGTGCGCCCCGGTCACGATCATAACGAGCCTGTCAACGCCAAGCCCACCGCCTCCGGCCGGAGGCATGCCATGCTCTATCGCATATAGGAAGTCATCGTCCACCGGATGAGCTTCCTCGTCACCCTCGGCCCTCATCTTTGACTGTGCGGTGAATCTCTCACGCTGATCGATCGGATCGTTCAGTTCGGTGAACGCGTTCGCGATCTCGTGCCCCGCGATGAAAAGTTCGAACCTCTGAACAAAACCTGGCCTGTCCGGGTGAAGCTTTGCAAGTGGAGACATCTCGATCGGGTAATTCAGAACAAACGTCGGCTGGATAAGATTCGGCTCGACAAGTTCGGAGTAGAGCACATCGATGAGTTTTCCGGACGACGCGCCATCATCAACATCAAGGTCCCGTTCCCTGCATGCTTTCAGCAGGCTGTCACGGTCGCGTGTCTCCCTGATATCGACACCCGAATATTCAAGGATCAGGTCGGCATAGTCCTTCCGTGGAAACTTAGGGCCGAAATCGATCTCATGGTCACGGAAACTCGCGATCATCCCATCTGTGACATTTTTACAGGCTGTTCTGCAAATTGTCTCCGTAAGCTCCATCATCGTGTCGAGGTTACCGAAAGCCTCGTATGCCTCAAGCATAGTAAATTCCGGGTTATGATCGCGGTCCATCCCCTCGTTACGGAAGATCCGTCCTATCTCGTAAACCCTGTCAATTCCGCCGATCATCAGGCGCTTGAGATAGAGCTCAAGCGATATTCTCAGGAACATGTCGATATCGAGCGTGTTGTGATGGGTCACAAAAGGACGTGCGGCAGCACCGCCTGCTATCTTGTGAAGAGCCGGGGTCTCCACTTCGAGATAGTCACGCTCATCGAGTAACGAGCGGATTGTCCTGATAACCTCGGCACGTGCGCGGAACACGCTCCGGATTTCAGGATTCGCGATAAGGTCCAGATACCTGTAACGGTACCTGAGTTCCTTGTCCTTAAGCCCGTGATATTTCTCCGGAAGCGGACGAAGAGCCTTGGCGAGGATTCTCCATTCTTTAACTTTTATTGATAACTCGCCCGTCTTCGTCTTCATCAGGATGCCCGAGACGCCAATCCAGTCACCAAGGTTAATCGAATCGAGAAGATCCCACTGGCTTGCATCTCCCGTACTTTTCTTATCCGGATTTAAAGGAGTTACGGCAGGATCGGAGAGATCGTTAAATCTGAAGAAAAGTTGAATTGTACCGAATCCGTCAAGAAGATCGGCGAACGCCGCCTTGCCGTGACGTCTGAGGGCGACAAGTCGTCCGGCTATCTCAACTTTTACCTCCTGGTCTTCAAGCGCTTCCTTTGTGGCGCTGTCGAACCCTGCGTGCAGGCATTCTGACTTGTCAGACACCGGGAAACGCCCGCCCCACGGATCAATACCCGCATCGATCAGTTTCTTCAGGTTATTCTGACGGCTCTCCAGCTCGTCGGATAACCTTTCATGCTCATCTCTCTGGTCATGTAATTTATCTTGAGCCATAACATTTCACACCCGGAGATTACCTCGGGTCATTCCTGTAACATCTGTCAAGTATACAATATCAGGGTTTCTGCCCATGGAAATCAAATATCGCAGTAATAACTGTATCGATCTCGCTATCGGTCATATGCGGGAAAATCGGCAGCGCAAGGACCTCACGGCACATTTTTTCCGATACCGGAAATTCTCCGGGCTTGTGGCCCAGATTTCCGAAAACTTCGAGGCTCGGAAGTATGACCGGGTAATAGACGCCGCAGCCGATCTTACGTTCCGAAAGATACTCCCTCATACGCTCACGGTCGCGTGAGCGGATTACAAACAGGTGGAAAACATGCTCGCGATCTTGGGGAACGTACGGAACCCTCAGCGGAAGGTCGGCCCATGCGTCGATGTATTTCGAGGCAATGCTTCTTCGCTTTTCGGTCCATTCCGGAAGCTTCTGAAGCCTCAGCCGGAGTATGGAGCTCTGGATCTCGTCGAGCCTGCAGTTTCGCCCGAGCAAACTGTGATGATATCGCTTCGTTTCGCCGTGAATCCTGAGTTTCGAGGCAATATCGAGTGCTTCAGAGTTTTTCCCCGTAATGCATCCGCCCTCACCGCATGCCGCAAGGTTCTTTGTCGGATAGAAACTGAAACCGGACAGATCGCCGAATGTCCCGACCGTTCTTCCCTTATACGTCGCACCCACTGCCTGGCATGCATCCTCCAGCAGGAACAGTCCATGCTTATCGGCTATCTCTCTTAATTTATCCAGTTCGGCGGGAAGGCCGTAAAGATGCACGGCAATTATTCCGACAGTTTTTTCAGTGATCGCAGCCTCGACAGCGTCAGGATCTATATTGAAAGTGTGCTCGTCAATATCAACAAAAACCGGGACTGCGTGATGCAGCGCGATAACGGACGCGGATGCGAAGAATGAATAAGCGGGTGTTATTACCTCGTCGCCCGGTTTGATACCAAGAGCCTGAAGCGATATCAAAAGGGAATCGGTTCCGGAATTCACAGCTATAGCACGCTCGGCACCCATGTAGGACGCAAGCTCCTCTTCAAGAGCTTTCCCTTCAGAAGCATAAACCCACATCCCAGACTTCAGTACCGATGCGGTCTTATCAAGAATCTCAGATTCCTGCTCTTCGAACGCCCGTAATGGCGCCATCAGCGGTACTGGTATGTTTTCTTCAGTCATTTTGCTGATCTCCTGACTTTACGGGGTGTTAGTATGGACCGAGTCAGAATAGATTGCAAGATGCTCATGAAATTGTAATTCGGTTGAAAATTGTAATAGGATACACGTTGTGATTTAAGCTTTTTAACAAGAGGTGCGCAATGAATTTCCCGAAACTTATTGTCACAATTCTGTTACTGGTTCCAGTTATCTTATGTGCGGATATCGCATCCGCGAATACGACGACCGAATCGGATTATCCTGAAGATGGTTTCAGTCTGACCGACTGGTGGGTTATCGGCCCGGTCCACAGCGGACCGCGTGAACCGCTCACGACCCAGCTTCCGGGCATTCTCGATCCCGAAACCGGAACGGTCGATCTTGACGCAACCTACCCGTCGATCTACGAATTCGGCGGGCGTGTAGCATGGCAGCCGACATCGACAAACGAGGACGGAAACCTTGTATTCAACTTCGATAATCCCGACTGGGAAAAACTTAACGACGAGTGGGGAGTCAGCGGGATTTATTTTATCGGGGCCGCGTACACATCGTTTGAAAGCCCCGCGCGAATGCGCGCGCTTGTTAACGCCAACGGGATAGGAACGTTTTATATTAACGGGAGAAGGTATTCGGGTGATCCCTACGGCCATCGCCTGATACAGACTCCCGTCATCATAGATGAGGGCATCAACCATGTGTTTTTCATGACAGGGGGATTCGCCGGTGGTGATTCTGTAAAATTCGAAATCATTCCTCCATCCGAAACCGCCATAATTGTTCTCGAACGGGACATAATGATCGGTGATGTAATCAGGGGTGACAGGAATTACACATACGCGGGAATTCCTCTCCTGAACACAACCGAAGAATGGATATCGGGGATCGATATCACATACGAGGACCCGATATCGATGGCACTTGTCACAATCCCGGTCGATGTCGTCCTTCCGCCGTTCACACCCATCAAGGTTCCGATCATGATCGAGTTCGATGGGGATTACCTTGACTATGAAGAAGAGACCGTCGACATAAACCTCCTGGTGGAAGCTGGCGGGCAGGAGGTCTGGGCGACAGCGACATCGAGAGTGAGAAATCCTGAAGATTCCAGGCTTGTTACTTTCATAAGCAGGAACGATGGAAGCGTTCAGAAATACGGCCTGAGGCTTCCGATCGATTACGATCCCGCACTTCGCTACGCGATGATAATTTCCACGCATGGCGCGGGTGTCGAATGCCAGGGACAGGTGGATGCGTTCGAGGCAAGGGACTGGGCGTTTATTGTCGCACCGACAAACAGGCGCAGGTTCGGATTCGACTGGCAGGACTGGGGACGTCTCGACGCGATCGAAGTTCTGGAAACTGTAAAGGACCAGTACAGGATCGATGAGAACCGTGTGTACCTGATCGGGCACTCAATGGGCGGACATGGCGCGTGGCATATCGGCTGCACTCATGCCGACAGGTTCGCGGCGGTTGTTCCGAGCGCCGGATGGACATCGTTCCAGCTCTACGTACCGTGGTTCCTGAGATCGGACCACCTTTTCGCCGATCCGGAATTTTCGATAATCTTCGAACAACTTACAAGCGCGGACAGGACTGAAAGAATCCTTCCGAACCTCAGGAACGTGCCGGTTCTCGCAGTTCATGGTGGCGATGACGACAATGTCCCGCCGACGCATGCGCGTCTTCTGATCGGAACTCTCGAACGGATGGGATACGATGCCCGACTCTGGGAGGAACCCGGTCAGGGTCACTGGTGGGACGCGCATCCGGGAATTCCCGGCGCGGACTGCGTGGACGGGCTTCGCATCCGGACCTTCTGTCGCGAACGGGAGCGTAATCCATATCCTGAGCACGTCACTTTCGTCGGTTACGACCTCGGAAATAATGATTCGCTGTACTGGGTAAAGGTGCTTCAATACGAATGCCGTATCGGTGCTGTTTCGGTCGATGCCGAGTTTGTCGATTCGGATACACTCATCGTCGAAACATCGAACGTGCAGTCATTCGCTTTGACATTCGATGACGAGATCGGTTTCGGTGTGCCGCGCAGTCTTATTGTCGATGGTATGGAAATCGGAATGCGGGAGAACACGGATTCGCAGCTTGTTCTTATAAAGGATAACGAAAGATGGAGCGTCTGCGACACTCCGGATGCGGCAATTCAGGCGAGTGACTACGCTGTAGCGGGTCCGATCAAGAGGGCGTATTACGAGCCATTCGTGATTGTCGTCGGACAGAACGGATCTCCCGAGGAAAACGCGCAGAACATGGAGATCGCGAGATCGATCGCTGAGCGATGGTGGTACCGTGCGAACGGATTCACGCAGATAATTACCGACAGCGAAGCGATATCCGATCCCGGCCTCGATTCGAACCTCATTCTGATCGGCGGCCCCGAAACAAATCGAATGAGCGACAGCATGAGAGACAGTTTCCCGATCACGCAGGCGGTTAACGGGTACAACGTGGGTGATGAATTGATCGAGGGCGAGGACCTCGCGTGCCATTTTGTGTACCCGGTCGATTTCGGGAGCGGTCCACGTCTCGTTCACTGCATCTGGGGAACGTCGATCGGGGGGATGCGTCTCGCGGGAGGCCTGACCCCGCTTTATTCGGGAAGCAACCTTCCGGATTTTCTAGTGTACGACGATGAAGTCCGGCTGATGGGATACGCGGGCGTCCGGGGGATGGGGCTGTTTGGAAACGACTGGGAACTCGACCCGGACAGCATGTACATCCGGAACTGAGATCAGGATTCCACGCATGGGCCATGCGTGGTACGGCCCATGCCCGGGCCGGGCATGGTACGAAAAAGTGAAAAATATACAGTACATCACGTACCACGCACGGTCCGGATGTATGAAGCAACATTAAATTTTCAGTTCAGTACCACGCACGGCTCGTTTGTGGCTTGCAACTCAGCATTTTCGATTTAGTACCACGCACGGCTCGTGCGTGGGCCGTAGCATGTGTGTCCCGCACATGCGCTCTTATTCAAACACTACTTCTTCCTTCCACCGCCACTTCCAGTCCACAAGCCCGACCTTGTCCGGATTATCGTACACATAATCAATGGTCCTCATGAGATCATCCCCATCCCGTATGATCCGATCGAAATACTCCTTCTGCCAGACACTCCCCTCCCTGCCAAGCATCGAATTAATCCTATGTGCTGTAAACGATTTCCATGAATACACGATCGAACTCAGCCTGAATTCCCCGATCGGCTGCACCATGACATGCACATGATTAGGCATGATCGACCAAGCCAGCAGTCGATAACGATCGTTGTTAAAGAAATTCAGATTGCCGTAAACCATGTCCGCTATCTCAGGCTGCCGCAGAATGCAGTCGCCGTATCCGGCATCGAGGTATTCATCATACTTCAACGAAAGAATCGACCTGATATGCGATTTTTCGGACGTCGAAAAGGCGACACCCGAATCGAAACAGACCTTCTCCGCTCTGCTCTTTTCTGATGCCCAGTACTTCTTAACTTTCGCAGGGATTGAATCTGCCAGACGGTAAATTACGTGGTAGATCGCGTCGCTGATCTCCCAGTGCGGAAGGAGTGCGCCACGACGCTTCCGGATGCACGTATGGTCGTACTCTTTAAAGAGCATTGATTACTCCGGCGAAGTTCTTTATCCGTTAAACGCTTCGGGACGCGAAAAACCTACGGGAGAGGAAGTTTTTTAAGGGAAATAAAAAAATTCCACGCATGGGCCATGCGTGGTACGGCCCATGCCCGGGCCGGGCATGGTACTGTTTGGATGAGAATTGTCTTCAGTACCACGCACGGTCCGGATGTATGAAGCAACATTAAATTTTCAGTTCAGTACCACGCACGGCTCGTGCGTGGGCCGTAGCATGTGTGTCCCGCACATGCGCTCCTCTATACTATACAAATTTTAAGTGAAATGTGTTATAATCCTTCCACGGGTTTGAAGGTTACAGCCATCTGAATTCTCCGGCTGTTTGAAGGTTCAGCTTTGAAGATTCAGGTTTAACGATCCAGATTTGAAGGTCCCCGACCCTGCGGTTCCGGACCGAAGGATCCGATGGAAGGAGTTTCACCTTGAAAGTCCCGCAACTTCATCTCCACTCAGCCTACAGCATGCGGCGCGGCGCGAACATTCCGGAGCTTATGGTCGGGCACGCCGCGAGTCTCGGCTACACCCACCTCGCGATAACCGATCGCGACGGCCTCTGGGCCGTGCCA
>Ga0272443_10006711_pt1 | contig 11277 bp, 7 predicted proteins | sample SSMAcet12_FD_193581 | JGI IMG/M metagenome (GOLD analysis project Ga0272443, IMG submission 193581) | Marine sediment archaeal communities from Little Sippewissett salt marsh, Falmouth, MA, United States - SSM-Acet-12 | ecosystem: Environmental > Aquatic > Marine > Wetlands > Sediment ... | reverse complement strand
CGGCAATAAGTGGAAGATCAGTTGTTACCGAGCCAAGCCGAACACGGGCACCATACTTGCGAGATATCAAATATCCCATACGAGAAAGCTCTCCAAGACCTGCATCGCAGGCCACTGGCGGTAACATGATCTGGTAATTACTGTCGGAAATGTGCGCGCGGGCAGGGTAGCCAAGATTTCGTATATATCGAGCCAGATTGACGGAGATCGTGGCACTTCGCAGATACTGAAGCGCTGATTCCTCAGTAGTCGGCAGGTCGGGGGCCTTCTGGACTTGACCATAATCCATCTCCAGGGTAAACACAACGGCAAACTCATGGTCAAGCTTGATTGGTTCGCCCCAAGGTTCCGGTCCACGACCGACATGCGAGTAGATAAACATTTTGTTTAATCGCGCAATACCAACCTCATCGGCCCCCAATCGTGTCACAAGTTCCTTGATCTCAGAAGTCGTTGTCGAAGGATCCTTACCCGTTCTTGCAGGATTTACCTCACCATCAACCTGCGTTGTCAGCGTTTGAATCGCTCGAAAGATAGCCTTGATATTCTGTGCCCGTTCAGGATCGTAGTAGCGTCCACCTTGCTCAAGTATCTCCGGCAATTGTCTCAAGCGGTCATCCACCTCCTTATATTGTGGGTGCTCGGCGTAGTACTTGCTATACCTGTTGGTGCCAAAACGATATTCCTCCCGCGCAAACATGGTATCACGTTCGTCGACTTTTTCAGTTATTGTTCCAATTTCTATGGCCGAGGGCTTACTGAACGGAAGGAAATAAAGCAATGCGATTACCCAGACTACAGCCGAGAATATATACAGTAGTCCATCGGGAAGTTGTTGCCACATCAGATCAATAGCAAGCAACGCAACTATGATCAGCGCCATACCAAAGCTGATGCAAACCGCTCTGATTTTGCGTTCCCGATAAGACGACACTCCAAATGCCAGGGGGAAGAATGCTAATGCGACACCGGTCGAGATGGCGGCTATGTGGCTCAGGTTCATGGTACCTCAAAGAAGCAAATTTACAGCTCAGCGCTTGGTGTGGGTAACCAAACAACTCTCGCGAAGGAGTCTCGATTTATCTTGTTAGCTGTACTTAACCACTGTACATCGTCAGACAATTCGGAAAATATGTAATTAAATCTAAAACATAGTTTGTCGGATGGCAATGGCTTTTTGGTACTCTCTTTTCCCCTGTTTCATTGTTCGTTCTTTGATTCAATCTCCTCCTTCAGTATTTGCATCGCCCGGTTAATATAGACATTGATATGGAGGTCACATTATTCAGAGATTCATGATTTCGCTGATAATTGTAATGTTTCCCAAAAGCTTCCATCTCTTTTGAGTAGGAATAATAGTAACAGAAAATAGAAACTTGCTGGTTTACTTTATTCGAACTGCACCTTGGATGATGCAACATTAAGTGCCACATACAGAGAACCCTTTGACATTTTCGCCAAAGGGTCATCTCGTATTATATGGCGGGGTTGAAGCCACAATAGACAGAATTTTCGACTATCTTTTAGCCTTTAGTAGATTTTACATATGCGTAACTTTATAATTTATTACAGGTTACCATTATTCCCTTTTGTCACCCTCCACATGGCGGGTTGCCGCCAAAGAATATCCAGTTAATAAGATAACTCGCATCAGCAATATTCATAGTGCCATCGTCGTTGGCGTCGGCCGCTTCAATCGGATCAGGCTGATTTCCCCCGAAAAATATGGCATTAATGATGAACGACGCGTCGGCAATGTTTACCGTTTCATCACCATTGGCATCACCACAAATCCAGTCACCGGCATCACCGGTCAAATTAAACAATATCGAAACATTGTTAGAGTTATTGTTCGCAGTCACCAGATCATTGTCACCATCGCCATTAAAATCAATCGAGAAAACAGAGTAAGGCTCATCTCCAACGGCATAGTTAACCGCGCTCTGAAAAGTCCCATCGCCATTGCCCAGAAGTATCGAAATATTGTCAGTAGCCCTTCGCAGTCGCGAGTAAATGGTATTGGAATGCTGATATGCTTACCATCTACCGTCGTGCTCTACTTCTTCGGTCTCAGAGCCTCCACAAATCCTGCATCAGCCCAGCATACAGTGAAATTGGGAAAATGCCTTCTGGTTGTGAAGATCAGATATTTACCGTTCGGAGTGATCTGTGGACATAATTCCATTTGATCCGAGTTAATATTAGGCCCCAGATCAATAGGCATGGTCCACTTCCCGTCACTTCGCTGGTAGCTGATATGCAGGTCATCATCGATGCTATAGATGATATAGCTTTCATCCGGGGATATAAAGGGTGACTCGCCCTTCATGTCGCTACCATCTTCTAACTTTAGGGGTGTCCGTTTGACATGTGAATCGCCCTCAAAAGTAGATACCATGATCTTATCCGTTGCAAAATACAGACTCCCGCTCGAGGAAATTGAGATCTGCCACAAATTACAGTTGTCTCCAAGATCAACATATGAGGGCGATGTCCATTGGTCTACTTTTTTGTCAATGTAGTAGAGGTTGGTCCGTCCTTCCTTCCACTCCTCAATGTAAATCCGATCCCCTGATGGTGAAATCGCCACTCCATTAAAGACTTCGGGAAATTCAATACCCAGAGGATTCTCAATCGTCGTCAATTTCCCATCTACCATTCCGTAGAACAGTACATCCACATCCATGCTATGCCATAGGATCCAATTCTCGTCCGGCGTTATGACAGGGGAATCATGAGCTTCATATATTAGTACTTCGGGCGCGAAGGCCTCCGCTTTTTCTCCCGGTGGTGTCTGTCCGAAGTAGGTATATCGCGCTGGCGAATTAGCTGTTTTGTTGTCGGGCTCACCTTGAGCATACAGTGCGAAAAACGGAAGATTCACAACAATGATAGTGATGCTGCCAGCCAAGATTCTCTGGAGTACTCGCATTTTGGCTCCTTTCCTGTTAACGAGGCAATTGACCAACCTTGGCATTCAAATACGAAGAAAACAATGTACATGTTTCGGCTCTGTAACAAAAAAAGGCCCGTAATCATCGGGCCTTCAAATTTAATGGCGGCCCCTGATCTCACTCTCCCCAAACTCTTGTGAGCTTTAGCTTCGCAATCCGGTCACACTATGCTACGACCCGTAGAAGTCGCTGGAAAGCAATAAAGGTTGAAACAAGAACAGATCCCGTTCTGTTATTGCTCGTCAGACATTGATGACGACTTTTCCTCGAGCATGTCCCTTTTCAACATATCTGATCGCCTCAGGAGTTTCACCCAAAGAGTACTTCCTGTCTATGACGGGCACAATTTTGCCAGTCTCCAGAAGCTCCTTCAGGAAAGTCAAGTCTGACTTCTTCACGCTCGCCATGAACGAAACAAGCCTCCTCCCTTTAATCCTTGAAATAAGAGGATTGAGAATCAGCGATAACAAAATGCTCGCAGTGGATGTGGAACCACCAACCATAACATATACTCCGGTTGGTTTCAAGGCGCGCAGAGGCTTACGTATCGAATGAAATGCGGCATTGTCAACGATCAGATCGTACTCTTTCCCGCTCCGCCAGAAGCATTCTTTTGTGTAATCGATCACGCGGTCCGCACCAATGGACCGTACCATCTCTACATTTCGCCCACTGCAGACACCGGTCACATGAGCTCCCAGCGCCTTGGCTATCTGCACCGCAAAAGTGCCTACACCTCCCGACGCGCCGTTGATCAAGACTTGTTGTCCCGATTGTAGTCGTCCATAATCGCGAAGAGCTTGCAGCGCCGTGATCCCCGCGACTGGCACGGTCGCTGCCTGCTCGAAAGTCATGGCTGTCGGCTTTAGTACCAATTTGTCCTCGTGAACACACGCATATTCTGCAAATACACCCATGCTCGAGCCAAAGACTTCGTCACCCGCCTTAAACTGAATGACATCCTTGCCAACTGCTTCAACCCGGCCAGCCATGTCGGCTCCGAGTATATAGTGTTTCGGTTTCAGAAGGCCAAAGCCCATTAAACGTACCAAGAATGGCTCCCCGCGTAGAACATGCCAGTCAAACGGATTGACCGACGCCGCATGCACTCTTACGAGTACTTGATTGTTCAGCAGATCGGGCTTATCAATTTCCAGTAGTTCAAGTACATCCGGCGATCCGTATTTGGTGCGTACGATAGCTTTCAATAGATACCTCCTAAATAATTGCGAATGTGTCATCCACCACATCATTTGAACATCTTCATGGGTAGTGAATTTGCGAAATTGGAAGTGGCCTACCCATTCACATTAAGAACGTCGCCAGTTTGGGTCTAATTGTCAATTCAGTTTCAGGTACATTCCATACTGTTTAATCTTGGCAACAAGCCAGGGCGAAAGTATAGGAAGAGTGATATTGGATTTCGTGGCTATTGTAACCTACTGTTGGATAATGGAATAAAAAAGCGGGGCTTACGAGCTTCGCCAAAGGTCCTGAGAGTAATGAAATTACTCGAGGGAAATTCGCGGCCTTCCCCGCCGCAATGCCGCGGGGACGTTCAAACCAAATTAAAAAACCCCGGTCGAAACCGAGGCTTTAAAAAAATATGGCGGGCTATCGTAGATGAGTTTCACAACTGACTGATAATGAATAGTCCCTCAAATTACACTCTTGAGAAGTGAATTTGACTAATCCCCCGGTTAATCTACAGACTTACTAATCCTTTCGCAGTTCTAATTCCTGCCTAATCCTATCCTTAGCCTCTGAGAGTACTCGAACGATATCCGAATGGTTCGTATTCGGTACGTTGTTGAAGTCCATTAAGGTGTGGGCCAAGCCGTGATTTGGGATCATATCATCAATTACCGATCTCACAGACTGCATAGCCGTATTGTGATGGTTGTACTCGCCCATAATGTTCACTGAAGCATGTTTCAGAGCACAGAAAAGACTCCAGATACCAGTCTCAACATCATTATCGCATTTCCGATTATCATGCTGGTGCCAACGAGATGAATCTATTAGAAGACTCTCCGCCATTTCCAAAATCCGCAGGTCGGCCTCACTTGCTGGTGGACAATACCACCAGTTAATTACAAAAGTGACTCCGTCATCACAGGCTTCGAAGCTTTCCCATAGAAAGTATCCCAAAGTAGTTTTCATATAAATGTCATCTCTCCCTCGATGGCCAACAACTTCGAATTCAATAGGTGTTGATTTACCGTTGGGATATGTAAGAGTGCCGGTTATCGTTCGCGTTCGTACTATCGAAAGTAGTCTTTCCGAATCCAAACCGCCCCGCAAAGTGTCCTTAGGAAGAACCATCGTGATGCCAAATCCTTCGAGGTGTTCATTTGCACCTTCCAGTCGATGATCAACTTTCTGCAGGAAAAACAAAAGGTAGTTGTCGGGAAGCGTATCCTGTACTGTATCCTGAGCTGATGTATGGCTGAAACTCAGTAGCAAGATTAAACAAGTTGCAAGCGCACCTGTTCGCATTATTACTATCCTTCGATCATCCAACAAGGATTTATATTGATCCGGCAAACCATGTGCTTTCCTTATTTGATTGCTTTACGATTTCTTCGCCCTAGTAGTTTCATCGAGATACAAAAACTCTTACCTGCTCTTTGTTTGGTGCCAATGTGAATTAATTGAAATTGACAGATAGGTGAAAAGGATCGGATTTGCGTTCTGCGGCATATGCAAAAGAAAAGCGACTGTTAATCAGCCGCTTACGCTTTATGGCGGGATTGATCCCGATTCTCGGGACAGCCTTTCCAGCCGAGTAACGGCGGGACGTTCAAACAAAATTAAAAAATCCCGATAAAAACCGGGACCTAATAAAAAGCGACCCCAATATCACTTCCCCTAAACTTTTGTGATATTTGGATTCTATGTGAACACCGGTTATTCCACATCAAGAGGAACTCGTTGGAACACTTTACACTGACTATGAGAATGGCAACATCTCGAGCATCTTCTGCGAACCTACGGCCCTGAGGGCAGGCTATCTGTCTTTAATAGTAGAACGCTCTACCTATTTGTACCCGATGATTACCCAGGCAGTGTCTTTGATCCGAGTTCGTTTTACCCGCTTGAAACCGGCCGCCTTGGTCCTGGCGATCGCGTCCTGCCAAATATCGTGATCGGGGTAGACGAGAGTAAGCTTACGCGTGAGTAGGTTCACCGAGCGGTCGACCTTGCCGGCGGAAGCACAATTCATCAGGACCATCCCGCCCTTGGGCAGTGCTCGATAGGCCAGCTTGAGCGACTTGAGCGGAATCGCTCCGACATCCCAGTACATAATCACGTCGTAACCTGCGGCGATTTCCTTGGTCATATCGGCCGCGTAAGTCTTAACCCGCCTCGACAGACCAGCGGCTTTGATAATCCTCCGCGCAGCGCGGCAAACTGGTTCGAACTCCTGTACGCATGCCCTAAGATTGGGGTGAGTGCGGACCAATTCCATCGACATAATCCCGGAACCCCCGCCGACATCAAGCAATGCAGAATAACGGGAAAGGTCGAGGTTCTTCGCCAGAAGCTTGGACTGCCGGCGCTTGGTGTCATGCATTACTCGGGTAAAATCTTCGGCCCACCGCCGGTCGTGCCGGAGGACCTCGTAGTCTTCTTCCCGTTTCATCCCCAGAATCTTCCTATAGTCCCGGCCGGTGGTCAAGGACTCCTCCAATACCGATAGCGCCGTGTAGTCTTCGGTGCAATATCGTGACCAGAGCCGGGTCCAGTGCGGACCGCGTTCCTTGATGAAGTACTTGTGGGCGAATGGGGAAAGGCGATACCGGTCACCTTTTCGAGTCAATAGTCCGAGGGCGGTCATGATATTGAGAAAAGTTTCGCGATGGCGTTTGTGTAAGCCGACACTTCGGCCTATTTCGGAGGCAGTCAGCTCTTTGCCGTCGAGTTTGCGAAAAAGTTGTAACTGTTCGGCGGCGATCACGCAACGGGAGGCTTTGAAAGCCGTCTCGATATCAAGGCTGGCTAGAAGTTTCCGGGGGAACTTGTCCAGCGTGAGCATCTCCATGGTTTGCACCTCCTTGGTTGATCAATTGATGTAATCTACTTTGATGCAGTAAAAGAATCAATAAGTTTTCGATTTACAGAGGAATTATAGGAAATGGCGGGGTTGGCGATTCAATAGCAAGAGATTACGGTCTTAATTTCAGCTTGTAATAAAAAAGAGCCCCCAATATCACTCTCCCCAAACTTTTGTGGAATTCGTATTTCCAGTAAGTATGCGTTATTCCACGTCAGGTGGAAGTCGTTGGAAGATATTGTCTAGAAAAAAGGCAGGATAGTGATACCCTGCCTTCCAATTTGACTAAAATTAGGCCAAAAACATTCATTGGGAGACTGCGATACTTTCCAGATGCTCTAATCGCTTTCTCAGATCGTCAATGAGCTCCTGTTGTTTCTCTATTTGCTCCTGTTGTTCTTTGATCGCTTCAACCAAAACCGGTGTCAGTTTGCTGTAATCAACATTTAAATATCCGTCGTTATCCTCTGAAACGACTTCCGGTACAATGTCTAAAAGCTCTTGCGCTATAAAACCTACTTGTGGTTTGTCTGAGAAACGCAGCTCGGGATAATCTTCCTGACGCCAACCAAACGAGACGCCCCGTATCTGATTCACCTTTTCAATCGCATGTGATAGAGTTGAAATATCTCGTTTATATCTTATATCGGAACACGAACCGATTGAACCGGTATAGCAGATATCACCGACAACGTGTAGATCGACACTTGGAGAGGTGGTATTTATTCCAACCATACCATCCCGCAGTGTCAACATGCTACTGTACTGGGTGCCATCATCCTCAACGCCCAAACCCAAGAAATTTGCGTTGATATTCCACGTCACGAATCCACGGTTATCATTGTCCTCACCCACAACCAGTCCGGCGTAAGACCCGGGCGTGTCATCGCCGACGACTATTCTATTACCTGACCAGGCCCCAAGATCTTTCCCGACTACCAACGGCTCGCTGGCGGTCATTGTACCAATACCCACCTTGGCTTCCGAACTGCTTGAGAGCATTGCGATGGGGGGAGCAGTAACGCTGGCTGACAAGCCCTGTATAAAAAACGTCACGGAATCAGCGCCGGCGTTAAGTTCTGAGCGCGGATAAGAATCATTTGTAGAATGTCCCACCTTGACTCTACCGGGAGTCATTTTGGTCTGATACAAACTGTCAGCACTGGTCAACGACATTTCTATATCGTCGGAAGATTTGGCAATGTTGGTTGATAGGTCAAAAAGTTTTGCCGGCGGCTCCGGCTGGGGGTTGAACATAAAAATTGATCCACCGGATGAAGAGCCGTTCATTTCTATGAGCGATCGGTCATGATCGGCCGGATCAAGGACATTGAATTGTGAAGCGTTAGTCAACCCGCTGGCACTGAGTTCAAATCCCGGTGTGTTGTCATTCCCCGGTTCTATTAGCTTCATACTGGTAATTTTATTGACATTATCAAGATCAACAACGAAACCGTTGTATGATATGTTATAAGCCTCATCATACCCGTTCAAATGTAAATGACTTCCGCTAAGATCGGTTGCCATTTCTATAGCTGGATTAACTCCATCATCACCGGGTTCAATCATTTTAAAGGTTGCGCCATTGGTTAAACCACTGGCAGTTAATTCAAACCCGGGCGTGTGATCATTTCCGGGTTCGATTAGTTTCATACTGGTAATCTTATTGACATTATCCAGATCGACTCTGAATCCGTCATATGACAGACTTTGAATATCGTCATATCCATTCATATGAAAATAACTGCCATTCGGATCGGTAGCCATTTCCATCGCCGGAGTAACTCCATCATTACCCGGCTCAATAAACGTTATTTGGGCTTTATTAGTAATATGATTACCCGACATACTGAGCATATTTTTTGCATCACCCGGATCCATAAAATTAATCCCATATCCTTCATTAAACGGCATCGGCTCAAAGCCCATTACCTGCCCAATTTCGTCGTAGATATTAATTTCCGCTCCCGTAGCTGGACCTGCACCAATCTCAACCAAGGGTTGTTTATCTAATGGTTCCATATTGTAAAATGTTAATCGCCCGCCTAAATCGGGGCCGGTATTCATTTGTATCATCGGCTGTTTATCTAAGGATTCCATTAGGTACATGGTAAACCTTGGCGTCAGACCGGCATCAAATACAAACGCCGAATCGCCCCCTGTTGTTCTAATAAGCATGGAGCCCTCGCCGGTCTCAATATCGCCCTTGACCCTTTTGGCATATGCAGCACTGGGAACGGATGTAAGCAAAGTACGGGGAGCTAATTCCGGGTCGTCACCCACTTTGATGCCAAGATACCTGTCATCGCCCCTGAACACAGAATCAGGCAGTGCTGTATGGGAACCAAGTATTACATTGAACAAGCCGTTGGTCACTTGGACTACCGGATGGGTCTCTGTCCACTTGGATACTCCGCCTCCATCATAGATGGTAAACGTCATCGCCTGTGAGCTGGTTATGGGATTGCCGCCGTCATCAGTCAAGCGTCCCTGATAACTGATTAATAATGTATCTTGCGCGGATGATGATGATATCAGTACCAAACTGATGATTAAGGCGGCCAATGCGATAATGATTGATTTTCGCATAATCATATTGACCTCCGATTGAAAGTTATGTCTGAATAAATATAATATCTTCAAAAATCCATAATTTGCAAGCTTTTAAACCGGTGAGAGGCTTGTCAGTTCAGGCACGGAATTCAACCCACGCAAAAAAGAAAGGCTCCATTTATGAAATGGAGCCTTCAAAGTCAAAGCGACCCCAATGTCACTCTCAGAAAACTTTTGTAGAATTCGAGATTCCCGTAAAGTCTAGCTATTCGACCGCAAGCAGAACACGTTGGAAGATCGTCATATCCTAATCATCACTTATTGTGCCGATAAACAGGTCAGATTGCCCATCGCGATTCGATGACCAGACAAGTTGCCCACCATCCGGAGAGAAACTGGGCCAGGCGTTGTCCCCCTCATCCGTTATACGTTTTGCTGTGCCAGCCGTAATTGGTTTCAACCAGATATCCCGCTTGCCACCCCGCTCGGACATGAAAGCAATCAACTTGCCATCAGGAGATACACAGGGCTGATCATCGTTTTCCGAAGCATTAGTGACTTGTCTCTCATGGGTACAGTCGGCATCTATAATCCAAATGTCCCAATTGCCACTTCTATTTGAGGAAAAGACAATAGATTTACCGTCGGGTGTCCACTGCGGATGATGATCGGTAGCGTTATTTGTGGTTAGCTGGAGCAGTGAATCGCCGTTTAGTTTAGCTTTCCATATGTCTGCATTACCGCTTCTAAGGCAGGAGAATACCACCCATTCACCGTCAGGTGAGATTGTTGGATGGAAACTTGGAACCACACTTGGCAGCAGTTGCCGCACCTTACCTCCGGCAACCGGGGTGAACCACATCCGTGGTGGAGGACCATCATGCCCATAGGCATCGAAAACAAACCCTTTGCTGCCCGGGGACCATGTGAACCAATGGTCACCAGACAGACCGGTCTCAATCAGAGTTTCATCTCCGCCATCGGCTGGCATAATGAAAATCTTTGGCTCCCCGGTTCTCTGAGATGTGAAGGCGATGTACTTTCCGTCCGGTGACCATTTGCAGTGATAATCGTGGGCCTTGTTAGTTGTAAGCTGAGCTGGTTCATCACCGGCTTCAATGCCTGAGACCAGTATCAATGCCGAAAGCACCGATATACAGAACGATAGAAATAGCCGACTTAGCATTAGTAAAACCTCCTACACTTCTCTTACTATACGATTTACAGAATGAATAGTTACAGTTGCATCCGGTGCTCACCAAAGGCCGGATATCCTGATTCTCAAAGTGGATAGCACGATTGTTTCTATAGACACCGAATGATGTAGATACATAAGAAGGAGGATCACCAAATAAAGAACCCCGGCAATCACCGGGGTCAAACATCTAATGGCGGCCCCAATATCACTCTCAGCAAACTTTTGTGAGCTTCGAATTTGACATCCAGTTACACTATGCTACTATCGACGGAAGTCGTTGGAAAATTATAACTTAAGGTGCGCAAACGAATACTCATAGTGTAAAATAGAGACTTACGCGGTACCGTGATCCAATGTGTCCGTTTTTGCCGCCCGCTCAGCCGCATTGGTTCCAGACAGCGACCTCCAAAAAAGCGATGCTAATCACCTGCAGTCGAAACCTTCTTAACCACTTTGACGTAAGAGAAAAAAAAGCCCAAGTCTTTGGGATACAGTTTAAAATATCGTTGATAGGA
>Ga0272443_10006710_pt1 | contig 11278 bp, 12 predicted proteins | sample SSMAcet12_FD_193581 | JGI IMG/M metagenome (GOLD analysis project Ga0272443, IMG submission 193581) | Marine sediment archaeal communities from Little Sippewissett salt marsh, Falmouth, MA, United States - SSM-Acet-12 | ecosystem: Environmental > Aquatic > Marine > Wetlands > Sediment ... | reverse complement strand
AATTGCTCGTAAGTCATTTACTTGCTCCATTTCATACGATAGGTGACGGCAAGCGTCTGCCCGTTTCCGATCACTGTCCCGGTCAACAAGGTTGCACCATACAGGTGCTCAAAAGCGTGTGCGCTGCCATCCCAATTCCGGCCCAGCAAATACTGCGACGCAACAACTGACGCGCCCGTATCGTTCTCCCAGGATGCAGACCCGGCCAGTATCCAGTCGGCGGGGTCGTCACTGGTGAACTCAAAAACGGGGGAAGACGCCAGAACAGCATCTTCGCCATCAAGATCAACAGCGATGCCCCCATTGTTGCCTGCTAGGCCGAGATAGCTTGTCTCGCCCGCCATTGCGCTTAGCAAATCACGCCCAAGCGCGGGATAGATACGGTTTGTGACTGATCCACACTCAACGACTTTGCCGTGCTTACTCAGTACCTTCCAGGAAACAATACCACGCACAGGGGTCATCGCAGTCCTTCCTCTCGCAAATCATCCAAGACGCCGCTATCTTCAACCACATCACTAATGGGCGGCGTAACGATGGCAACGGCTTCTTCTTGAATTGGGGTTCCGTAGATATTGCAGCGAACATTCTCCCCGATCGGCAATGCGATGGGGGAGGCAAGCACATAGAGATAGCCTTCTTCATTGAACATCGGGCGTATAGTGCGCACTCGCGTAATCTGTAAAATCTCCCCGCCATTCCGAACGGCAACGGTCGCGCCCCGTATGTCACCGAGCGCAGCCTTGAATGCCAGGCCAGAAGGCTCTGGAGCATAGCTGCCAAGATATTCAGCCCGATTCTCACTCCAGCCGTTCGACGCAGCCAGGTCGCCCGTTGCGTCGTCATCGATCTCGATTTCCGACTCAATGACGATAGAAAAATCGCAAAGCGTAGAGTCTGATACGGTTGCTGTCTCTATCTGCGTCAGGAGAACATCGGTAAGCTCATAGTCGTAAATGATCTCGCCGGACTCTTCAACAACCGACGCATCCTCAAAGATTGTATCGTTGACGTGCGCGTCGGCATCGTGCACCAGCAACTCGGTAAAAGAACAGGTAGAAACATACCCGCGTCGCTGGTTGATCCTGATCAAATCCGAAATACCCGCAATCTCTAAATGCTCCAGCGTCACCATCGGCGTAACAGTATCAGCGAGCACAGTGCCTTGCTCATACTGGAGCGATAAAGATTCGCTGAATGCGGGTCGTACCATTGAGCGGCCATACGTTTCGCTCAAAACAACTCTGGTTAAGGGTGCCAGGCGATAATTCCGACTGACAGTGTCATAGACACCCGCAGCCGACTCAATGTGCTCAAATACCTGCGTTTCGGGAAACGCAGACTCAATAACGACGATTTCGGCAGCAAAATCAAAAGCCGCCATTCGCTCCGCAAACAGATTGCCTGTAAGCGGGAGGATGATACCCGCATCGCCTTGAAGGTGACGGGGTTCAACCTCTGTGAAGGTCGGGGTTTTGACTTCTTGTTGCTGCTCAGCCATTATTCGCTATTGATCTCCACAACCAGCACCCACTTGAGGTTCCAGGTGCTATAGGCGGGAATGTCCGTGTCGAAACCGTCTTTGTAGATCAGCGTAATCTCTTGCGCTGAATGGGCATAGCTGATCTCGACAACGTCAATCTCTAAGGCGGAAGATGAGTCGTTGGTATGCGTCGACGCATACTGATAAACCGCTAGAGCTTGCGTGTCTGAATCCCAGGCTGAGTAATCGCTCACGTCACCGGGCCGGGCAACCATTGTGTCGTTTTCGATCTCGGTAAGGTGGTCGTCTTCATAAAGAATGATTTTGTTGGCCCCCAGCACACCAGTAGACGCCCAGGGATCATTATTCTGCGAAAACAAGCCCCACATATCATTCAAGGAGGCATTGGTAATGCTGCCAGGTGAAGAAAATTGCCACACCCATTGAATTTCCATCGTCTCGATGTTGGAGCCGATTGGATCGATCGGGGAAGGAAAGACGTAATACGCGAAGATTTTGTCAAAATCCATCGACGTATTTTCAAAAGCGTGATTGATGTGAGTGCGCTGACCCAGGGTGATCATCTTGATAGGCTCAAGATCGTCGTTGTCGTCCGTGAAGGTGTCAGAGGTGAAATCTACTGTTTTGCTCCAGGTGATCGCCCCGCCAGAAATCCCAACGGAAAATTGCGCGTGCGTTTCATCTTCATCGCCACGGTAATAGTTGTAACCCCCCACGGCTTCCTGGTAGCGACCCTGCGAAAGCTCATAAGCCCAAGCTTGCTTGTGCATCCCAAGCTCTTTTGGCGACCCATCGTGAAAAGGCGAAAAGTTGTGAAGCGGATACTGGCTCCAGCCGTTACGCCCCAGGGCTAACCAGCTTTGAATCCAGTCACGAAATCGCTTGGTGAGCGTGTTGTGATCTTCAATGGTGGTGATTGAGCCGTCTTTGTGGGTCAGGATGATCCTGACTGAGCCGTTTACGGCAACTCTCATTTGATTCATTAGACAACCCTCACAGTCCAGGCAATTTCGACTTCTTCATCATCACTCAAGGCCAACGACGCAAACTGACTTCCAGTTAGCTTGAAATAGTCGTCCACTCCGGGGAGGACGGCTAAAGAAAGCTGTCCAACGGTTACGATTGCGCCCGTTTCGTTCTTGTAGCTCCCGGTGAAAGTAACCTGCTGCGTCGTTCCGCTACTGTCAGAGCTAACCGACGTGGAAAGCGAAGAGTCCGAGCTTAGCGTTGCCCCGTTTGTCGCCTTGAAAAGCATCAGTGAAATCTCAGTCAGGGACGCGCCCACTACACCAGCAAGCGTATTCTTGAGTTGCTTTTTCAATTCGTGAGCGACTGAATTGCGCGCGCGCCGAACAATCTTGCCGTTGATACGCATCACAACATCATTTTCAAATCGAATGGCGGAGGCGTTACTCATTTTGTGGCTCCTAGCATTTGGAGTACGTCGGCAATCAGCGCGGGGTACTGCGACGCAGGCGCGTCGATTGTGACTGAGTCGCCGATTAAATTCAGGCTTGCGTCGGCCAGCGCCGGATTGCGCAGGTAGACCACATCTAGCTGCGTCGGCAGGTCATCAACGGCGGGGTAGTGAACCTCTAGCTTGCCGGAGAAGTACGCTGCATACGGAACGTCAGCCGTTAACGAATTCTGCAAAAGAGCGTCAAGCGCTCGCCGCGAGACAATCGCAATCCCCGACGGATTGTTTTCGTCAGCAACCGAAGTGACGCCCGAAACTTCATAGTCGAAACCATCTTTGAGAATCGCCACCACCGAGCCAGAGACTTGAACCTTTGACGTTGTCGGCACGGTCATAGTTTGCTCAACCAGATACAGGTCGGTATCGATCACGCGATTGGCCAAATTCGTGATCGCCACATTGATCAGGTGTGCCGCAAGCCCCGGATCGATGGGGTCCATCCCTGCCCGCTTGAGACGTTGCCGCACCTCTTCAATGGCCAGGTTGTAGGTGATATTAGAGAGTTTTGGGGCGGTCATCGTGGGCCTCCCAGAGCGGCAACCTCTGCCTGCCATTTTTGGAGCAATACCGCATATTGCTCAAATTCTTCGTCCTGGAGTTGCGCTTGCAGGATTAAATAGTCGGCCAGGAGCTTTTTCAAATCTCTCCCGATCGCCAACGTGCTGTTTATCGCAGTAATTGTTGCAGGAAACTTGACATATTGAAGCTGATAGCGCCAAACACCGCCAGCCGGAGCAGAGGGATTAAAATAAATGATGCCGCCATATTCGGCGGTGAGTAGGTGGTTGATGGTCAAATCGCGGTTGCCGTAGCCCGTGCGCAAGCTGTATTCGTCATAAGGCAGTCGTGTAAGCGGGATAACCTTACTGCTCTGCAAACGCCCCTGGACAAATCGCAGAAAATCCGACGGACCAGCCACGGAATCAGCCCCTTGCGCCAGATAGCCACCAGACGGCAGGTAGGCGGTTGCGACCAAATAAGGCAGTCGTGAGGGGTGAATCACCGACGCAATTTCAACCTGGCCGAGATCGGCCCAGCTAATTGCGTCGTCATCAGTTATAGAAATGCCACTAAGCGACTCAGCGGCAGCTTTCACATCTGACAATCTAAGGTCGCTCATACCAGCAAACCTCTTTCCTTATGATGGAAGCGGGAGGGGTACGGGAAGCGGCACAACAGCCCCGCCCCCTCCCAATAGGGTTGAAGGTTTACTAGCCCTGGTTCGTCCAGATCACGGCACTGGACTGGTTCGACCACACGCCATCACGCGCGGCATTTTCCCAGTCAGCACGCTTCGCGCCGAAGATGTGACCCAGGGAATACCCCTTGATATTCCCGTAATCATCTTCCTTGCGTCGCTCCTGGTAGACCCCACCGCCCTGTGCGAGAGCAACAGAGTGGGCACCCATCAGAATTGCACCGTGAACGTCAGCGTCAGCAATGGCATTCTCGTTCGTAATGTCCGAGAACACAATTGCCTTGCTGGTGACTGCCAGGTTGTCGAAGTCGGCGCGAGCACCTGTCCAGATTTTGTTGTGCTTGTGCACGACAAAACCGTTGTACTCACCCAGGGCACCGGAGAAAATGGGATTCTCTTTGCCCTTTTCGGCAACGTGGAGCATCGCATCCTGCCAGTCCTGGTCGGCACGCAGGGTCCGGGCCTGGGAGGGACTGACAATCACGATGTACTTGGGCTGGCCATCGACAATCACGGGATTGATGTTGTTTTCGGCAACATACTGACCGAGCCAGTCCAGCGTGCCCGCGTTGAAGGGGGTGGCGTCAGCAGCCATACTGTCCAGGTCGGCAGCAACGGGGTCGGTCGCCGTGGTCATATAGCTGTTGGGGTGAGCGCCAATGCCCGTGCTGCTTGTGGTGTAGATACCGGAACGCAGCAAGTGCGGGGAGCATCCCACGTAGAACGTGAAGAACATCGACGCATCGTGAAACAGGGCACCGAGATTGGACAGGGCGCGGGTCGCCTTGCTGCGCACCTGGAAGGGGGTACGCTGGTTGGTCATCCGGCCACGGACACCAACGGCGTGACGCCAGTTTTCAATCCGAACGTCGATATTGGAGAAAGCAATGCTCTCTTCATTCTCGATCAATTCATCATCGGCAACCTGGCCAGCATTCTCAATGCTGGAGCCGCCGCCAGTGAGTTGCTTCACCAGGGTCATTCTGATCTGGTCGCCGCCTTCCTTACCCAACTGCGTCTTGCGCATAATGGGCATCGCGGCCTTTTTCTGCTCGCTCAACGTGGCTTCGTTGCCAGTGTCGTCAGCAGTGAATCGCTTGAAATAGACGGAATCCATCACCTGTTCGTGGGTCAAGCTGTCCCACAGTTTCTTGGTGACGGCTGCGGAGGTCGCTACCTTCGTTCCGACGGCAGCATTATAGATGGACACGGTATAATTCTCCTACAGCGCTTAGCTGTATTTACGCAAGAATTCCATCCGGTCTTTTTTGCTCAGTTTGTCGAGCAGGCGGGGATTTTCAGCGATCTCCCAGGGAGTCGGCTGCTTGTCACCACGCGACGGATTATCCCGATCGCCGGGCATTCGATTCATTGAAGGCGACACGGGATTTTTGGATTCTTGCTTGTTATCGGGTTTCTGACTGGTATCACCGGAAGCATCATCATTACTTTTTCCGGCAGAATCGCCAAGCAGGACCGAAAGGTTGCCCTCTTCCTTGAGCATCATCACGTAAGCCGACTCCAGATCAGGAAGTGAGTGGTCTACCGCATACTGGTAAACCTTGCTCACGTCAGCATCGGGATAGTCACCACGAAACTTGTCGAGCATCTGCTCTGCCTTCTGTTTCGTGGAATTGCTCTGATCACGCTCTTTCAGGCGCTTTTCAACGATCTCAGCGGCACGCCGCTCGATCATTTCGTCAATCTGCTTGCGATTGAAGGGATCAAAAGAATCATTCTTCCCGGAGTCGCCATCGCCATCATCGCCATCCTGATTGGAGTCGCCTTGATCGCCATCATTGGGATTGGCCCGCTCTTTCAGGATTTGCGCAACGCGCGTGAATTCGCCCAGGAGGTTCTTGTAGCCCTTCTCCAGATCGTTGACCGAATCAAAGATTCCAGCGAGCTTGCCGTCGGAATCCTTGTTCTTGTCGTCGTTCTGGTCGTTGTTGGAGTCGTCGCCCGGTTCGCCGCCATCGTCGTCGCCCGTGTCGTCGGTCCCGCCATCCTGCGAGTTGCCGTCTGCGTCGCCGTCGGCTCCTGCTGAGTCATCCGAGTTATCGTTTGAGTCGTCGTCATCGGTTGCTGCGTCTGCGTCGTAGTCCTCTGCGTCGACTTCATTGGTGAGTCGTTCAAGCTCTTCGAGATCAATCGTCTCGGAAGAAAGCTGTGCGTTGCTGTCTTCGTTGACAATGGTGTCAGGTTTGGCCATTGTTTGTGCTTCCTATTTGCTGTTGTGGGGGTGTGGGATTATTGATTTGAGCGCTCAGTGATTTCACCAGAGCGGATACATCGCCAAGACTTGAAAGCTCGCGCAACTCAACACCCAATAGCTCGCGGGTAAGCTCTTCAATCAGAGCCTTTTGCTGCGTCACTTCATTGGTAAGCTGGTCTACCTGCGTCGCCATTGACTGCATTGTCTGAATGCGTTGCAGGATTTCGTGGCGATCGGGGAGATCAGAATGCTCCAGGACAGCCTGGCTATCGATGATTCCCCGGTCGTGATATTCGAGACGCATCTGCTGCTGCAAGACGCGATTTGAAGGCATTGCCGAGCCAGCCGTAACCTCAACGTCGTATTCACCGACGCGCACATCGTTTACAACGACTGTTGCGCCAGTCGGCTGACCGCTTTGATCCACAACCGGAACGGAAGCATTGATTTTCAGAGTTTCGGCTGTCCGTCCATCATCACCCGTGATATGCAGAACGCGCTCATCAGTGTAATGCACCTGGATCATTGTAACCAGGAGGCGACCAAGCAGGCTCAGGGAAAGCTCAATGGACTGGATCAGATCGTTTGCGTTGCTGCGCCCCTGCTCTTGCAAGAGGGCAATCTTGCGTCCCGACGCACGCTTGTCATCCGACTCACCGCGCTGTGCGTCGTAAATGTTGAAAACAACGTCCAGGTCACGATCTGCGAAGCGCTCGTATTCAGCCAGCGCCATCGGAAACTGCGGAGGATCAAGAATTTGGACGCGCTTATCCTTTAGGACGCCCGCCTTGACGCCAATCATCGCAACGGGCTTGGAAAGCTCTTCCCGGAGCTTGGCGGGGTCGATCGCGCCTTCTTCGTATAGAACAGCGGCCTTTGCCTGGCGATTCAGGATGGAAAGCAACTGCATCCTGATCTTGTCCTTTTCGCGCTGGATCGGGACACCAAAGCGGGTAACACCCATCGGGTAAGCGTGATCATCGCGCGGGGAGATCATCGCAGGCACCAGCGGGAACATCTGAAAGCGGGGGTGCATTAATTCATTCTCAAGGACCGTGAAGCCAGCCAGGACGATCTTGCGAATACGCAGTTTCGGCGTCTTTGAGACGGTTGTGGTGCCCTGGCTGTCAGTGCTGGGCGTTGCCTCGCGCAGATATTCTTTCTCGTAAATCGTAATGAGACGGGCTTTGCCGTCTTCCTTGTATTCCTCTTCCTTGTACTCCTGCTCGCTGGCGTGGCGATCGCGTAGGCCATAGTCGTCTGAATAATTCTCGCTATCGCGGGCGATCAAATCCTCAAGCTCTTCATCCGTCTGTGAGGTGACGTTTTTGGCGCGTTCGCCGTAAGTCTGCTTGATAATGGACAGGGGCACGCGCTTTGAGCGGTAAATGCGCTGGTGGTCTTCCAGGTCGGCTTCACGCCCGCCGGGTTCAAGCCACACTTCGCGCACTGGAACGCGGGCGACGCGAATATCGCCAATGCCGCCAGCGGCGTACTCGTCCCACCAGCCTTCAAACCAGAAAAGGCCGGTATTGATGGCGGTGGTCGTGTTACGAGAGAGGCTTGCTGAAAAATTGGAGTGGTAGAGGATGTGCTTGATTACGTCGTTAACAATCGCGGAATTGTCAACCATTTCGTCATCATTCCCGGCGGGCCGGGTAACGATCGTTGGCTTGTTGGCCAGGAGAACACTGCGCAGGGTGTCGGCGTTTGCCTTGAGCTTGTTTACCTGGAGAAGCTGGCGGTCGCCCTTTTTGAGTAAGTCGCGCTCTTCACCCCGAAAAGCATTGCCCTCGTAAGCGTCTTCGCATTCATCCCATATATCCTGTTCGGGAGCGCGACAGTGATGGGCCTTGAGAAAAAGCTCGTAATAATGCCGCCCGGTATCGTCGGAATATGCTTGATTTGTGCGTTGGTTAGCCGACTCACTCATAGCCCTAACATAATCAGGGCGTTAGCTGGTGTAACCGCACTTATGCGTCGAAAATGCTGGCAGGGGTAGGCCGTTTTCCCTTATAGGAGTGAGAGAGCTTACTGTACCCTACGGGTACTGTAAGCGAACGAACGAGTATAAGGGGAAACAGCCTCTTTCGACGCAACGACGCAGCTATGCGGTCCAAAACTCAGTGAATTCGTCAGGGTCGGCCAGCGGTGTGCGCCAGCCGTAATCACGCTTTTTGGGTAGCGGGGGAGGTGGTGAGGCGATATAAAGCATATCGGCTTCGCAGTCTAAAATATCATCGTGAGCACCCTTCGGAAAGCGCAGTAGCTCTTCCTCGAAATCATAGTGCTCTTTCAGGTGAAAATTCTTGTGCATCCGGTAGCGCGGCCCCAGGGCAGAAATGCGTCGCGGTTTGTCCAGGTCGCGCGGGACTTCAACCAGGGGTAGGTAGATTTTTCGCTGGTCCATCGCAGCTCGGAGCATATAAACCATCGCCTTCTGGTAAGCTACTGTTTCTATTCCAATTGCGTTGGGCTTCCATTTCTGGTATGCGTCAAAAAGCTGCTCGATAAATTCAAAGGGATTCCAGCGCCCGCGTCGAATCTCCAGGGTGTACCAATTATCGCCTTCATCGACGCCGTTGATCTTGATGACGCTGTAATCGGCGCGCTCACGTTTTGAGATGGCCAGATCGGTCGTGATGAAGGTGTAAACTCGGCCATCTTCGATCTGGTCCAGCACATCATCGTGAATAGCGTCATAATGTCGCATATCCTCGCGCTTGAAGCTGGCGTTCGACTCACTGACCGGGTCATTCATATACTCCGACGCCCAGGCGTCAGCCTTGCCGCGCTGGATGAAATTGCGCTTGATTTGCAGCAGCCGCTCCATTGAAAAGCGGGATGGGAAGAGCGGTGTCCCGTCCTCTTCGCGCTCACCCTTGCGCGGATCAAAACCCTGGATGGCGGCGTATTTTTGCACAAACCATTCAGAATAGGCCGCATTTTCGTCGCCGTGTATCGCCTTCGCCTCATAGCCCTTCACGATCTTGTTGAGCAGGCTGTCGTCGTGCAAAATCGTTCCGACGTAAACGATACGGCCATCGTCAGACAGGGCGGGGATCAGGGCTTTGTTGAACCAGGATTCGAGCTTAAAGCGCTGCTCTTTCGTTTCAACCGCTTCGTCGTTCTCCAGATCGTCAATAACGAACAGATCGGGACGCATATTGCGGTATTTCAGGCCACGCACCTTCTGTTGCGCACCACGCACTAGAATCCTGATTCCGGTTGAGGTGATAATGTCCTCTTCACCCCATTTCCGGCCTTTCAGGTCGCCAAAGACTTCCTTGATGTAATCATTGTCCTCAAGCTCCATCTTGATTGCTTCCAGGAAGAGCTTGGACTGTGCCAGGGTGTCAGATACGATGACAATGAAGTGGGCCTGGCGGAACAGAATGCGGTGCATTACATAGCCCAGCGTGATCAGGGTCGATTTCGAGTGACCACGCGGGGCTACGATACCGTGAAACTTATGCCGGGCCTTTAGCTCCCGGATAATGTCAAGGTGAAAATCCGGTGTATCTTTGTTGAAGTGGCTAGGGAGAAAGGCGTGATTGGCGAAATTGAGGTCTGTGTAGCAGGTCGATAGAAACTGCTGATTCGCCAGGAGCTTGCTAATGGGCGTCGCCCCTTCGCTCTGGCCTATGTCACCCTGGACAGTCATAGGGGGTTACTGGCTGTGCGTGCCCTCAACGCCGCGTCGCTCCCGCTCCTGCGTGCGGTGATTCAGCCAGTGTAGTGCTTCCTGTAGCTTGGTGATAGCCAGGGCGTTTTCACGACAGGCAAACTTGCTTTGCTGGTAATACTCAATGCGTTGTACGACGGCGGCGATTACGGTTTCAACGAACGCGCCATTGGGGGGCTGGCGATCCTTGCCGCGTCCCAGCGGCCCATCTTGCCAGTCGATCTCCAGGCCGACACCCCGGACATACCCGCCAGCGGGATTGCCATCGTCAGGGTCATTAAAATTCTTTGCAGTGAAAGTGTCGCGCATCGCTCCGCTCCTTAGTTGTTGTTAATACTATACTTTGCCGTGCTTCTGTTCGAGCATCTTGAGTAGGGTTTCGGCAACCTTATTGGCGTTCTTCATTCCATCATCGTCATCGCCCGGCCTCTTCCCGCGTCGCTCGCCAAAAGTGTTCGGCATCAGCGACTTGAGCAGGAAGATGGCTGGGGTGAAATTAACGCCGCGATACTTTTCTGGATTCAAGGCCGCGTCGTTCATCTTGTTCACGATCTCCCAGGCGATTTCGTCCCGCGCCGTCAGCCAGCGCGTCTTGAAGTCTTCGTGATTGTGAAAATGCCAGGAGAACCAGTTGTAGGGTGACTTGATGCCTATCTCTCTTGCGGCCTTGACATAATTGAGATTGTACTCATAGAGCAGGTTAAAAAATCGATCATACGTCTCAGGAGTGGTCAGGAACGTCTCGCCGTCTTTGAGGCTAGGCGGATCAGTGGTTTCGGGAGTCGGGATTAACTGATCCTTGAGAACGTCTTTGCCTGTAGGTTTCTTTTTTCGGCGGGTCTTTCTGGTCGTGGCCATTACAGAGGTAGGAGGGGGTTAGTGTGATAGAGATAGAATTCCACGCCGTAACGTAAAAAAAAATTTTACAGACGTAACCGCACTAACACGCCTTTTAGGAAAACTACAAACTGCTGGCTGCGGTGGGATGAGATATTGGCGCGCGGGATTGGGGCACAGGCCGGGGGGTGGGTCGGCCTTGACGACGCGCGAGTTGGCAACAAAAGTCAACAAATGCGTCGCCCTGCCCCTGCTAAGTCATTGTTTTCATTGAACCGACGCACGGAACAACGGAGAGTATGTAACTCCCTGCAATGCTTGGCTCGCTTTTCTTTGTGGGGCAATGCCTGCTTTCCTTCCTG
>Ga0272443_10006709_pt1 | contig 11279 bp, 12 predicted proteins | sample SSMAcet12_FD_193581 | JGI IMG/M metagenome (GOLD analysis project Ga0272443, IMG submission 193581) | Marine sediment archaeal communities from Little Sippewissett salt marsh, Falmouth, MA, United States - SSM-Acet-12 | ecosystem: Environmental > Aquatic > Marine > Wetlands > Sediment ... | reverse complement strand
TAGGCTACCGTTGCTATGTCCGTACTCAGTTAAGGCATTTTTAATGCCAATATCATGAACAAGAGCTGCAGCTTCAATTACCTGTAATAAATCTCCTGATGCCTCTTCTTCTTCAGCGATGAGTTTTGCAAATGAATGGACTTTAATAAAGTGTTGGATTTGATGAGGATTACCCGTGTAGTACTGAATCATTTTAAAATACAATTGCTTGATAGGATCCTTTTGAATGGCTATGTTCAACCCCCCCTCCTGTTTTTACTGTTTTTCGTTACCGTGTTTAAAATTACCGGTCAATTTCGCAAGAAATAATTGCATCTGGTATTCATCAGCTGATTGTTCTTTTTTTTCCAACTTTTTAAAGTCTTTTCCTTTGATGATCATGATTTGTTTATGATGCCAGTAAATCATGGCTTTTTGATCTTTTGATTTTCTGTAACTGAACGGTTGTTCTTCTTTTAATATATTTCTTTTATCTTCGATGATATGCCTCCTCCTTTTATTGCTGTAAGCATTTTACCATTAAATAAAGTAAAAGAAGACGCAAGCTAGCTTCATCATATGATATACTCTTAAACGTTATTTTAGTTTCTTTTTAATGGTTAAATCTATTTTTAGGAGGGATCATATTGTTCAAAGAAATGTGGAATATTAGAGTGGTGTTCGTCATAGGGTTTTTATTTGGGAGCTTTTTATCTGTTTTCGGTGCGTCACTTGATTTGGGGGATTTAGACTACAGTCAAATCGAGAATTGGGTTTCATTATCATACGGTGAATCTATCGATAAACCGGTGGACGTGTTTTACGTCTATCCCACAGTCAGTAGTTGGGAAACCGGTAGTATGGATATCACAATGGATTCTGAGCGTGAACTGGCTCAGGGTATTTTTAAGGCACAGGCGAGCCTTTTTCAAGGTCATGCCAATGTATTTGCCCCATATTACAGGCAGATGACCACCAACGTTTCCCTACCGGATGATCCCAATGCTCAGGCAACGGATACACCTGAATTCAAAGCTGGTGCACTGGATGTACAGGCAGCCTTTGATTATTACATTAATCATCTCAACAATAGCAGACCATTCATCATTGCCGGACACAGTCAGGGGTCCATGGCACTTATTGAATTATTGAAAAATCGATTTGGCTCTGATGAGTCTTTAAGAGAGAAACTGGTTGCCGCTTATATTATCGGATATACTGTAACAGATGAAGATTTAAAGCAATCCGGTTTAACTTGTGCAAAAGGAGAATCCGATACAGGTGTCGTTATCACATTTAATACGACTTCACCTACATCAGTGGGTGGGCCTATGCTCATGCCGGGTGCACACTGTATTAACCCGTTAAACTGGAGAACAGATGATACTTATGCCTCTGAATCGGAAAATATGGGGGCCCGTTTCTATAACGATCAAACCGGGGCATTTTTAAGAGAAGTCAATCATTACTCTGATGCACAAATCAATTTGGATACCGGTGCTTTAATGACCAATATCCCTGCAGATGAAGAATTGGAAATTGGTCCTTATCCTGAAGGTGTTTATCATCGGTTTGATTATGCCATGTGGTATAGAAGCTTGGAAGAAAATGTGGGAGTAAGAATAGAAGCTTATTTTAACAAATAAAAGAGTTAAATTTCACATTTTCAGAAAAAAACAGGCGGTCAAAAATAATCCGCCTGTTTTTTTAAATGATAAGAACCTGCTGAATAAAGCGAAGCACCAATTATTGATTAGTCTCTTGCAATTTTTATCGCATTTGATGTTCTCATGATTTGATTCCATTCTGCAGTATCTCTTAAGGCCTCCAGATACGGACTGTCGAATTTGATGGAAAAAACAGGTTTAATGGATTTTTCGATGATATTCTTAAGATCTCTTTCATCTTTTTTTTCCGGTGCATTACGTTCGTTTTTGGCAAATTCGATTAGATACTGGCCATATTGTTCAATCGCATCTATCATTTCTTTTCTTTCCATGTTCTTTCCTCCTTCTTTATTTTCATTCTTCTTATCAAGTTTTATAAAACCGGTCGGTTAAAATTGTAACACAAAAAAGGCGGATGGAGTTTTTGCGTTTAGCAAAAAACTCAAAGGTCAATGTATTTTTTGACCCCACATCGGTCCGCCCTTACGATGATTTATAAGAAGATTTCGATGTAAATCAATCGCTATTCAATAAAAATATAATTCTTGGAGTCTATCTCAAGATAGACAGTTCCCTTCAATTGCAAATAATCGATTAAAGCGTTATTTTTGTCGATGAGTTGGAAATATTCATCAGAGTATTTTTCAATCGTTATGACATTTTCTTCTTTAAAGTCGTCATCAATCCAAGCGCTCTTTTCTTCATTCCAAATGAAACGTTTACCTTCAACAAGCCGATAATCAGAACCTTCCATGGCTTCCTGCATCAATTCTTCAGCCTCTTCAGCCTGTCTGGCCTGGGACATCATGTTCATTTGTTTAGATTGAACCACACTTGATTTTCCGGTTTGCATGCTTGGAGCAGTTGCCGGTTGATTGGTTGAGGGTTGTGATAAAACAAGGCTTCCGCCTTTATCGTAATCCTGGGTAATATCATCTGAAACAAGATATGAGGTATAAGGAGTGGGGATAGAGAAGTGTTTACTCAGACTAATGATTTCGTTTTTCATGATTTCTGTTTCTCCGTACAGTCGAATACGATTAATAAGGTCGTTAATTTGCCGACTAGCCCAAAGTAGAGAGATGGATTTGTTAAGGTCACTTGAAATATTGAAATGATAAACTTGTTCGTAGTTCTTATCCCCCAATTTTCCAGTGAGTTTCATTGTAAGCTTTCCGTTGCCTTTGTAGCGGCCATAGATTTTTAAAGGTTCATCCTTATAAACCGTTAATCCTCTATTGGGTAAATAATCGATAATTTCAACATCATTACTCATAAATTCAACTTTTACATCAGAAAGAACAGGTTTGCTGATACTTGAGAATAGCCTGGCGATTTCGGTTTCGATGGATTCATCCTCAGTGACGTAGTAGGTTTGACCGTTGTTGTTAGTGGTTAACAAGTCCAGGATGTAGGTGTTCACATCGTAGCCCACCCCAAAGGCAAAGACACGTAAGCCGTTGATACCTTGTGAAAATTCGTTAACATGCTGAACGATGGCTTCCGGGTCTGTAATTCCTTCTGTGGGAATGCCGTCCGTCAAGAAAACGAGAATAGGGTTTTTTAATTGATTAGCGTTATGAAATACTCTTAAGGCCATATCCAGCGAACCGTAAATGTTAGTATTCCCACCGGCGTTCGATGAATAGATCCAATCGATGGCTTCGTCCTTTTTCTCTGATTCAAATAAATTAAAGTAGTGTTTAAAGGCTTCTATATCGTGATTAAAAAGGATTAGGTTAAAACGGTCGTCCTCATATAATCGGCTGATGATAAATTCCGCAGCCTTTTGTGCCTGAACGTATTTCATTCCTGACATACTTCCGGATTTATCCAAAACAAAAACCACATCTTTTGGTTGATAGTATTCATAGTCTACATCCGGATGGATTTCCAATAAAAACGTGTTATAACCCAAATCAGGGGTGTCTGTACTCATATAGGCCTCTACTTGGTTTTCTCCTAGCCCGAATTTCAGTATAAAATCATTATTGGGATCAAAATCTTCTCGTTTGAAAGAAAAGGATGCAGTACGTTTATCTTCAGAGATGGTTCGATCGATTGTATTGGTATCCGAATCCACAAAGAAAATCTGGGCGTTTTTGGAAGTGATGACACCCGAAATGTTGATCTTTCGAATGCTTGTTTTTAGCAAACTTTCGATTTCCAATGGATATTGAAGTTTGACCAATCCGTCATCATTTTTCAGTTCCTGTATATAGGTAAGCGAGATAGCTCTTTCTTCATGGGGTTTGAAAGAGGGGATTTCGATACGGTAATAATCTTCGTTCATATACTCCAGTAAAGCAGGGTTTTTGTTTTGTTTGACAAGTGCTTGAAATTCTTTACGGGCTTGTTCTGATTCCATGATCTCGCCGGAATAATAGGTATCACCAATTTTCATTTTAAAGTCTGAAATAATCGCCCCTTTCTGGATGGGAAACAGATAAAGGACCTTTTGCGTGTAATCGGAGTCATTCCAAAATACTTCATCAATTTTGACCGTTGCTATCAGGTCTGTAATGTTAATATTAACATTATGCTCAAGGAGTACAAAGGGATTTCCTTCAATAATAGGTTCAGTTGGAATGAGGACACCATCAGAGAAGACCGTAATAAAAGAAATAAAAAGGAAAAGAACAACAATCATTTTACACTTGGACATATTCATACCACCTCTTTTTAGTTTTAAGCTATAGAATTTAGACGGAAAAAAAGAAAAAAAGGTGCTCGAAAAAAACCTTTATTCGCATAAAAGAATAAAGGTTTTTTGAAGTTATCTTTGAAAGAGAATGATTTCCGATTATTCCAATGTCAAAAAGACATAGAATTCATTCGTTTCATATCGATTGTCCAAATCGTCATTAAAGTATAAGTAATATCGAAGAATATAAGTCCCGGGTATATCATCGTTTTTGGTTCTGATTCTAACCGGTATTATTTTTTCCTCTCCAGCTTTCAAATCGATATTTTTTTCCAAATCGTCGTTATGTGGGAGGGTTTCACCATATATGTTTCTGAAAACAGTATCCACTTCCAAATTAATATCTTCAATCTCACTATTTGAAGTGTTTAGAAGTTTAAAGTTGATAAAGTTATCTTTTCCTCTTTGAATGAATGTAGGTGTTATTTCAACACATTTAATCTTTTGACTTGGGGGTGTGACCTCTATTTTTCTTACCATTTCATCCGTTTCAAATCGATTGGCTTGCTCATCTTCAAAATAAAACTTATAAAAAATAGAGTATGTTCCTAACGGTGAATCGTCATCTGTTTGGATTCGTGTGATGAAACGTGAGTTTAAAAGAGGCATAAGATCAAAATCCTCCTCTATATCATCGTTATGGTTCAGTGTTTCCCCGGTTATATCCCGTGTAATCCGATCAATTTCAATATTGATGTCTTTGAAGAATTGCTCACCTGTATTTTTTACATACCAATTAAAATAGACTCTTGAATTCTGAGGGATTGAAAGGGGTTCAAGATCCAGGCATTTCAGGTCATTATTAGCTTTGATGATAATGATCTTTTTTAAGATTAAAGGAGTCCGATAATCATCTCCGTTTAGTTCATAAAAATGATAGTAATAGAGCATATTGTAAACGCCCTCAGGATCATCAATATCCGTATCTAAAATGATTTTGATTTCCCCCTCCTCACCGGGTCTTAAAGTAATATCTTCCAAAAGATCATCATTCACACCCAAAGATTCTTGGAAAATCTCACGTTCAATTTGCTCAATTTCAAGGTTGATGTCATTGTAGATATTGTTTGAATGATTTTTGATTGTGAATGTCATTTCTACTCGTGATCCTCTATGAAAAACTGTGGGTGTAATATCCAGTGCGTTCAGCATCTGATTTGGACCTGATAAAAAAACGGCTGTCTTTTGATATTCCGTTATTATTTCATCTGTATTTTTTCGATACTCAAAGCGGTATTTTATAAGGTATTCACCTGAGCGTTGTTCCAAATTGGTAGAAATATGGAATTGGACAATCGCTAATCCACCCGGTTCCAGTTCAACACTCTCATATACATCATCGTTGTAACCGAGTGTTTCCTGTGTATCAGGCATGAAGATTGAATCAATTTCGATGTTAAAATCTTTGATCACTGTATTGCTTGTATTTCCGATTAAGAAAGTAAGTGTTGTCCTTCCACCTTTGTTGAAAAATCTGGGGTTCAGCATATAAATAAGAATATCATCGTTAATCCTTTCAAATCTGATTTTCTCGTGTATTAGCAACTTTTTTTCCATGTCTGTAATAGATTGATTTAAAATAGAAGTGAACGGATTTTTTTGAACATCTTCAAGTTCTCCATATTCTTTAACAAGATTTTGGGCTTCTGTCAATAACATTTTGTTATCCGTAATTGCCCATTGAATTGATTTTTCTGCTATCCATTTTGATACGGTTTTAGCTTGGGGTACCAAATTGTCCAACATATTGGAAATATACAGATTCAGAAAACTTTCTGTTGTTGGAACAATACTAAAAGATAATGAGAATACCAGCCCAGTTAAAACCAAAAACAGGATTATTCTGCGCATATTAAACCCTCCTTGAAAGTAAAGGTTTATCATACTGATTGACAACACACAATGTGTTGAAAAAATATATGGTTGTTTTTAATGATAGAATCTAAGTTTATTATACGCTTTTGTAAAGAAAATTCAAATGAAAAAAACCTCCTAAAAAGGAGGTTTTTGTTGGTATAATATATCCTGGTGGCGAGGGGCGGGATCGAACCGCCGACACGCGGATTTTCAGTCCGCTGCTCTACCTACTGAGCTACCGCGCCATGCTGGTGGGCGTAGCAGGATTTGAACCTACGACCCTCTGCTTGTAAGGCAGATGCTCTCCCGCTGAGCTATACGCCCGTTTGGCGCTCCCACGGAGGTTCGAACTCCGGTCTCCACCTTGAAAGGGTGATGTCCTAGACCACTGGACGATGGGAGCCTAAAAACGCATTTTCGCGCCAACGAGGTATATATTACTATATCAAAGGGGATTTGTCAAGTCGGAAATATTTAATTTATTTTACAATCTATATCAAAATTCTCTTTGTTCTAACTCGATGACTTTCCTTTTTACTTTTCCAAACCTGTTTGCACCCCATATTCCTAGTAGTATAAGTAGAGATCCCAACAAATGATACCAATAAAAGGGTTCGTTGTTAATAAACACACCGGCTAGGATGGAGACAATTGTTGTTAGATTCCCAAAAGTAGCACTGATACTGGCAGGTATCTTGGAAAGCATGAAATTAACAAAGAAAAAGGCCAATACGGATGATAGTGTTCCCAAATATAAAATAGAAATAATGACTTGTTTGTTTTGAAAAGCTAAAAAATATTGTGAAAGATTACCTTCCAGTCCTAACTGAGTGATGGCAATGATATTGAAAGCAATCGTTCCGAACCACATCATGACGTAGGTGATTTCAATAGGAGTGAATTTCAAAGATGATTGCTTGGAAAGTATATTATAGAACGCTCCGGCTAAAACCGCCCCAAGCAATAAAAGGATTCCGCGAATATCCCCTGATAAGCTGATGGTACTTTTCATTAATACGATGAGAATGACTCCGGAAACAGAAAGACATATAAATAAAGTTTGCAAAAAGGTTGTTTTTTCGCCAAGAAAGAAAAAAGCCATGACCGTTACGGCTATTGGAATGAGAGATATCATGATTCCCGCTTCCGAAGAGGTAGCAAGTCTGAGTCCATATGCTTCAAAAATAAAGTAAAGTCCGGGTTGAACCAGCGAAAGGAAAAGCAATGATTTGATGTTCTTGCCTTTCAAATTGATTTTAATCAACTTAAAACTTTTTAAAAGCTGCATCAATATTGCCGCTGTCAAAAACCTGTATGCCAAAAGCTGGAAAGGGTGAATGGTTTCAAGAGCTGCCCGGCTAAACAGAAAAGATAATCCAAAGATGGTTGAAACACCTATACCAGCTATGAGAGCGGAAATTGGGATTTTCATTAGTGACCTCCTAAAAGTACGGTTAGCAAAATACTTAGAGATTATAGCATTAAATTTAAAATTTTCATGATAAAATAAAAAAAATTTAAGGGGGAGAGTAATATGCTGAATTTCGCAGTTTTAGTCAATACATTTGCCGTCATCGTGGGTAGTATCATTGGAATGACCTTGAAGAGTCGCCTTAAAGATGTATATAAAAAAAGAATGTTTCAAGCGGTTGGTGTGGTAACACTGATTATTGGTGTGAAGATGGGTTTGGAAGCCAATGAATTTATTGTTGTATTGGCATCTATGGCCCTGGGTGGAGTGATAGGACAATGGATTGGTATTGAGGAAAGGATTGGGCGTCTCGCCAATCGGATTGAAAAGAGTCAGGGTGAAACACATTTTGTAAAGGGATTTGTGACAGCTACAGTTTTATTTGTGGTTGGACCTATGACCATTTTAGGATGTTTTGCTGCAGGTATTGAAGCTGATCCAGCATTACTGTTACTAAAATCAAGCTTGGATTTTATAGCTGCCATTATCCTGTCATCTTTATATGGCTTGGGAGTTTTATTCTCGGGATTGAGTGTTTTTGTAATACAAGGTCTTCTGGTCACCTTTGCCTCTCAATTGACTATTCTCTCTTTACCGCAATATTTGAATGATTTTACAGGTGTGGGTGGTGCAATATTGCTAGTCATTGGTTTTGGATTAACAGAGATCAAAGAAATGAAGGCGGGAAACTTCCTTCCAGCATTGGGAATCGTTATTTTTTTTGATTGGATATACACCTTTTTTGTTTAAAAGACACCACTGCTGTCAAAGCCTTCGCCGTAAACGGTTTTAACTGAAGAAACGGAAATGAAGGCTTTGGGATCCTCATCTATAGCGATTTTTAAAATCCTCTGTTCTTCTCTTTTTCCAGCGATAACAGATAGTATTTGCCTTTCATTTCTGGTGTACCAACCGGTCCCGGAGTAAACAGTAACTCCTCTTCCCAATTCGGAAGTGATTTTGTCGGCAATAGGTGTGAATTTATTTGAAATGATTGTAATTTGAGATGACTGTCGGTTTCCCTGAAGATGCTTATCCAGAAAATATGATGAAATTCCCATCGCTACAATACCATAAATAATTACTTCTAGAGAATTATAGATAAAGTAAGCTGATCCGATGATGGCCATATTGATGTAAAAAGACAATCTTCCGATGGCAATATGGAAAAACTTCTGCAGAATCATGGAGATGATATCTGTCCCGCCTGTACTACCTCCTTGAGAAAAAACAATTCCTACACCAAAACCGGTAAATAATCCCCCTAAAAACAGCGAAAGAATAATTTCATCAACAATGGGTTTGGTAGCAAATGGCTCTAAAATAGCCAATATACCTGATAGTAAGAACGTGGCAAATATGGTTTTGATACCAAAACGAGCCCCCAGAAATTTTATCGCGATAAAAATCAAAAAGGCGTTAATTCCGGTATTGGATATTCCGAAAGGGATACCAAAACTATCCCTCATGATCAGGGAGACACCTGTTATTCCACCGGCTACAATCTGATGGGGAGCCCAAAAGAACAGATAACCTACTGCATATAAAATGAGTCCGACTCCTATAATAATGTATTCTTTGATTTTTCTGTTTTTTTTGTTCATACTATTCCTCCTAAAAATCCACACAAATATATCATTTTATATTCTTTTCTCAAAACAATTTTTATCATCCAAATCATTAAGAAGAATATCAAGGAATAATCACATTGTTTAATGCGGGGAAAGATATTCTGGATAAAAATAAAGAATTTTCATTTTAAAATAAATATTTTTAATAAAAGACTTGACATTTATTATATTTTATGATAATATATAAATGTAGTCGAAGAAATGAGGATAAAAAAGAATTATTTTAAAGGGGTGGATAAAAATGAAAAAAAGATTAGATAGAATCTACAATAAAGAATCGGAAATTTTAATGAAAAAAGCAGAGGATTGTTTTTACAATGCGATGGAAAAATTACCTTTGGGGGTGTAGAAAATGAAAAGATTATTCGGGAAATTTAACTTAAAAGTCAATGCTCAGATAGAGAAAGAAATGCTGGAGAGAGAAATTGCAGATGCGCAGAATGCTTTAGAATGGTCTTTAAGGTTTTAAAAGGAGGAGATGTTATGAAAAAATTATTTACACAGTTTGTTTTTAATAGAGATGAAAAGGTGGACAAAGAGATTTTACGAGCGGAGCTTGAATCAGCCAGAGAACAGATGGAATGGTCCCTGAGGTTTTAAAGGAGGGTATTATGAAAAAATTATTCACACAATTTGTTTTCGATAGAAACGAGAGAATTGATGAAGATGTTTTCAAGACAGAATTGCAATCGGCCCGAGGGCAAGTTGAATGGTCATTAAGATTTTGAAGGGAGGGAATGAAATGGTTAATTTTGAACTGGAAAGAAGAAAAAAAGAATTACACAAAAGAGAAAAAAGTCATATCGAATTTTTAAACGAATTGTATAGATTTTAACTCAAAACTTAAGAAAGGAAATTAAATATGACTGTATATATATAGAGCGGGTACCTCTGATAAAGATGGTGCCCCTTTTTTATTGTGATATAATGCTTTGAAAAAAAAGAAAGAGGTGTAAGTGTGTACGTATTTCCTGATTGTATTCCCTGCCATTTTAATCAAATGTCGAGGATTATTAAGAGTTTGAATGTTTCAGAAGAAGAATCTTTTTCATTGTATAAAGAAGTTGCCGAAGAATTTTCGAAAATGGAGAAAAACATAACACCAGTAGAAATGGCTGATATCTTATATACAGTTGTTGAAAAACAAACGGGTGTTCAAGATGTTTTTTATAATGAAAAAAAAGAGGCTAATGAAATGGCCATGAAAATCGTAGATTACATCGAAAAAGCTCCTGTCAGCCGTAAATGGCCGTTGAAAATGTATGCAAAACTATCCGCTTTAGGGAATCAAATAGACTTGGGCGCTCATGATGTTGATCTGGAAACCTTCGAAAAAGAGATTGTATCCAAGGCTTTAGAACTATCTTTTGGGTTGGATGCATTTAAAGATTTTAAATGGCGTTTGGAAAAAGCGCAAACTGTGCTTTTCATTTTGGATAATGCAGGAGAAGCCGTATTTGACAAGTTGTTTATGAAAAAGATCAAAGAAAATCGTCCGGATATAACCATCTATGCTGCTGTCCGAGGAAGGACAATACTTAACGATGTAACAAAGCTGGAGGCTTCATATATTGGTTTGGGAGAAGTTAGTAAAGTGATTGACTCTGGTTCCGTCTATCCTGGAGTTGTGATAGGGAAAACTACGGAAGAATTTTCGCGGATCTTTGACGAATCGGATATCATCATTTCAAAAGGACAAGGGAATTTTGAAGGACTTTCTGATAATGCAGTCGAAAAGTTATTCTTTTGTTTAATGGTTAAATGTGAAACTATATCTAAATACATTGGAATACCAAAAGGATCAACGATCTTCTCAAACATGGTTAAAACAAAACAAACAAATCGCGTTACCATTAATTAACACACACGGAAGATGGACTTAATTGACAAAGAAGCGTTATGATGGTAGTATATGCCTTGTGCGCGAAATTCGGGAACCGAAAGAAGCGAGAGCCGAAAACCAGCGTATA
>Ga0272443_10006705_pt1 | contig 11283 bp, 10 predicted proteins | sample SSMAcet12_FD_193581 | JGI IMG/M metagenome (GOLD analysis project Ga0272443, IMG submission 193581) | Marine sediment archaeal communities from Little Sippewissett salt marsh, Falmouth, MA, United States - SSM-Acet-12 | ecosystem: Environmental > Aquatic > Marine > Wetlands > Sediment ... | reverse complement strand
CTGCGACTTCATCTTTTCCAATGCTTCTTTAACTTTTATATCACCGTATCCCGAAGTCAGCATGTCCATACAATTTTGCCCCACAACATTCCCCGGCCGGGAGACAAAACAATCCATGTACTTTTTATTCGCGAACACTACTGTACCTTTATGGTCGGTCACCATTACAGGTAGATCAGAAGTCTGCAATAATTTTTCCAGCATCAGCTCCCACAGCGCTATCACATCATGCCGCTCTATTTCTTCCGCGTAGTTCTCATCCGACGTCTTAACGATCTTGATTATTTTTTCCACTATATCCATTATGTCCCCGGAAGTGGTATCTACGTGAAAATGCGCGTCTTCATAAAAAGGCCGCCGGTATTCCAGAAGTTCCTCTATTTTCTTTTTAGGGTCTTCGACATTGAGTAAAGGCCGGTGAGAATACGATCCGGTGCGTGCAAGTATAGTATCCGGGTCGGCCCATAAACATATCATATGCCCGGTTTTTTTAAGATTGTCTACATTATCCCGGTCCAGGATCACACCCCCGCCCGTATCTATTATCTGGCCCTCTTTTTCACTGATACTTTTTACGACCTCTTTTTCCAGCTGTCTGAAACGGGGTTCCCCTTCTTCGGCAAAGATATCTTTTATGGTTTTTCCGCTTTTTTCTTCTATAAGATCATCCGTAGAGATATATTTTTTCCGCAGGTTCTCAGCGAGAGCTTTGCCGACAACTGTCTTCCCCGTACCCATAAACCCGACTAAAACTATGTTTCTCATCAAGTTAACGCCTCATGTTAAACTCTTCCCAGATATTCCTTGTATCCCTCAAAATGTCTTTGTATCTCGTTTATTGAATCACCGCCGAATTTATCCAGAAAAGCTGAAGCGATCTCTATCGCTGTCACAGCTTCGGCGACGACCCCGCAGGAAGGCACAGCCGTAACATCCGCTCTTTCGGTAGCGGCTTCCGTTTCAGTTTTAGTATTTATATCCACCGTTTTCAGGGGTTTCATCAATGTGGCTATCGGTTTCATGTACCCTTCGAGTATCACCGCCTCCCCGTTCGAAACCCCGCCTTCGACCCCGCCCGCGTTGTTTGAACCCCTTTTAAAGGTCTTGCCGGAATTGTCATAAGATATGGGATCATGTACCTCCGAGCCCGGCAGCTTCGCACAGTCTATTCCGCCGCCTATTGAAACTGCCTTTACAGCAGGTATAGACATGACCGCTCTTGCCAACGCCCCGTCAAGACGCTTGTCCCATTGTGAATACGAACCCAATCCGGGAGGCACTCCCCGTACAATCACTTCGAAGACTCCTCCCAGGGTATCCCCGGCTTTACGGGCATTGTCTATCTCACGGCACATCAGCTCTTCGGCCTTTTTATCGGCGCACCTGAGCCTGGAGTTTTTTATATCTGTTAACGCGGCTATTTCATCTATCGTTAAACCGGATGTATCGGCGGCCTCACTTCCGATCGACTTGACATGGCTCAGAACATCCATCCCGAACTCCCTCAGGAGCAGTTTAGCTACCGCGCCTGCAGCCACCCGGGCGGCTGTCTCGCGTGCGGATGCCCTCTCAAGTACTTCCCTGGCGCCTTTTAATCCGTATTTCATGATACCTGCCAGATCCGCGTGCCCGGGCCTGGGTGAAAACACTTCAGGCATTTTATCTATCTTATGGTCCCTGTTGGCGATAAAAAGGCCCACCGGACTCCCGATAGTCATATTCCCCCTGCAACCGGCGACTACCTGGACCGTATCTTTTTCTATGGACATGCGTCCGCCCCTGCCATATCCATGCATTCTCTTTAAAAGTTCCCGGTTGATGAAATCCGTATCGATCTTGAGGCCGGCGGGGACCCCATCCATCACCGCGAACAGACCTTTTCCGTGAGATTCTCCAGACGTCATATATCTCAACATAATTCCTCCATATCGTTAAATATACGGGAATAAATAACTTATTATAGAATCACCATAAAGTATACTGATAAACGCGGCCAAAGAAAGATACGGGGCATACGGTATAATGGATTCTTTCTTTTTTACCAGGACATACACACCTATTATCGATCCGAAAAACGGGGCCAGAAAAAATGTCAAAAGGACCAGTTTCCACCCCACGAACGAACCTATCATAGCCATGAGTTTCACATCTCCTCCGCCTACGGCCTCTTTGCGGAAAAGGATGTATCCGAACAGTCCCATGAACAGTATACTGCCGCCCCCGGCGATGATACCAAGAACAGAGTCTTTAAACCCTTCCATAGAAAACATTATACTGTCCCCGGACAAAAACGCCGAGACAAGCAGGCCGGCGAATATTCCGGGCAGGCTGATAACATCGGGTATGATCCTGAACTCGATATCAATAAAAACTATGATCATCAACAGGCATGTCAGAAACCAGTATATAAAAAACATACTCTGGCCCATATAGTGTTTAAAAAGTATCAACCCGCTCAGAGGGGTCAATATTTCTATCAGCAGGTATCTTGCGCTTATACGCATACCGCAAAAACGGCATCTGCCGCGAAGAAAGATATAACTGAATATCGGTATATTGTCATATGGCCTTATCTTCTCCCCGCATCCGGGGCATGAAGACCCGGGCCATACTATGGATCTCCCTTTAGGTAACCTGTAAACACAGACATTAAGAAAACTCCCGATGACAGCACCCATCACAAAAATCAGAAAATATCTCACTTGTCTCCCCTGATCTTTCCGTATACAGCTTCCCGCATGACTTTTTTAACTTCATCCAGCGGCATCCCGGTCCATATATTGAAAGCGACCGCTCCCTGGTTTATCAGCATACCCAATCCCCCGGCGGCTCTCGACCCTGCAGATCTCGCGGTTTTTACGATCTCTGTCTCCCTGGCGTACACAAGGTCATATACTGCAATACCCGTACCGATAAGTCCGGGATCGAAAGGCGGAGGGTCTCCCTCTTTCGTCCCCAGGGGCGTGGCATTGACCAGTAACTCGCATTCAGTGACCTTCACCGGTATATCCTGCCTGTCTACCGGGACCAGTTTCCTGCAGGAAGCTTCTTTATTGATCAATTCCTCAAGAGATCTTATTTTCTTATCGTCTATATCATACACATAAACGGTATTCAGCGTCTTACACCCGGACGGTGATACCAGATAACTGCATATTGCCCTGCTCGCTCCCCCGGCTCCGAACACGAAAATGTTATTTATACCTTCTATCCCTATTTCGTCCTTCACCGATTCCCAAAAGCCCCTGCCATCGGTATTGTACCCGAGCATGGATCCCTCTTCCATGCTGACAGTGTTAACAGCCCCAAGCTGGAAAGCCGACTCGTCAAGACGGTGCCTTTTATCACCGCTTATGAATTCCCGGACCCGGACTTTGTAGGGAACCGTCACGTTGAAACCGTTCACGTTCCGGAGTTCCAGCGCATCACGGAGAAACTCATCAAGGTGTTCCTCTCCGATATCGAACAGTTTATATTCCGCGGGTATATTAAAGTATGAAAAAGCGGCATTGTGCATCACGGGGGACAACGAATAGCTTATGTTTCTTCCCAGAAGACCAAAGGTCTTTTTCTTTTCATTTGCACCGAGCATGGTTTATCTATTCATACCTTGTTATTGAGCAATGTTATGCTGCCCTATTTCCCTTTTTTAAGGTTCCTTGCCGGGTTTTTACGCAGGTCAAGCCTGTTGACCGCGTTGATATACGCCAGCACACTGGCCTCTATCACATCGGTGCTGGAAGCTCTACCCATAGTGATCTCGCCTTTGAACGAAGCCCTTATATTGACTTCCCCAAGAGCGTCCTTTCCGCTTGTCACCGAAGTTACCTTATAATCCAGCAATTTGCCCCGGCCCTTTATTGCCTTGTCTATAGTCTTGAAACAGGCGTCTACCGGCCCGTCACCTGTCGAAGTCGCCGATATTTTCTCATCACCTACCTTCAATTCAACCGTCGCAACAGGATATATCCTGTTGCCGGAAGTAACCTGGTAATTGATAAGCTTGTACTTCTGCGGGACCCTGGCAAGGCCGTCCTCTACTATCATAGTCAGGTCATCGTCATAGATCTTCTGCTTCTTGTCGGCAAGCTCCTTGAAGCGCATAAACGCCTGGTTCAATTCTTTCTCGGACAGATTATACCCCAGGTCCCTGAGTTTGTTGGAAAAAGCATGTCTGCCCGAAAGTTTCCCCAGCACCAGATTGCTGCCTTTAAAGCCGACATCCTGGGGCCTGATTATCTCATAAGTCACACGCTTTTTCAGTATCCCGTCCTGGTGTATGCCGGATTCATGGCTGAACGCGTTATCCCCGATTATCGCCTTGTTAGGTTGCACTACAATACCGGTCAATCTGCTGACAAGCCTGCTCGTCTTATATAATTCCCGTGTCTTGATGCCGGTATATAAGCCGGGGAAATGGTCTTTGCGCATATTGAGGCACATCACAAATTCTTCCAGGGAGGCATTCCCGGCTCTTTCACCAAGCCCGTTAATGGTACATTCCACCTGTCTGGCACCGTTCGCGACAGCCGCGAGAGAATTGCTTACCCCTAACCCGAGGTCATTGTGACAATGTACGCTTATGACCGCTTTATTTATACCGGGTACGTTCTCCTTAAGGTATTTTATAGTATTACCGAATTCCTGTGGCACAGCGTACCCCACCGTATCCGGTATATTGACTGTGCCCGCACCGGCTTTTATCACGCGATACACTACTTCGGCCAGGAAATCCAGCTCTGTCCTGGACGCATCTTCCGGTGAAAATTCAATATCGGGTATTTTTTTTCGGGCATACTTCACCGCATCCACGGAAGCTTTCAATATCTCGTCTTTCGCTTTTTTCAATTTGTACTTACGGTGTATCCTGGAAGTAGCCAGGAAAACGTGTATACGGGGCCTTTTCGCTTTCTTCAAGGCGGCATAAGCGTCATCTATATCCTTCCTGGTCGCTCTTGCCAGTCCGCAGATGACCGGTTTCTTGACGCTCTTACCCACCGCTTTGACCGCTTCAAGATCACCGGGACTCGTCCTCGGGAATCCGGCCTCGATCACATCCACCCCCAGGGATTCAAGCTGCAAAGCCAGTTTGACCTTTTCATTGACGTTTAAACTGGCCCCGGGTGTCTGTTCCCCGTCCCTCAAAGTAGTATCAAATATGGTAATTTTTTCTTTTTTCATGGTCACCTCTTTGTCCGTATATCGTATTTCGTATACCGTGTTTCGTATCTCTATCGCTCAGTTGCCAGTTCTGTAAATTCGCCCTTATAACCAGGGCATCATCTTCCTTAGCTCTTCACCCACTTTTTCTATCGGATGCTGTTTTTCTTCCTCGGTGATCCGGGTGTAATCGGGACGGCCCGCCTTGTTTTCATTTATCCATTCATCGGCGAATTTACCGGACTGTATATCACCCAGGATCTTCCTCATCTCTTCCCGTGTCTCTTTTGTGATGATCTTCTTACCCCTGGTGATATCCCCGTATTCGGCCGTATCGGATACTCTTTTACGCATCCCGGAAATCCCGTACCGGTAAATAAGATCGGTAATAAGTTTAAGCTCATGCAAACATTCGAAATAAGCTATTTCCGGCTGATATCCCGCCTCCACCAGAGTATCATACCCGGCTTTTATGAGCTCGGACGCCCCTCCGCAAAGAACGGCCTGCTCCCCGAAAAGATCAGTTTCCGTCTCTTCCTTGAAACTCGTCTCGATAACACCCGCTTTTGTCCCGCCTATGCCTTTAGCGTAAGCCAGGGCCTTCTCCCTGGCCTTACCGGTAAAATCCTGGAATACCGCGATAAGACACGGCACCCCCTTGCTCTCCTCATACATCTGGCGGACAAGAGCACCGGGTCCTTTGGGCGCCACCATAAAAACATCCACGTTCTCGGGAGGGACTATCTGCTTAAAATGGATGTTAAACCCATGCGAAAAAACCAGTGATTTACCTTCGGTAAGGTTTGCTTCGATCGCGTTTTTATAAACCGCGGCCTGCACATGGTCCTGCGTAAGTATCTGTATAATATCCGCCTGCTTTGAAGCCTCGGACGCGTCGATCACATCAAACCCGTCTTTGACCGCCTGTTCATGGTTCGGAGTCCCGTCCAGTTCGCTCACGACCACTTTTAACCCGCTGTCGCGAAGATTTAATGCCTGGCCGCGACCCTGGATACCATACCCTATTATCGCGATTGTCCCGCTGCTTATCATATTGAGGTCAGCGTCTTTGTCATAATACATTTTAGCCATTTTTTTCTCCTTGGTTTGGATTATCTTTCATGATCGATCCATCCGACGGGTCTTCGCGCCGTGAAAGTGCCAGTAACCGTCGATCCGATCGATCATTTTTCAGAATCAGAAATAAGAGCTATCTTTCCTGTTCTGACTATTTCAACTATACCGTAAGGCCTCAAAAGCTCTATAAGCGCTTTTGTCCTGTGTTCATCTCCGGTCTCTTCTATGGTCAAGGTCTTTTTGCCTATATCTACTATTTCCGATCCGGTGGTATCGACAATTTTTATGATCTTTTCCCTCACAGCCGTTTTATCAGCTTTGACCTTGACAAGCAGCAGTTCCCGTTCTATAAATCTCATCTCTGTCAGGTCCAGGACTTTTATGACATCAATGAGCTTATTTAACTGTTTTTCGACTTGTTCTATTATCTTCTCATCCGCTTCCACGACTATTGTCATCCTGGAAACATTCGGATCTTCCGTCTCACCTACCGCAAGAGAACTTATGTTGAAGCCTCTCGCGCTGAAAAGACCCGCGACTCTGGCTAAAACACCGAATTTGTTTTCAACCAGGACAGATAATACGAATTTCTGCATAACCCCTCTCCCTTTTATTCTTTCATGTAAACTACAAGTTTGTTTATTGAGTTTGTTGGGTTCTTTGAGCTTATTGGGTTCATTAGTTAAAAACTCAACAAACTCAACAAACACTACAAACCCAATAAACCCCGATCAGGCAAGCCCGTGCAGCATATTACTTATAGATTCCCCAGCGGGTACCATGGGGAATACATTTTCTTCCCGTTCTATCATAAAATCCATGACAACCGGGCCGTCATGTTTTAACGCCTCTTTCAAAGCCCCGGGCACCTCGCTTTTCTTCACGACTCTTATCCCTTTCGCCCCGTAACTTTCCGCCAATTTGACAAAATCAGGACATAACCTGGACATCTCCTCAGCCAGCACAGTAAACGCGTACCTTTTATCGAAAAAGAGTTCCTGCCACTGCCGGACCATACCCAGGTACCCGTTATTCAGGATAATGATCTTAACCGGAAGGTGTTCCAGGACCGCTGTGGCCAGTTCCTGAATATTCATCTGGATACTTCCGTCCCCGGCGATATCGACAACAATGCTGTCGGGTTTACCCACCTGGGCACCTATCGCGGCGGGGAAACCATAACCCATCGTTCCGAGGCCTCCGCTCGAAAGCCAGGTCCTCGGTTTATTAAATCTGTAGAACTGGGCGGCCCACATCTGGTTCTGCCCGACTTCCGTGCTCACTATGACTTCTTTACCTTTCGTGATCGCCTGCAATTGTTCGATAATATATTGAGGCCTCAGTTTTTTATCCTCTTTATATTTCAGCGGCAATTCTTTTTTCCACATCTTTATCTTTTTATGCCAGCTTTCGACATCCGGGATCTTGACTATTTTAGAAAGTTCTTTCAATATATCTCCCGCGTCACCGACGACCGGAATATCCACCTGGACATTTTTACTCACACTTGAAGGGTCTATATCTATATGGACAACTGTGGCGTCAGGAGCAAAATCATCCAGTCTGCCGGTAACCCTGTCATCGAACCTCGCGCCTACCGCAAGCAAAAGATCCGCTTCCTGGATGGCATGATTGGCATACGCCGTCCCATGCATACCCAGCATCCCCAGGGATAACGGATCATCTCCCGGGAAAGCCCCCAGCCCCATCATGGTCATAGTGACCGGGATGTTCACTTTTTTGGCGAACTTGATCAGTTCTTCGCTTGCCCCGGACAGGATAACTCCGCCCCCGACATACAAAACGGGGCGTTTGCTCTTCTCTATAGCTCTGGCTATTTTTTTTATCTGTCCCGGATGACCTTTATAGGTCGGTTTATATCCACGGAGCTCAACGGTACTGGGATGTTTATATTCCGCTTCATTTATCTGCACATCAACAGGTATATCAATAAGCACGGGGCCGGGCCTGCCGGTCCTTGCTATATGAAAAGCTTCCTTGACCGTCTTCGCCAGGTCATTGACATCTTTAACAAGATAATTATGTTTTGTTATCGGACGGGTTATCCCCACCATGTCCGCCTCCTGAAAAGCATCGTTGCCTATCAGATGAGACTTCACCTGCCCCGTGATCGCGACTACAGGTATGGAATCCATATAGGCCGTGGCTATCCCGGTAACCAGGTTTGTGGCTCCGGGCCCCGAGGTTGCCATGCACACCCCGACTTCACCTGTAGCCCTGGCAAACCCGTCAGCCGCATGCACGGCTCCCTGTTCATGCCTAGTCAGGATGAATTTTATCGCTTTTTCACTATAAAGTTTATCGGCCAAAGGGATTACAGAGCCCCCGGGATATCCGAAAATACATTTCACTTTTTCTTCGATCAAGCACTTGATCAATATTTCCGCACCTTTTAATCTCGCCATAACTTTCTCCAGTATAATTTTAATGTTATTAATATATACTAAATCAATAGGTAGTTATTCAGTATAACATATCAATAGTTCTTGTCAAGTTCCATGCATTTGGACCGTCAATCCCAAATATTTTTATCTTGCGGGGATCCGGTGCGCTGAAATATGAAAATATATGAAAATACTCGACGGTTTGCCGCCTCTCCCGGTGTCTGGGGGATATTAATTAATATAGACCCGCGGAACACGGTCAGTTATACAGGCAAGTATTTCGTAAGGGATGGTCCTCGCCTGTTTCGCGACTTTTTCGACAGGGATCGCGGAATTCCTCTGTGAACCTATCAGGACCACTTCATCACCGACATTCACTTTACCGGCATTACCCACGTCCAGAAGCGTCTGGTCCATAGTGACTATCCCCACCACCCTGACCGGTTTGCCGTTAACCAGGGCTTCGGCTTTATTCGATAAGATCCTGCCGTATCCGTCGGCATATCCTATGGGTACAGTGGCTATAGTGGTCTCCTTTTGCGTTATGTATGTACGTCCATAACTTATTGACCGTCCCGGCGGCGTATTTTTGATAAATACTACTTTTGTCTTAAGGCTCATGACCGGTTTTAATTTAAGTATCCTGCGGAAAGTCTCTTTTGGATAAACTCCATATAGAAGTATTCCGGGCCTTATCAAGTTCATATGGGATATCTTCCAATCAACGGCCGCGATACTGTTAGCCGCGTGCCTGTATTTTATCTCTATCCCTTCTTCCCTCAAAGCTTCCAGTAATGTCTCAAAAAATTCTATCTGAAAAGATGTATACATCTGGTCACGGGCCGCGGAAGAAAAATGAGTATAGACCCCCTCCACGTCTATGTTCGTATCTTTGTCTAACTCTCTTATAAAATCCAGTGCTTCTTCATGCCACACACCGATCCTTCCCATTCCGGTATCCACCTTTATATGGACCCTGGCCCTCATGCCGGAATCCGCGGAAAAGCGTGAAAGCAGACTTGCAAGACGGCCGTCGCACAAGGTCAATGTTATATTGTTCCGGACAGCCGCGTATGCTTCCTCGTCGAGGACCGAACCAAGCACCAGGACGGGCACATCGACCCCCTCCCTGCGCAGCCTTAACGCTTCATCCACTGTCGCTACACCCAGGTATCTTATACCGTTCTCAACAAGCACACGGCTTACCTGGATCAGGCCGTGACCATACGCGTTCGCCTTTACCACTGCCATGACCGAGACCTTATCATTGACCAGGGCGTTTATCCTGTCAAGATTATGTTTGACAGCTTTAAGATCGATTTCGGCCCATGTCGGCCGGTAATTTTTTGTCATGTATATAGCCTTCCTGGCCGCTGAATACCTAACATCTAACCCCTATCCCTTCCCCTGCGTAATATTACACTCTTTAGCATGCAGATACAAAGGTTCAATAAGATCCGGATCCGCGGAACTTTCATTATATTTTTCTATCCCCATCTTTCCGATCCAGGTTGCCCTGGGATACCAGTCAATATCCTCTATATAATCCGCCAGTCCATGTTTGTCCAGTTCCGATCTATATTTTTTCACACCGTCGCCGAAAAACACCGTATCCCGTTCCAGTCCATCCAGAAGTTCATTTACAGTCAAAAGCATATATCCCGAGATCCTTTCAGGGGCTTTCCCGCTCATATCATATTTACATGAATACACCTTGCCTTTCCTGGCATCCAGAAGCGGCGCGACATCTTTTTCCAGAACTCCGGGCAAGCACATGGCCATAGCATCCATGGAAGGCACCCCCACGGCTCTGATCCCCGTGCCCGCGGACAAGCCCTTGACAGTGGCCACGGCTATACGGAGTCCGGTGAACGACCCCGGACCTATACCGACAGCGGCAAGACCGATATCTTCTATACGCCACCCGGATCTTTCCAACATCGCTTTGATCGTGGGTATAAGAAGTTCACTATGGGCTATCCCCACATCTTCATGGAATTCATCCTTGATCCCGTGCTTGTCGAATAACGCTATACTGAGCATTTTAGTAGAGATATCAAATGCCAGTGTTTTCATGCTTTTCTCCTAACGATCCGATTATCTCGATGTACCGGCCCCCCGCCGGGTTAAACCTCATACGCCTTTTGTCCGGGCCGGCGTGTTCTATCGTGACCTCAAGATGTTCTTCCGGCAGGGCATCTTTTATCCTGTCCGCCCATTCGACCACGGTGACCCCTTCGCCGTAAAAATATTTTCTGTAATCCAGGCTATCTACAAAATGATCGTAGTCCAGCCTGTATACATCGAAATGGTACAGGTCGATATCGCCCCTGTACTCTTTCAATATCACGAACGTGGGGCTGTTCACATAAAGATGCTCCCTGACCCCCAAACCTTCAGCGAGCCCTTTCACAAAAACCGTTTTGCCGGATCCCAATTCCCCGTTAAGCGCGATAAAATCCCCGGGCATAAGTCCCGAGGCTATATCCGACGCTACCTTCATAGTCTCTTCCGGTGAAAATGTCGTGACTGTTTTCATAAAATACCCGTTATCATCAGCTTAAATGAGAAAATCCCCTGCCTTCCAGGACAGAAACCTTCCCGTTTTCACCTGTAAGCCTCCGGCCTTTTTTCCTGCGCA
>Ga0272443_10006704_pt1 | contig 11286 bp, 21 predicted proteins | sample SSMAcet12_FD_193581 | JGI IMG/M metagenome (GOLD analysis project Ga0272443, IMG submission 193581) | Marine sediment archaeal communities from Little Sippewissett salt marsh, Falmouth, MA, United States - SSM-Acet-12 | ecosystem: Environmental > Aquatic > Marine > Wetlands > Sediment ... | reverse complement strand
CTCGCCCGCGCACCTTTATAACGCGATAGCGCCCGGCGGGAATGACGCCGACCTTTTTCTGGAGCGTGACCTTCGCCCCGACGATAGGCGCAAAAGGTACCTTAAGAGGCCCATTCTTCTTTTTCGCCATTGCTAAGAATCTCCTTAAGCCTGCGGATTAGGAAAACGGTCTAAGGGCAAAAACGCTCGAAGCGTCTACAGAATCGTAAGAATCAACGGAATCACCTAAGATTTCCGGTTCTGGCGCTGGCGCTGAAAGGCCGGGGTCAATTATCGGAGCGCCGAATGGTAAATCGAGATCAAAGGACGTATCTTCGAAAGGCTCGACGCTCATAACGCCCGGTTCGGTAACATCGCCGCTAATGCGCTGCGGCGGCGAAGCTTCGGCATACTTTCGGAGCAAATAAATAGCGCCGAACGTAGCAGCTATTATCCAGAGCGTTTTATTCATTTGTCTAGCCTTTCCATGATTTCGGCCTTGATTTTACTCCCGGCGACGGTTTTAACAGCGGGCCATAGCCAGCGCCGCCAGAATCTTTTAGCCTTGCTAACCTTTTTCTTCGGGTCGGCATCAGAAGCGGAATCCATAAACACGCTCGCCGCCATAGGATCAAGAATCCCGCTATTCAGATCGTATTTCAAGTCAGCGGCAAGATTCTTCTTTGTCGGCCCGCGCCCGCTAGAGATATCTACCCTTTGGCCGTCTTCGTATATCTCGTGTTTGGCCGTTATCCAATCAAGCGCCCTTTTGTAGCGCTGGAGATCGTATTTCTCTACGAGAATGTAAGCAATTCCGAAAAGAAAAGCTACTATTTCGGCAATCGCCTTCGGGTTTTCGTTTACCCAATCCAAGATCGTAGCCATTTTAGCCCTTCATTCAGTCCTAGCCCGATACAAAGAAACATGATAGCGGTAATTCTTTTCTCTAAAGGCCGCAAATGAGAAAAGAAGTAAAGCTTACAACTATCATGCGGGTGTTCCTTATGCAGGCTCATTTTCAGCGCTTCCCTTGAACTTATCGAGCGCGGCGAAATCGGCAACAAGCGCATTAACAAGCGCCGTTATTTTCGTTTTCGTCGCCGCTGGAAGGTCTTCTATAGCCTTAGTATCGGCATCCTGTCCGATTGCTGTAAAGTTGCTTCCGTTCCATTCGCCCATAGCAATATCGAGCCTAACGAATGGCTTTGAGTCGCCGCCCGGCTCAAGGTTAAGGTCAATCTTTATAACCTTACCGCTTGAATGCTTTAGGACGGTTTCCTTCGTCGTTAGTGCTATTTGCTTATAAGCCATTTTCGTTTCTCCTAGGTCATTTCGGATTTACGAACTCCTTCGTCCGTATCGTTATAAATTAGATACGTTTTATTATCGTCCGGGTCACGCCATACCCTTAATTCTCCTACGGCGGGAGTCGGCTGTCCGCTGGCGCTTGTTCTGGCGGGAAAGAATCTGGCGCTAGTAGCGATTAGATCGTTACTCTGGATATCCAAATCCCGCCCGCATTGCAATTCATTGGCGGTTGGATTGGCGGTTAGGAATATCGCCGTTCCGGCTTTAAGGTATGTATTCTGTCCGGCGGCGGAATCTATAGCCATTGCGCCAGTAACAGAACTAATATCGACTGAGCCAACAAAGGAAAGGCTAGTACCTACATCAAAGCGCAAATCCTTTTTCATTTGCACTCGATTGTTAGGTTGATCGAGCGCGATATAGGATACGCCGCCTATCTGCCAGCGGAATTCGCCGCCATTGTCGCCCTTATTGAAATAGGCGTTACCGCCTTCGTGGCGGGATGATATATGATTTGCAAAGGTCGTATCACTAGCGCGCCAAAGAATGCCGCTTGCGGGCGCGGTACCAGCGGCGCGATTCTGTCCGACATCGCCGAACGGGCCGATATAAAGCGGGCGCAATACGCCGATTTTCATAAGGGGAGTAGCTTCGGCGGTATCCCAGCGCATACGCATATTAGAACCGCCGCCGAAATCGAGATCCTCAGTACCCATCTCAACCTCAACCTGCGGAAAGATTCGCCATTGATCGGAGAAAAGCGTATTGACGCCCGCAGCGTCAAGATTCCAACGGCCAGCAGCAAGGGAGTAAATGCGAGACGTTTTCGCAGCGTCAAGCGTAAGGGCGTTACCGTTCATATCGATATCACCGGCCATTACACCGCCCGCAAGCGGGAGATAAACCCCCGCGACCTTTGCGGCGGCGGTAGCGGCCAGATTCGTGCGAACTTTAGAGAGTATCATTATATCAGATTCCCCGTAGCTGGCGGCGTTCCACTTCCAAACTGCCAAATGCGGAAGTCTTCTGTGCCGTTATCTGAAAGCGCCCAAAGGGATGATTCGTCGGGAAGTTCTATTTGTATCGGGTCGTTAGGTTCAAGCTTCCAATTCTGCGCATCTATATCGCCAGTAGCGAGCGCGACGTAGAGATTTCCGGCGTTTGCACTATCGGCGCGAATGGAAACGAAAGAGCGTTTCCAGTTAGTGTCCTTATTCGGGCCGACGATTAGCTGTCCGCCAGCGGCATTCGTTACATTGCTAACGATTTCCGGACGGCCCGGCGTTAGAACCGCTTCGTCAAGAAAGATCATTTGCTCTTTGTTCTGCTGCGCTCGCCCCATTGCTACGCGCACGCGCTCCCGCAATTCGGCGTTATTTGTTGCGTGAATAAAAGCTATGGCGAGCGCTTCGATAGCATCTGCGCCTATCTTTATAGGGAATTCGCCTATCTTCGTACCCTCTTCGCGCAAACCCCGATCAAGCCCTATATTTACTAGCATTTCTAACCCCTAATGATAGCAAGCGTGCCGAAGATTAGCACGAAAATTGCCAAAGATTTTACTATTAGTAGCTTTCCTTCGTCGGTCGGGATATCGGCCAAATCTAAGCCTTCGGCCCCAACATCTATTCCGACGTGTTCCCCTAGAATCACTTGCGCCGCCCTATTTCTGCTAGAGTTTATCTTGCGGCGTAGAAGCGTAACGTCGGAAAACAAAGCGAATCTATCAAATAGGCCGATTTCGTATTCCGCGCGCGCCCTAAAACTAGCCAAGTTTTCAACTTCTGTATCTGCCCAAGCCAAAACCCGTCTAGGTTCGGCGTCGGGAACGCTAAGAGGCGTTAGCCCGTTAGCGATTCTGTCAAGATCATCTAGAAGCGCTTCGATTCTCAACCGCATTCTTACCCATTCGTCGGCAAGATCGGGAGAAAGATTATCTAGCCAAGCCATATCAGCGCCCCTATTATTACTACGCTTGCGCCTACGGCGAGCGCGCCCGAAATTAGCGCGCTTGAATCCTCTTCTATTCGTTGTGCTTCTTCTCTTCGTTCCTCTTGTGCTTCGTCTTCGTTACTAGTAGCGCTAACTAGTATCGCCGCCCCCATAGCCGCTATTCCTCCGGTAGCTATGGCGAGAATCTTCGTTAGCTTTTCCTTCGCTTCGGCGCGTCGGGCGTCGGTGTCGGCATGTTCCCAAGCTCTTAGCCATTCGCGCAATTCGTCGTTTGCTTCTATATGGTGCGCGAATTGAACGGCAATCCCGAATTCTTCTTCCCAGCTATCAAACCACGCGCCCGGGTAGTCTTCCCATTTATGGCTAAACCCGTTGTAGCTCGGTTCGGTAACGTTATCGGGAAAGCCTAAACCTTCGAGAAGCTGCGCCAGATTATGGCGCGCGTCCCAATCTTGAAAAAGACCGTCAACGCTTCTTACCGTCCAGTAGCTAAAGGGCGTTTCTTCTCTTTTGCCGTAATTGGAAAGACGTGAGCCCATATCGGGGCGACCGAAAGCGCGAACGCGCGCTTCCATGTAGTCTTTACCGCGCGCCTTATAAAAGGCTTCGGTGAAAACGTTACCCACGTTTTAACCCTTTACGGCCCTAACGATTAGAACGATTATCGCAACAGCGCCGATAACCATAACAGCATTCCCTATAGCTTCGGTTCCGCGCGTTCCTACGTTCCTTTCGTTACTAAAGAAGCTTGCGGGAAGCGTTTCCGGTTGACTCTGGCCGGTTTGAATGGTGGTGTAGGCATCGGCCAAATTGTTAAGGAAATTTCCCGCTATCTCCCAGCGGTCGCGCGCGCTAAGAGGATTAGTTGTAGTCTGGCTCGGGTCGGCCATCGGAAAGACTCCAAAGAAGCGGCTTCCGGGGCGGCGGGGGAGCTACCGCCCCGGAAAGCCTAATTTAACTATCGGCGGCCACGGACGGACGGGCGCAGCCCGAAAACTTCCGAACCGACAGTCTGATACCGAGTTATCTGCGCGAACCGTCCAGCGGTTCCCGTAAGCTTCAACTGGACGTTATTCCCCTGCAACGAGATACGGCTTCCGCCCTTTGTTCTCGGGTCGATATCGTGAATCGAAAGGCCCGTAGGAATCTCGGCGGCGGAAAGCTGCGAAGCGTAAGTAGACTTCGCGCGGAGGTAAAGCGAATCGAAAGGTTCAAGCGGACGAACCTTTCCGTCGGCGATAAGCTCGACTGCGGAAAGCTGATCGTCGGCGGGCGCTGGCGTCGCGTCAAACTCTTCGATCATCATAGCGCGAAGCGCTGCGCCGTTCTCGCGCCAGTCGAAGGTTTGCTCGGAGCCGTCAAGGGAGTAATAGAAGCGCTTGCGCTGGAATATTGCATCGCCCCCGCGCCCCGGATGCTCACCGTAAATCACCTTCGCATTGATAGCGTTCGCCGCTATCGCCTGCGTTCCGCCGGAATACATCGCCGTTGTAGCGGCGGCGATGTTACCCTTCAAGCGGAAATCCTCCGACGCCCTAACATCAAGGCGCGTCCGGCGGGGATTTCGCCCGCGAATATTCATAAGGAAGATTCGCAGGAGCGTAAAGAGCGTTACCGTTCCGCCCGAAGGATCGGGCGAATCCTCTTCCATCAACTCGCCCATGAGCCAAGCGGCATCGTAATACATGCTACGCCCGGTCATGTTCTGCGGGATAATATCTATCCCGTTAAGCTGCAACTGTAGATCGTCGATGATGTTATGAGCGCCGATATCGGCACCGCCGCCCGCGCCTGTAACCGTAGCCTTTACGAAAAAGTCTACGAATTCAAGCGTTGAATCTTTGGGGAGATCGAAGTTGAACGGGTCGCCAAGCGAAAGATTCGCTTCGTCTACCTTGCGGAGCAGCATCGTTTATTCTCCTTTACTTTTGCTATAGCGGGGAGTTAGTCCGCTATAATGCGCGCGCCGCCGTCCTGCACGCCAGAAGTAGCCGAAACGCCCAGCGTTCCGGCGGTCGTAGACTGAATCTGGCCGATAATGCTACCAGCGGCCCCGCCGGTAAGCTTATCGACGAATGCAAGCGCAATCGGGGCGAAAACAAGCACAGCAGTAACAGCGCCAGCAAACATCAGTACCTTTTTAGCCTTTCCCATTGTTTCCTTTCTGGCCGAAGGGCCTTTAGACTCGTGGCATGGGCGTATACTCGATATACCCATGCTCACCACTATACCCATTATACCGGGTATACCCAATGCCGTCAAGGCCCTTTGCGATAAATTGATACGGTTCTAGGTTTTCCCATTGCGAAAGGCGCGCGCGCCCGATCAATCCCATTACTATGCGCCCGTCGGCTATCACGTCTACGCTAGGCCCCATTATTATCATATCGCTTTGACTCGTCCAGTCCTTAGGAATTGCAGCGTAGCGCCGGGCGTTAACGATAAAGCTAACGCCCCAATGCCGTCCATAATTAGCAAGGCGGCGCAAGCTTTCATCATTCCAATATGCGTTCCCGTACATATCGGCTTCGTCTATGTAAAGCGTAAATGGATTAGGTAGTTTCCCGGCTTCGGCAGCTAGGAGAATAAAGCGGAAAACTCGGCGCGAAGCTTCTTCGCGGTCAAGATTCTTTGGCGCTGTAAAGAGACTAAGACGCGACTGCCCACCATGCCGAATTAAAGGCAAATCGCCCCACGTTACCGGGTCGCCGAAATCGTTATCGCCTAATGGGTCTATGCAAAGTACGTTAGGCCGAAGTTGTGCGATTGCATTAGAAAGAGTCGTCTTCCCGCTCCCCCGTTTCCCTAGAATCGTTATCGTTCCCGTTTGGAACTGCGCTTGCATTACTCTTCCCCCTTGCGATTGCTACCGCCTGTCCGACGCTAATAAAGATTCGCGGCCCGAATATAGCTAGAGTTATTAGCCAAAAGGCGGGTTTTGCAAAGCGCCCCGGATCGAATTCGGGATACGCCATATCCATTAGCGTAAACCAAGAGCGCTTTTCGCCGTCTTTTAACTTCCAATGCGCGCCGCCTTGCGCTATTAGTTGCTCTTCTACTATCGGCCAAACGGTATCCATAAAGGCGGCGGTCGGAACTCGTTTCCCTTCGTTTATCGCTTGCGATTCGACGGGCGTAACGACTTCGCCAGATTCGCCGCCCATTGCTTCGGCAAATTCCTTATCGAGATCGTCCGGCCCGGTCGGTATAGCGTTTTCGTCGCCCATTTGCCGCACTCCTTTACCAGTTACTCGGGAATAGATCGTCCGTCCAATCCGAAGGCTTCTTTTCCTTCGGCTTTGTCTTCGGCTTTTCATTTGGCTTTTCCTTCGGCTTCTCTTTTGGCTTCTCTTTTTTCTTGCGCTTCTTTGGCGGGGGAACTTCTATCCGCTCCGTCTTCGGTTTAGGATTAGGAGCGCCCCTGCCGCTAGGAGTAAAAGGCTTGTCGCTAGGAGTATTCCCAGCGCCGCCCGTCTTTGGCTTTTCTTCTGGCGGATTTTCCTTAGGCTTTTCCCCGCCTTCGTTAGTCTTTCGCTCATTCTCTTCGAAATCCTCCAAACTTAGTATTTCGCCCGCCATTACTTCCCCCATTCTTTTAAGCGGCGCGGATTTGTTTTGAATCCTACGCCCTTGCGGCGCTTGTCCGTATTGACTTTAACGCTACGCTCCCGAGAAACTAGCAACCGGAATCGGTGTCGCGCCTTGCGAGTATCTAAGCGCCGGGATACTTCACCTAACCCGACTAATCGCTTTACTTTCATTGTCGCGCGCTTACGTTTTCCGGTCACTAGCGCTCGGGCGTCTTCCAGTGTTAGGCCCTTAGCGCTTTCCATTGGAATACCCTTTAGCGCTACCTCTTCGGTTCCGTCGGGGCGCTTTAGGATATAAGTCTTAGGAGCAATAAATACGCCTAAGTCTATTTCCTTTTCACGCTCCCATTCTCCCATTGCCTTCCCGCTTCTAAATTCCCGATCAAGGCAAACGCCCCTAAAATCGGTAATGATGCTATCTGTATCGCAGTAGTAGACCGTATAGCCGGAATTCTCTAGGTAATTCATTCCTTTATGTAAAGAAATTCTAGCTCTGCTAGTAATGTAGGCGGCGATTTCGGGGCGAATAAAATCTCGCCTAGCTTTTTCGCTTGCTATGTAAAGTCCCATTTCTCTATCGAAAACTTCGATAGATTCTCCCGCCTTTAATCTTTCCATCGCTTCGTTCGGCCCGACAATATTAGAGTATTCAGAGCGCTGGCCGAACTTTCCGTAAAGAGAATTAAGTAAAAGCTTAGCAACGGTTCGCTTTGCTCCCGTCCCTTCGTTTTTCATTTGCCAAAAGCGGCGAACATAATCCGTAAAGATTTCGCGCTCTTCTTTGAAAACGACAGCCTTTGTAATCCTGCGAATATCGACGCCCAAAGATTCGGCGTATAGAAGCTCCGGTAAAGCCCATACGCCAGAAAGCTTTCCTATTGGAAATAGAAGCTTCCCGCCTTTTCTGCGCGGCAATGGCGGGATATTCATTGGCGGAACATCTACGTCGGCTGCGTAAATTCCCGGGAGTTTCTTTGAATAAGCGCGCTCGGCGAGCGCGTCTTTTGACCAGTCCCAATATCCCCACGGAATCCCCTTTAGCATTTCGGTTGGATACATTGAATTTACATCGAAGTAAGAAAGATTAGCGCCCATTTGATTAAAGACTTCAACGCGCCCGCCGCAATAACCTTCACGAATAAACTCTTCGGCGGCGGCGCTTAATTTGTGCTCCCGAAGCCAACGCCAGTATTTGGGATACATTCCGCGCCAAACTGCAAGCGCGGTTCCCGCAAGCGTTAAGCGCGGTTCGGTCGGCACTTCTTTGCGGAACGCCCGGAGAATCGCGTAAAGTTGCTCGCAATCATCGCGCAAATATTTCGAAAGTTTTAGCGGGTCGCTATGATTTTCATAATCATCGTATTCCATCTTACCGCCAAACCCAAAGCCAACCGAAAGGGCGTTAAGCCCTTGCGGTAGCAAGCAATATGAATCGCGGAAAGATACGCCAGATTTGAATTTAAAACTGGCGAGCCTGCCGTTGATTAGGAGAATTGAACTTCGGTCGATTAGCGCGCGCGTCGGCCCGTCGTCTAGGAAATAACGATAATCGTAACCGCCGCCGTTATGAGCATACCACGTTCTGCACCAAACATGATTTAGAAGATATTGCGTTAGATCGAAAAGCTTTTTGAACGTTCTAAATTCTTGACCATCATAAGCGCCGATTAGGACGATATCGCCGCCAAGCCCTTTCGTTTCTAAATCTATTACCCCAAATCGCATTTGAGATACGCCCCTTGATTTCGCGCGTGTTGCTTGCAGCCCGGATTATCATGGACGGAGCAATAATCGCCCCGCCAATATGCGGGCGTTATCGGAAAGCCTTCAAGCTTTCCGAAACACGCTATGCAAATGCTTTTTATTTCGCTTTGCTTTGGCTTCGTTTCCGTTGCTTGCATTGCTCCCCCTTAGAGTAAATCGAGCTGCACTTCGTCCCCTAAGTCTAGCGGGAATCCCTCTTCTTTCAGCGCCGCCCATTTGTTTGCTGCCGTTATTCCTTCGAAGCTTGTCGCCCGGTCGGCTTCTTCGCCTTCAAGGTCAAGCGTTTCTAGCGTATCTAGGAATCTATTCCAATCGTCCATCGTTAAATTCCGCGCCCGAAGGTCGGGGCCGCTAGGCTTGTTAGTGATTCGGAATTTTACGGCTATATCTTCCGGCGTTATCCCTTCGCTTTCGAGCGCGCCGATATAAGTTATTACATCATCCATATCGGCGACTTGCGGAACCGTTCGGTATTTTCCCGGTTGAATCATAACGAAATAAACGTACCAATCAAAATCCCGCACTAGCTCCCCATCTTTAGCCATTCGAGCAAAAGCCTTCGCCTTCGCTTTGCTCGGCTTGTTTTCGGCTTTCCAGCGCCCCCAAGTTGAAGGCGATACGCCTAATGATTTGGCGGCGTTTTCCGCGCCGCCCTTTAGGTGTTCTATGTCTTGAAACTTGCTCGGCTTTTTTCGCTTCCGGCGCTTCGCCACGAATGTAGCTCCAAGCGGTAGGGGTAGGGGGCAACATCAACAGTATACCCCCTACCCCCCACGTTGTCAAGCTAGAAAGGAATATCTTCGTCGTTCTCACCAACATTCTCCGCGCCGCTACGGGCGACGATCATAGCATCAAGATCGACCACCAGAGCGTTGATCGTGTCGGTATCTACCGGGTCAGCGTCGAAGCGCTGCGCCGTCCATCCGACTTGCCCCTTCGGCGTCTTCTGCTTTGTGCAACGAATCCAGCCGCGCCAATCCGTTTTGGCGAAGGCATCGGTTATCGTCTTGCCGCAATACATCGAGACGACAAGCTCCCGCGCCTTTAGTCCGTCTTCTGTTTTCACTATCGCCTTGAACGAAACTTGATTCTTGAAGCCTTCGCGCCCGGCGGGAACTATTACCATATTCTTGTCGCCGTAGAAGTAGAACTCGTTAGGCTCCCCGTCTTTGCAAAATGCGCGCGTCCCGGCAAAAAACTTTTCGGCATCCATAGTCGCCCGTCCTTTCTTACCATAGACTATAACTCGGCTTCCCCTTGAATTTCCCCCTTTTCTTCTGGCGCTTCGGCTTCTTTTTCTTCTTTCGGTTTCTCTTCGGCATTCTCCTTTCTCCTAACAGCATTTGGAATAACTCCTACCGTTCCCCCTATTTTATCGGCTTTATCTTTAGCGTGAATCCGCATCCGATAATGGCGGCGAAGCGCGCGCCCGTTAGCGTCGTAAACAATATAAATATGGCCGTCGCCTATCATCTCGCGCCCCCTTAAATCGGCGGTTCGATATCGTCTTTGTATCCATGCAAGCGGTCGTGTTCTTCGGCATCCATCCATTCTAGATTCTCTAGCGCGTTGTTAAATTTGTCGCCGTCTTTGTGGTGAGCGTGTTCTTTGGGGCGCGCGGGCCGCTGGAACGTTAACAGAATCAGCCGATGAACGTATTCAAATCGCCGAAATCCGTTTCGCCCCAAGCTGATAGCAATGCGAAGATAACCGCTTTGGCTAGGATAGGGAATCAGGATAGCTCCGCGCGGCCCGCGCAATCGCCCCAAGTTAGAAGCGCTATAGTTGCTTGCGCCCGGTATCGTTTTCCATATTTCTACCATTGTCGCCTTTCCGCTTAGTGCCGCGCCCGCTTTCGAAGGCGCGGCCCGAAGGGGAGAGACTACTTCCCCGACGCTTCCGGCTTCGCCGACGCCAGCAAATCAGCGAAGTAAAGCTCGTTCACGTCTTCGACCTTGCGAATGAGCGTTACGACGTTCCCCGTCGCGCGCGCGGGAAGGTCGCCCATATCAAAAGCACGGAGTACCTTAACGTACTCCCGCCCCGCCTTGAGCGCCGCCTGAATCTTAGCCTTTTCCATGATCGTCCGTCCTTTCGTTTTTGAGCGCGAACCATTCGCGCCCTACTCGGTTTAACTGTTTCTATTCTACCACAAACCGACCAGCCTGTCAAGGTGTCATATGGCCATATGGCACATTGTGTTTTGTAATGCGCGTGTTTCGCTTAAAGGACTAGCCGCCTTTGTGACACTTCGCCTTCGTGATCGAACTGATAAAGAGTCGTTTCGGCTGCTTTCGATATCTTCGCTAGGCACGAGCTACATAGGTTGCGGTAAGTCTTCGTCGTTATGCTCCCCCACTCTTCAGTTGTGGTCAGCCTCAGAATTGCCCCCACCTTTCGCTCGCACCCATCACACGGCCCCGCCCAACGCTCTACTTCAATCGTAATCATGCTTTCCCCTTTTCACCTGCCTTCAATTTCCCTTATGACGGCGAGCGCGAAAGTCATTCCGCGCAAGCCCGCACCCATTCTCCCCTTGTAATACATCTCTTCTTCTAGGGTGCCGCCATTTGCCGCTCCCCGCATCTTCGCCCTGTCCTCTTTTCTCGCCAGTGTCAAAGCTCCTAAAATTTTCTCGGCAGCCTCTTTTGCGTCCATTGTTATCCCCTTTCGTCCATCGTTCTCCTAATCA
>Ga0272443_10006702_pt1 | contig 11287 bp, 12 predicted proteins | sample SSMAcet12_FD_193581 | JGI IMG/M metagenome (GOLD analysis project Ga0272443, IMG submission 193581) | Marine sediment archaeal communities from Little Sippewissett salt marsh, Falmouth, MA, United States - SSM-Acet-12 | ecosystem: Environmental > Aquatic > Marine > Wetlands > Sediment ... | reverse complement strand
CAGAACAAAGCGGAAGAAGCTGGCTCTTTGGTGGTGCTGGTCGATCCCAGGTATACGACTCAGATGTGCTCTGGATGTGGTATTAAAGTTCCAAAATCGCTATCTGATCGGGTTCATGAATGTCCACAGTGTGGGCTGGTAATGGACCGTGATGAGAATGCGGCGATCAACATTTTGAGACTGGGGCTACAGTCTTTGGCAAACGCCTAGATGCCCCCGACTTTAGTCGGGGGAGTAGTCACGGATTGGGCAGATTTATGTAGTGGGCAGAATGCGCGCTCGCTCGCATCCCTTCACCATCTGCTCAGCCTTCCTGCACCACTTTGACCCCTCTTCCTGACAAGACTTTTATCCTCTCCTTCCGATTTCCTCACATGGCATCCCTTTCGGGAGAGGTGGGCGGCCTCGCCTTGGAAAACCCGGTCATGTTAGCTGCCGGGATTCTTGGCACCACTGGCGCCTCCCTCAAAAGAGCGGCCCGATCCGGCGCGGGCTGCGTTGTGACAAAATCTGTAGGTCCTGAGCCGAGAGACGGGCACAAGGGACCTGTTGTGGTCGAAGTCGAAGGTGGGCTTCTCAACGCCATGGGCCTTCCAAACCCCTCGTACAGAAACTTCCAAGAAGAGATCGATTTTGCAAAAAAGGGCGGCTCTCCCGTGGTGGCAAGCATCTTTGGTTCAAATCCCGAAGAGTTCTCAACGGTGGCAGAGGGCCTCGACGCAGACGGTTTCGAGCTGAACCTGAGCTGCCCTCACGCCGAAAGGTACGGCGCAGAGATCGGATGTGAGGCTTGCAACGTAGAAGAGATCACCCGAGCCGTCAAAAAGAGCGTTGGCGCAGGGGTTCCGGTGTGGGTCAAGCTCACGCCGAACGTGGCAGACATAACGTCTCTCGGCCAGGCTGCCGAACGGGGCGGAGCAGATGCCGTGGTTGCCATAAACACACTCAGAGCCATGGCAATAGATGTAGAGTCGGGCCGTCCCATCCTGGGCAACCGGTTCGGTGGCCTTTCAGGGCCCGCAATCAAACCCATCGCCGTAAAGTGCGTCTTTGATCTCGCATCGGCCATCGAGATTCCAGTGATAGGGGTTGGCGGAATATCCACGTGGGAGGACGCCTTGGAGATGATAATGGCCGGAGCCGAAGGGGTCCAAGTTGGAACAGCCCTCACCGGTGGGTACGGGGTATTTGCCTCGATCACAGAAGGCATATCCTCTTACCTGGAACGAAAAAGGATAACCCTTTCAGAAGTTAGGGGAATTGCGAGGAGGTTTTCATGAAGCCGATCAACGCCGTCATCGAAAGGGTCAGAGAAGAGACACCCACTGTCAGGACGTTCTTCTTCGATCCCGCACTCGACCCAGTGCCGGGCCAGTACCTCATGGTCTGGGTTAGAGGTGCAGACGAAATTCCAATGAGCTTTTCCTACCCGAACGGAATCACTGTTCAGCGCGTCGGCGATGCCACAGAGGCCTTGTTCAGTCTTGGCGAAGGAGATAGCATCGGAATTCGAGGTCCCCTCGGAAACGGTTTCAGTTTGATCGGAGATTCTATCCTCCTCATAGGCGGAGGTTTGGGAGGTGCGCCGCTTTCTCTTCTCGGCGAGGTTGCGAAAGACCAAGGCATCGATGTTACTGCTCTTGTGGGTTACAGGTGCTGTGAAGATGTCCTTTTCAAAGAGCGGTTCGAGAAGATGGGCGAACTTGTTATCACGACGGACGACGGCTCTCTTGGAACCTGCGGCCGAACTTCTGCGGGACTTTCCTGTCTCGATTTGGAAGATTTCGATCAGATCTACCTTTGCGGTCCCGAGCCCATGATGTGGGACGTCATCCAGAAGTGCAAGGGCTTCGAAGAAAAGATCCAGGCCAGCATCAACCGTTACATGAAATGCGGAATGGGAATCTGCGGCTCTTGCTGTTTGGATCCGGATGGCTTCAGGGTCTGCATCGAAGGGCCGGTGATAAAGGCAGATCGGCTTTTGGAAAGCGAGTTTGGGCGGTACAGGCGAGGCCCAAGCGGATCCAAGGAGCATTACGGAAGATGAAAGTGGAACGCGAAGAACGGAATGTGAAGAACGAAACGCGAAGAATTGGGGATTTAAACGGAGTGATGAAGACTTGATAGCGAGGTTTCTTTACGACGGTCGCGCGATGGAAGGCGCCCTCAAGGGAGAGAAGATAGCAGCAGAGGGGCGCGAGTACGGACTTGACGAAGTGGAGCTTTTGGCGCCTGTGGTGCCATCTAAAGTGGTATGCATAGGCCTCAATTATGTTGAGCACGCCCGCGAGCTCGACATGGATCTTCCGGAAAATCCCATAATATTTCTCAAGCCGCCAACTGCAGTGATCGGGCCCGGCGCAGACATAATAATGCCGCCTTCGAGCACACAGGTCGATTACGAAGGCGAGCTTGCCGTCGTCATAGGCGAAAAGTGCAGGAACGTCTCTGCCTCGAAGGCCGAGGATCGCATCTTGGGCTACACTTGTTTCAACGACGTGACCGCTCGGGATCTTCAGAGAAAAGATGGGCAATGGACCCGGGCCAAGAGCTTCGATACCTTTGCGCCGATGGGACCTTACGTCGCCCAGGCGGATCCGAGCAGCCTTTCGATCCAGACCAGAGTAAACGGGGAGGTCAAGCAAAACTCCGACACTTCTGACCTGATATTCTCTGTGCCTGAGCTTGTGGAATTCATAAGCGAGATCATGACCCTCCTTCCAGGAGATGTGATTGCAACGGGAACTCCGCCAGGAGTTGGACCACTGAAGGAAGGCGACGTCGTCGAGATTGAGATCGAGGGGCTTGGAGTGCTCCGGAACAAGACAGTCAAAATCTAGAGCCTTTCGACCATTTCATCAGATCATTTGTCTGATCACTCGTTTGGTCGTCCATCCTGTTGTTCGTCATGGAGGGTGAAATCTTGATTACAAAACTGTTGCTCAGCGTGTTGATCCTCGTCTCCGCGGCTGCGGCTTTGCCACAGAACGTTTCTCTGGGCGAGTACGAGGTCTCTTTCGACCTTGGAGATGCCGAATACGTCGTCGAGACCGAAGAAGTAGTGCCTGAAGGAAATTCCAGCGGAGTCAACACATCCCACATATGTTGGCTGACTGGTGACGGAACCATGATGATCGCCCTGACCGAGTATGCGTCACCGGTCAAGGTGACTGCATCTTTGGTCAGGAGAAGCGTCATCGACTACCTCAACGGCTTAAAGTGCAAAGACCTTCAGACTCATGAGGAAGACATCGACAAAAAGCCTGCTATCCTGGGCCTCGGCGAGAGTCCTTCCGGTGGGGTCGTCGTCTCTGCGGTTTACTGGCCCGACATTGAGGAGGTCGACGGGGCCTATTACGGCAATGTCGATTGCACCATCGCTTCGACCGCCCCTGTGGAGCCGACAGAGAGTCTTTTGAACAGCATCCACGTGGCGCTCCCTGAAGATGCAGATATTTCTGAAGACGTCGATCTCTATGAGGATGTTGATGTTGATCTTCCAGAAGACATAGATATTCCCGAGGATGCAGATTGTCCCGAAGATGCCGAGGCTGCTGAAGGACTGCTGGAAGGTGTATTCCAGGCTATGGGCTGAACCTGAAGCGTCTTGCAAGTTGCAGCCGAGGAGAAATCGGCATCTTCCGACTTGTTCTCGGCTTTGAATCGAACCTTGCTGCGAGCCATCTTCTTTCATATATGGCAGTATTCAACACTCTATCGATCTCAATTTTTAGATCCTAAATCTCACTACATCTGAGATATTAATGCCCTTTTTGAATCGCAAACCAAAAGGACATTATACTAAAAAGCAGAGAACTTATGCGCATAGGTGGTGAGAAAAATGACCAAAGTTGGTGAAGTCTACAAGTGCGAGATTTGTGGAAACGTGGTCGAGGTAAAGGAAGCAGGCGAAGGCCAGTTGGTCTGTTGCGGCGAGCCGATGGTGCTGGTAAACGAGACCTGATCGGCGATTAAGCGATCGATATCACTTGGCTTGGGTGAAACGCCGCCAGGATCACCTCACAAGTTCTGGCGGTACGTGTTTAGCCCCCTTCCATTGCAGTCCACCCCGATCGACCCAAAACACATTTGAACCACAGTAATTTTATATCATGCGATAATATACTATAGTGAAGCAGATGGACAAAGACGAGATCATCACGCAACGTCGAGACTCACTTGACCAGTCGAATTGTGAGAATGAATTGCTTAAAAAGCGCGTAAGGGAACTCGAAGCCCTGCTGGCCAAATATGAGAATCCGCATACTCCACCGAGTCTAAAACGTGGCGGCAATCGCAAAAAGAGCCAGAATGAGAAGGATGCCATCAAAGGAAAACCCAGTCGGAAGAAAGGGCATAAGGGTGTGACGAGGCCACCTGCAAATCCAGGTCAAATTGCGGCGGCGCACCCCGCAGCAGAGCTGCGGGGTATTCGATAAAAATAAACCAACAATTAGAAGAGTTTTCCATGTTTTTGAGGGGGTCACAGTCCTTTATGATAGCAAAGGGAGGATGGTTGGGGTCATGAATATCGAAGATATTCACGAGAAGGTAGTTTCATTACTTGGTGGGAAATATGTGGGTGTTTACTGCAATGGTGCATGAAGTACCGTAAGGTATCACATTTTGGTGGATTCATATATGATAAATTTGATTTTATCGTGATACGTGTGATGATGATGATGATGTAGACAGGCATGAAGTAAGGTGATATCGAGTAAGTAGTAGGGAACATAAGTGGGGGAAAATACAGAATCCCACGTTCCGCATTTAGACCTCAAAGTACAAACGTTAGTCACAATAAGGGTAAAAGTTGGACATTATATGCTAAAAAATTTCACAAAAGGGAGATTGTTGAGCCTTTTTGGGCGTTACTGCGAAATGTAGGCAGAATATTTGAGATTCTATTTCAGAAGTGCCGAACGTCGGTTTACATAATGCGGGCTAACTTTAGAATATAATTATATCCATGTGGCCTATCTGCAAGTATTCAAATCCCACAATCACTGCTTACGCGCGTGCTACTTTAATATTAATTAAAATATATGACTAATTGGGCCGCTAAGCCGCTATCAAGAGAATTATTTTAGATCAGCGCTCGCCCTGCCGAACGTCGGATGTACCTTATGTTCATGGTCAATTCAATAATATAAGCATGACGTAATGGAACTTTTTGCTCTCAATGCCTGAAAATCACTCGATTTTTGGATGGTGCCTGAGAACGTCGGATAGAGGCTGTTTAACGATACATTTCGGACGAGTATCGAACACACATGAGTCTGAGTTTTGTCCAAATGGCATCGTTAAACGCTATACGTCAAATAGAAAAGATAACTGTTAAATAGATATAGGTGTTAACAAAACGTCATTATAGATTGATATTAGGGTGTGGAGGGGGAAAATGAAACGTACTATCTGCGTTCTGGTTGCGCTTCTGATTTTCACATCGCCTGCCTTCGGGGCGATAGGGTCAATCGAGGAAGCGAATAGCACGTCTTCGGCGGTGGCCCCGATGGGGTTCAGCTCGAAGGCGCCTACCATAAAAGGTCCTTACGAAGATGGTTTCGATCCATCAAATTTGGAACTTGATATGCCTCAAGAAGACAGTTTATCGCCTGACGACTGCGTGAGCTTCAGGTCCGCGAATCCTCCTGAAGAGGTGCGCCAGAGGATAGAAAGCACATCCGGCGATGGTTCAGGTTCTTGGTACTGGCCCGGATCGGTCGAATCTTTGAACAAACTGTACATCCAGAACTCTAAAGGTCTCACCACGGTGGCCGGTTGTAAATACGGCGGCTATCTTCCACTATGGGCCAAGACGGTATACACTGGAAACTTTTTCGGTTATGAATGGTATCCGAACAAGATCACGCCCACTGTAAATTGGTGGTCCTGGACCTGGCCAGGTTACATGAAAGGTTGGTTCAAAGGCGACGTCCCTGGCTGGCACGTGATATGTTACCACTGTGAACATGCCAGCAACTACGTTTACATCTACGTCTGCCCGGAGGAGGGATCTGCTACGTACGAATCCGAGACGTACTCCACTTCACCCTTAGGGCGAGAATATGTCACCACATCAATGAAGCAGAGCTCGCCTACTGCCCCTAACCCCATGTCCGAAGGTGTGATGCCAACGGCACTCCAGTTGGAAGCTCCAGAATGTGGTCCATCCTGGAATTCGATGTATTATAGCAGAGATAGCACAGGATCGAGCCTTCGCTCAGATAGCGCTCCTTGGCCCACTGAGCCACAACGTTACAGCAGCAGTTACGGTGGCGATTATAGCAGCAGTTATGGCAGCAGTTATGGCAGCAGTTATGGCAGCAGTTATGGCAACGGTTTGAGCAGCTATCCTGTGATGTCCACATCCATCCCTACGTCAACCTCGGCCGCGGGCTATGGAAGCCCGACGCTTGGATCACCCGACCAAGTCAGTTACTCCTTTGAACCAGTCATACCATCTGGTTACAGTGGCCATTCTAGCTGTGTTTCGGAAAAGGGGTTGGTCTACACCAGTATGGCAACGTCCAAGTACAACGAATACTACGTACAGACCTGGCCCAACAAGCTAACAACCGTGACCAGCGTCCGACGAGGCGAGTGGCTTCCTTTATGGTCTCTGATCAGAAAGACTGGGATGTACTGGTCCTTTGAGTGGCCTCCTTGCGATCCAGGCCGCTTTTGCAGCCCGGACATAAAGAACTTCGGATACAAGAAACCTGGGTGGTATCCCACATGGTTCCGCAGCGACATTTCCGGCTGGCACTTGCTCTGTTACCAATGCGGCGACTGGAGCAACTACGTATACGTTTACGTCTGGAACACAGGTTGAAACTTCAACTTGGGGGGGGGCGATCTCTTTATATACAGTAAGCTTGGGTCTAACCTGGAGAATTTAACCTTTCTGGAGGATGTTTATTGGCTAGAAGGATTAAGAGGAAGTCCGAAAGTAGGAAAACTAAGTCCAAAGAGTGGTACAAGGTCGTAGGTCCGGAGATGTTTGGAAAATCTCAAGTCGGTGAGACCTTAGCTAGTGATCCTAATAACCTAATGGGACGAGTCATCGAGACCACCTTGGGCGAGTTGACCAACAACTTCTCTAAACAGAACATCAAGCTCAAGTTCAAGGTAGATCAGGTATCTGGCGATTCTGCTTACACAAGGTTCGTCGGCCATGAGCTAACCACCGATTACATCAGATCGTTGGTAAAGAGAAGAACGTCACGTATCGACACCATTGTTGATGTTACGACCAACGATGGTTATAAAGTACGGGTGAAGCCGAGCTGTTTCACAGTCAAGAGGGCAAAGACCACCCAAGTCAAATCCATCAGAGATATCGCCACCCACTTGGTCCAAGAGAGGGCGAAGAACATGGATCTGAGCCAGTTTGTACAGGAAGTTGTATTGGGCAGGATTTCTTTAGACATATACAAAACAGCAAAGGCAATATATCCCCTCCGCAGGGTCGAGATTAGAAAGACCGAGGTTATCGGTGGGCCGGTGGCCGCATGAAAATAATAGGGTTCTTCGGCAAAGGCGGCACAGGTAAGACCACTTTGACGGCCCTTATCCTACGCGAATTAGTCAGCCGCGGTCAGGGTGATATACTGGCGGTTGATGCAGACCCCAACGAGTGCCTGGCCTCCCTTCTGGATGCAGAGGGTTCGCCCTCAATTGCCGACATGCTCGACAAATACAAGCAACAGAAAGCGCAGAGTCCAGAGATGACCGGCATAGAAGTCTTCCAGCGCCTCTTCGACACGCTTCTGATGGAGGGAGAACAGGATGGTTACGACATGGTGGTCATGGGTCGGGGCGAAGGTGAAGGATGTTACTGCGCCATCAATGATCTTTTGCAGTCGGTGTTCAGGACGACGATCGACGCAGAATTTTACAAGTATATTCTGATGGATTGTGAAGCAGGCGTGGAGCACATTGCTCGGAAGACCTCGCGCAGGATCAACGATGCCATAATCGTCACCGACGCGAGCAAAGTCAGCCTCGATACCCTAAAACGGATCAAAGATGTCGCCACAGAGGTGAAAGCCGATATCCAGAACTACTACGTTGTGGCAAACCGCACCAAACCTGAAATGGAAGCGAGGGTCAAAGAGGCCACCGAGAAGCTCGGGTTCAAGTATCTGGGAGCCATACCCCACGACGAGAAGTTCGCAGATCTCGCTTATGAAGGAAAGTCGATCTTCGAACTGCCGGACGACTCTGCAGCAGTCCAGGCGGTCAAGAAGATGGTAGATGAACTCCAGGGGTAAAACCCTCCAAAGTTCCACATTTAATCACATTCATGAAGACGTCAAAGTCCGTCTCGCTCCTCATCTGTGTTGCTGCCTGCCTCTTTGCAGGTTGCATAGATCAGGGCGACGAGGCAAAAGACTCGCTATCGGAGGACGTTTCTGAGCTGGCAGTGGCCATAACCTCGCCAAGCAGTGGTGTGGTAATATCCGGAGGAGATCTCAACGTTAAGTTCGAGAGCAGCGTTTCGGGAGGGAACAATCCCTATTCATATCACTGGTCTTCATCTCTGGATGGAGCAGTCTCCTCTGAAAAGTCCTTTAAGTGGCGCTCGTCAGATATGAGCAAAGGTCGTCACGTCATCATTCTCAGGGTGGCCGATGCCACAGGACAAGAGAAACAAGCTAGCATCACAGTCACGGCGCTGTAGAGAGTTTCGTCCCGAGAGGGGAGGCATTTCGGGAGAAGCCGATTGTAGTACAAGAACCAATTGGGTCATGCCTCAAACTCTTATGAGCTTGAGATTTGTCCAAAAGGTATCGTTAAACGCTATATCGAGATAGACCCTGCAACCATATCCATAGCGGCTTTGCTTCCCTTCTCACGCTAGCCATGGTAAGCGGAGCTTGCAACCCACATATGTTACTCGGTCCTTTTTTCCATCTCAGCAAAGATTTTTGGCTGTTTGCCCCTCACGGAATCGATCTGCAGATACCACCATACGATTGAGCGCGCCATCACCACAAATAAGTTCCGGCAGATGTTTGCCGAAACGGCCAGCAGGTTGCGCCAGCCAGAGAAGAGGGGGCTCGCATCATCCCAGAATCATGCGGATTCAGCCCAGTCACGATCGGACCCCTCGGCGCCCCTGGCGCTGTATTTCCTCGAACTTCGCCAGTTCCGGCCGCGTCTCAGCCTCACGGTGAAGAACTGCGGGCGGGAGGCAAGATGCGAAAAATCATGGAACTCGCAACAGAGGCAGGGACCGAAAGGCGCTTTCGGGAAATGGGCAGCGTTTGTTCGAGGTCGTGTGGAACCTGGCGGTTCAAGAGGCGATCGATCCGAGGGCGGAATTCGCCTCACGATTTCGCCATTTCTTGCAGCCCGTCCCTGAATACCTGAAAGCTTTTTGAGCGGTTTCGGTCTGGGTTCATGTGATTCGATATGGCCTTTGCAACCTCGATCTTCGCAAGGCCGCCCTTGAAATACCCTCTTCTCTGAAGCTCCAGTTCCAGCGCGTCCCAGGTGCCACCCTGGATTGCATCAGGATCATGATACTTTGACTTCGTTCCCAGGCTCGAAGGGATCTTGGGATAAGCACGATGGAGTGCCTCAACATCACCGAAAAACCAGGCTTCCAGCTCTTCGACCGAGATCCGGTTCAGAACCTGGAAATTATAGCTGTTTTCAGCACTCTTTTTAGTGGCCAATTTCGCATCGATTGCCGCACTCTCCAGCTTGCGCTTGAGTTCCAGGCAGTCCTGTCGATCTTCGTCGACCAAGACTACGATGCGCCAGTCGGCAGGAATCCATTTGCTGTAACCTTTCAGCAGTATTGGAAGCTTGGACAACAAGTCTTGTTTGCCTTGGAAAACGCGAAACTGGATATCAACACCAGGCACGATCTTGGGCACCAAATGTCTCAATGCGGCCTCGGCCGAGAGTTCCTCGACCAGAAACTCGATGTGCATAGGCATATCACTCCGCACCTGTAGGCGTCTCTGCTGGCTCGGAATCGATCGAACTCGTGGAGGATGGGCCAACCAGAGGATCACCAATCTCGAAGAAACCCTCCACCCAAAGATAGCCAAGCTTAGAGCCTTCCTCCATGAACTCCTTAATCCCCCTCATGTCGGCGGCCCGCTTGGCCTGGGTGTATCCATTCTCGTCACGGCAGAGGACCCAAACCTCTTCTGGACGGAGCCCGTTGACGAAGAAAGGGGAATGAGTGGTGACCATAAGCTGTGTCAGGCTCGATGCGTTCCGGCACTCTTCGGCAAGCTCTGGCAAAATTCTGGGATGTAAATGATTTTCCGGCTCTTCGATTCCCACGAGCTGCGGCGGATCGGGATCATAGAGCACGACCAGGTAAGAGAGCATCTTCAGGGTACCGTCGGAAGCGAACTTGGCCAGAATCGGCTTCTCGAAGGGCGCGTCTTTGATCTCTAGGAGAAGTCTGCCGTCGGGCATGAACTCGGACCTGACGCCTTCTAGCCGAGGGACGCGCCTGGACAGAGTCAAGAGTATCTGATCCAGTCGATCAGGGTGCTGCTCCTTGAGGTACTGGATCACGTTTGGGAGGTTGTCACCGGTTGTTGATAGTCGCTCTTGTGGCCCTGATTCTGGGGCACCACATGCGCTTTCTGCTGTGAGGTAAGATAAGTACCAGCCCGTAATGAAGCGACGCAGGGCGCTGACCCTAGGATGTTTTGCAAACTGGCCGAGCGTATTTACGGCGAGCATTTCAGGAGAGTCTAGCCTCTCTTGAACGCGCTCATCCTCTTCGTCGGGCATCTCTCCTGTGACCACCTGACCTTCACCGTTTTTGAAGTCGAGAAACCGGAACGGTTTACCACGTTGTACTCGTCTCCACTGGAGCCACTCTTCGGCCACAACTGGTCCAGTAAGCCCTTCATTGAGGACAACGTGATACGTGACGATCGGTAATTCTTTCCGTCCATGATAGTCACGATACTTCAGCTCGATCACGATGGGGCCATCAGAACCCCGTGTACGAAGTTCTTTAAACCTGCCTCGGCGGTCCCAAGCTTTTCTCAAACCAGAGGTGAAGCATTCCGACAGAAATGCGAAGACGTCAAAAACTGTAGATTTGCCGCTGCCATTTGGACCCAACAAAACAGTCAGTGGGGTGATCTCCTTCAGTTGTGACTACTCCCCCGACTAAAGTCGGGGGCATCTAGCATTTTGATGCACAGACTGTAGCCCCAGTCTGAGTATATTTATGGCTGCATTGTGATCCCTGTCCAGAGTCAGCCCACAGAAAGGACATCTGTGGACTCTCTCGGATAGA
>Ga0272443_10006701_pt1 | contig 11287 bp, 7 predicted proteins | sample SSMAcet12_FD_193581 | JGI IMG/M metagenome (GOLD analysis project Ga0272443, IMG submission 193581) | Marine sediment archaeal communities from Little Sippewissett salt marsh, Falmouth, MA, United States - SSM-Acet-12 | ecosystem: Environmental > Aquatic > Marine > Wetlands > Sediment ... | reverse complement strand
AACTCGGAACACTAAACCAGGAACATCCCTGCCCCCTGCCCCAAGCTCCCTGCCCTAGTCACATCGTTTGATGATCTCAGCGGTCCGGTGGCCATACGGAATAGAACCGCCTTCGTCATCCTTTAGTTTTTTCCAAGCCCGGGCGATAATTATCTCATCAACATCATCCTTTTTGCATTCCACCTCTACAACATATTCCTCGCCGGCATAGGTGGCTATATTAAGTTTTACTATTGCTTTTGCCATTGTGTTATATATTTCAGAATAAATATAATGAATATTATATTTCCGGCAGGTGCAGGCTATCAACTATGGCCTGGAACCTGGGATCATCGGCCAGTTTATTATAGTAAGGATTATTTCTGACCCATGGAATGAAATCATGCCTTAGCCTGTATGCCTCTTGCACCCAGTATATGGCTTTGTCCTTATCACCAAGTGCAGAATAGATATCGGCGAGCCCCCAGGTATGCCACCTCATATTCTGTGCTTCCATTTCAGCGGCAATTTCAAGTGCTTTATCTTGTTGTCCCGCAAGTGCATAGGCAACACCCAGACCGCTGGCAAAGCCTGATGTGGGGGAATATATTTTTTTCAGTGTGTCAATTGCTTCCTCGTACCTTCCCAGTTCAGCATACACTATCCCAAGAACGTAATATGCCATCGGATAGCTGGGATTAATCTTCAGTGCATCCTCTGCATAGCCTATTGCTTCCTCATAACGGCCAAACCACTGAAACATCCAGCCAAGGTATCCGGGGCATATAGGAGCAAGGGGATCTATCTGCATGGCTTTTCTCATCTCATCTGCGGCTTCATCAATCTGGTTTGTAAGGGCCAGGTACCATCCATATGTATAATGGGCAGGGGCGCTATTTGGGTTGAGGTCAATTGCTCTTTCCAGGTGGTATGCGGCTTTTATAAAATCATAGTCGTGATAAAGATATGTTTCGGCCAGTACTACATGGGCATCGGCAAGGTCAGGGTGTAATTCTTCAGGATCAAGTTCAATAGCTTTAATGGCATAGGCTTTGGCCATATTAAGTGAAGCAATACCGGCACCGTGCCCGGCACTTCCATAACCCATGGCCAGTCCTATATATGGTTCAGGATCAGCCGGATCAATTGCTATAGCCTCTTCATAGTACTCCACTCCTTTATCGAAACCTTCCTGGGTCAGCTGGCTCATATAGTAGGAACCACGTGCACAGGCTTTCCTTACGTCCGGGTTAACAGCCCTTGCTGCTATTGTTGCTTCTTCTTCTTCAGTTGCTTTGACCTCCATTTCCTTTAGTATCCGGCTGACCAGGTCACTGTACATATTAGCCAGTTCGGAGAAACTCCGGGTAAAGGAAGAACGATAAAGGTATTTCTCTTCAGGGAAAGCTTCGAGAATCATTATTTCTACCTGAAGGTTATCCTCAGATCCCTTAATGGATGTTTCTATCAGGTTATTAACACTCAGTTTTCTCGCGATGTCCTGCACAGGCTCAACACTGTTCCTGAATTGCAGTGTCGTTTGTTTTGGTCTTACTATCAGGTTACTTATTCCCTGCAGCTGTCCGGTCAGGTCACTCTGGATCATATCAGCAATCCATCCCATCTCCGGATCTCCTGTAAAGTTGGCGACAGGCATTACTGCAACAGATTTATCCAGAGTTACATCACTTGAGAGTCGTTTTCCTGGCTTTGGTGATAATTTTGGAATAACAAATACTATTACCAGGATTGCAAGTATGCCTATGGCTACCGGGATAATTATTTTTCCCTTCATCCAATCTGGCCTGCCAGTCTTTATTTCTGCCGGTCTTGCTGGTTTATCAATATAACCCGCCTGTGTGCGGGTCTGGTATGTCCTGGTTATTCTTTTTTTCTTATCCGGATGAAGTCCGTAAATGATCTCCTTGACGGCATTTGCCACCTTATTGATCTGGTCACGGTAATAAGTTTTATTAAGATTCTTGTCAGGATTATCCTGAGGTGTTAAAGGTCTGTTAACCCCGGCACTCGAATAAATGAAATCTATTGATCGGAGCCTGCTGCCAAGCTCATTTTCAATCAGGTCAGTGTCGGTTGGGTCCAGGTCATGAATTTTTACCGGGATGATCCTGCTGCATACATTTCCACCTGGGAGCTTTATATCTCTGCCATATTGATCTTCCCCTGCAATTTTGTTGAATGCAACAAATTCATTCTGCCACGCAAAACTTTCAGGATCACAATAGGTTTGCGAGATTATGGGTATAAAGACCACGGAATTGAGTTTTGACTCCAGACTCTTATCAACATTATGTGTCTCAAGTAAGCCGTCATATGGATTTTCATCGAAATAAATGGATACATCTTCCTTAAATGTTGCATCCAGCTCCCTTTGGAGATTTTTGACAAACTCAGTAACCCAGCCATCATACTTATTGTCTTTTTGACGGTAACTGATAAAGATGTCGTATTCGTATCCTTCAATTATACTAGCCATATCAGATTTTATTGTTGATTGCATTAAAGGTACAAAAAGGAATGGAGTATTTAGTAAAAAAAAAATCGAAAGGTGAAACGTAGAAAAGCAGAAAGGGAGAATGAGAGAAGGTTGTCCTGCGCTGTATATATTTACGCTGCAATGAATTCAGCCCATTTCAAGCTCAGGTTCCTTATCCCTGAATATTAAATACCAGATTCCATTTTCAATCAGAGCTTCTTTTCCTATCACAAAGAATAATTCCTTGAAGTATGCATTCTTTTCAGCCGGTTTCATCTGTGAACCATCGAGTTCATTGATCTTTGCTCCTGCCCTTTTGTAAATAATCTGCATCAGTTCATACTGGTTAAGCAATTGTTCATATGCCTTTGTTTTGATATATCCCCTGATGAGAGCAAACAGGCCAAGCATTATCGGGGCTATTACGAGCATTATGTTTAGCATGAGAAAATATGCTAGAAAGAAATTACCAAGGAAGAAAATTGAAAGGAAAAGAATTATTGCCATGGCAAGGGAAACATTGGAGACTCTGTGGTAAAAAGTTATTCGCTCTCTCATTCTTCTCACGGAATTGTTGAAGTACTTAAGCTGGTCTTTAACCCAGTATTCAGTGAGATCATTAATGATTTCAGAATTAATTGATTTAACCCTGTAACAGATTCCATGAAGAGATGAAAGGATATGTTTAACCCATGTGAATTCTTTCCCGTGTATTCTTAGTATATATTCAGAGACATTCTCATTTATCCCGGCCATATTCCAGAAGAACTGTATTCTTAGTGCTTCAGCGAGAGTCCTGCTAGTCAGATATTTCTTGTGGTCCTTCTTTAATCTTGAATAAACGAACAGTGAAGTGGCAGCTGCAAGGACAAGCATTGAGACTGCCAGAATGAGTCGGTTAAACCAGATATTTGAATATATTTCCAAGGTTAATACAAAAAATAATCCCAGAGTGAACATCCAGCCTGTAATGCGAAGGTCTCTCTTTCTCGATCTTACCGCTTCCTGGTCCAGGATTGCGTACCATTCCATCATATACTTATCAGCTATCTCCAGCTTTTCGTTTTTATTGAAAAGATATGATTTTGCCTTATTATAACCTGGCCGGTCAAGACTGCGGGAATCCCGATTAATTTCTTCAATTTTATCCAGTGCGTTTTTTAAGGTTTTATCTTCAAGCACAAGGTTGAGAGAAAGGTATTTTTCCTTACTGGAGAGTATCGAAATATCACCCGATGACTGCTTCCTTTCAGTGGGTAAGACAAAGACAGTACCATCATATTCAAAGGTACTTTCAGCAACTGTATCATCGTCACCTGTCATCTTATATTTTACAATATCAGCCGTTCCGCCTGTTTTACCCACCTTACCGTCCCAGAGAGCTATCAGTATAAGGGAACTGTCAGCCACCAGTTTCCCTGTCTTAAGGTATTCCTGGGGCCTGCTGGTGATCTTATCCCCACTACCTACTATAAAGGTTCTTTTGGCTTGTCTTAACAGTTCATCAAATTCCTGGTCAGAGTAGTCATCAAAATCCTCTTTATATTCTTCTGCTGTAAATGGCATGGGCACAATCAGTTCGAACCTGTCATAGTATTTCTCATTTTCCCTCTTCATTCTGAGAAAAATATTAGCGACAAACCTGTCTGCCCCTTCAGCTATTGATGAAAAAAGGTGTATGGGTGAACTGGGATATCCTTCGGCCAGTTCCCTGAACAGTCGTTCGATTTGTTTTCTGTGCTCATCCGTGGTGATAACATCCAGATGACCTACGACCCCGACAGTAATCGGGATTCTTTTCGACATTAGCATAGGGCGATAATTTTGACCTTATTTTTCACTTATAGCCTGTTGTTTACCTGTTCTATATAAGCTCCTCAATAATATGTTCTGCGATAAATTAAGTTGGCAAATTATCTGGAAAGTACAGGTTTTGCCATTTCACCTTACTATTTTACGAAATTTACGAAAAAATAATAATAATCAGGTTGGATTAATGTAAGAAGCAAATCTTTTGAGACTTTACGTACAAAACTCTCGTGTTCAACAATCAAAAAAACTTGACTTCAGGACTTTACAGTTGTAACTTTGTATATGATACCTGGTATATGCAATAGCATATTTCTCAACAGTACTAAAAAGGCGCTTAGCATAGATATTTATTATGCCTGTGTGATTTCGCCATATCCAAAAATTTCATTCATTCTAATTTTAATCTTTTAAAGAAATAATACCATGAAAATCAGAAAAAGAAACGACGGCTATTCCGCAGGAAAAAATCTCCTGTGGGTTCTCATCTTTCTGGCTTTCACGATGTCATGCCAGAAAGACGAAATGTTATGGGATTCTGTTGCTGATGCAGAGTATAAGAGTCTCCTAAAAAGCACTGAGATTGAGCCTGGTAAATATATCGGCGATTATAATAGCTGTGAATGGCTTATAGCCCTGCCTGATGTATCTGACTGGAATGCGCTGGACTACAGGTATATGATATTTTATGCTCATGGGATGGTGGATCCTTTTCCCTATGAAGAGATAGAAATACCGAATGACCTCATTGGAAACAGGTCAGTTGAAGATATTATAGTTGATAATAATATGGGCTATGCGACAACCAGTTACAGGGATAATGGTTTGATTGTGCTGGATGCAGTAGAAGACATAAAGGAACTGGTTAATATTGCAGAATTGTTCTTCGATGACCATCCTGAATACAATCCGCCTGATATGATTTTCCTTGGAGGTCCATCTGAAGGAGGACTTGTGTCGATTAAGACGATCGAGGCTTATCCACATCTTTTTGATGGCGCCATATCCATTGGGGGCCCGATAGGTGATTTCTGGAACCAGCTCCAATATATGGGTGATTTCCATGTTCTTTTCAATTATTTCTTCGGGAATGATCTTGCATCATTAGGAATTGATATCGGTAACCCGGAAGACGGAGTTAATGAGGCTATTATGAATGCGTGGAAATATGGCAACCTGCAAGAAATAATACTGGGGGTGCTTAAAAATAGTCCGTCAAAGGTCACGCAGCTTATTAAATGCGCCAGGGTGACTGTTGATATAACAGATGAAGTTGCTGTGGGAAGAGTAATTCTTGAACTACTCCGATTCAATATTATGCTTACCAATGATATCCGTGACAGGATGAACGGTGTTCCATTTGACAATACCAGAAAATGGTACTGGGGTTCATATAACGACTGGAGACTTAACCGGTCGGTGCAGCGTATTCGCGCTGATTATATAGCAAGATTTAATGTAAGGAAGTATGAAACTTCAGGAGAGATTAATATTCCCGTGGTAACAATTCATACCACAGGAGATCATGTTGTTCCTTTCTGGCATAACCCTAAATACAGGTACAAGGTATTCATTAAAGGTAATAGTCTGTTGCACACGGGAATACCGGTAGACAATTACGGTCACTGTACTATTGATGAATCACATATAATGGCTGCTCTTTATATAATAATAAGTAAAGCAAGATTGATTAACTATTTTAGGTTACGTGCTGATGTCTTTGAATCACCCCAGCAAATGGAAAATTTCAAGGATATTCTGAAGGAATATTCAATAGAAGTAGAATTTAAATAGATGCACACATAATGTAAAAAGTAAACGAGCAGTAAAAACAAATTTTACACTGCCCGTTCATTAAACTGGCTCTCCGGGCTTCGTCAAGTTCGCAGTACTGGCCCCGACATTATCGTCGGGACCTGTACTGCCTGGTTCAGGTTTCAGGTTTGATCATCACTGTTAATCGGCGGGTGCGGACTTTACCCTGCCGCATCCTATACCTTACATGGATCTATTCATGCAGGCCGCATTCTTTTCCGGAGCCTGACTCCCACCACCATCTCCCGGCACGAAAGTCCTCACCTGGTTTGATGGCACGTGTACATGGTTCACAACCAATGCTTACATAGCCCCTGTCATACAGGATATTATATGGGATATTACGCTCCTTGATATATCTTTCTACTTCGTCTAACTCCCATTTGAGCAATGGGTTGTACTTATAAATCCTCCTGTCTTTGTCAGTTTCGACCATCTCAAGTTCGTCACGACTTGCAGATTGGCTCGCTCTCATACCAGTTACCCAGCATTTAATGCCCTTTAGGGCCCGGTTAAGGGGCTCAACTTTCCTTATATAACAACATTCCTTCCTGTTGGCTACTGACTCATAGAAGCTAAACGGCCCTTTTTCTGACAAAAGTTTTTCCACAGATGCTGTGTCAGGGAAAAAAGTTTTAATGTTCCTGCCATATTTTTCAAGGGTCTTGTTAAATACCTTATATGTTTCTTTAAATAGTCTTCCTGTGTCCAGGGTTACTACATCAATATTAATATTATTTGAGAATATCATATCAGTAATAACCTGATCTTCAATACCGAAACTACTTGTAAATACTATCTGGCCCGGATACTGGTCAGCCATGATTTTCATTCCTTCTTCAGGGCTCTTATCACGTACCAGTGTCAGCAATTTATAAGCTCTCTTTTCCATTATCAGTCTCTCCTCAGAATAATCTTTTTTATTGACTTCTTAGATTTGCGTGTTCCCCTTCGTATGATTACCATCATTCTTCCCCAGCGTACACGTTCCCATGCTCTTTCGTGAAAAAAATAAAGCAACATCTTAATAAATGCTTCAGCAAGTGCTATTCCTGTAGCTTTCTGTGCAGCATATGGATCTCTGTAAAAGAACAGATAAGCCAGGCCAAATGTAGTTGCAGAGGCAATTACACGCCAGGTGATTGCTTTAACTATACTTTTTATTGGACGGTCACGGGTAAGCCTCTGTTTTCTAATAACAGGAGGAGCAGGTACACTCTTATGATGTGATTTTCTGCTGTTGACTGTAGTATGGATATTATCTCCCATACCCGATATTCCTCCCTTTTCTACCTTGCCTGCAATCACTTCCATAGCGGAATTGATATAATATTAATCCAAATACAAATGAAATTAATAAGCATTTATACAACAATAGGGTAAAAAATGGTATTTGAGTAACTATAAATACTTATAAGGTTGAAGAAGTTTAAAAGGTTGAAAGGGTTAAGTGAGTTAGTCTGGGTTTTGTACATAATTACTTTTTTGATGAGAACCGGAGGATTAAATAACCTGTCAGTCCTGATATAAGGGAACCGACTATGATCCCGATCTTTGCAGAGTTCATGATTGCCGGGTTATCCACGAAAGCAAGGTTAGATATAAAAATCGACATTGTAAATCCCACACCGGCAAGGAATGCAATACCGGTAAGGTGCCATCTGTTCATTCCTTCAGGCATGACGGTAAGTTTCAGTTTTCTGCCAAGCCATGTGAATAATGATATTCCAATTGATTTTCCTGCCAACAGACTTATTATTATTATCAGTATAAGCGAATGGTTGAGAGCTGTAGCTGTACTAAGGTTGACACCTGCATTAGCGAATGCGAATATGGGTATAATAAAATATGCAACCCAGTTATGAAGATTATGTTCCAGGTGCTGAAGCGGGGACTGTACCTTGATCGTCCAGTCCTGGAGGTCATCAATGTATTCAACCTGCTCCTTCGACAGGACAGGGCTTTTTCCATCTCCTGCCACTTTGAACTCGTCGACTATATTACACAGGTTTACTGCATATGTTTTAACATCGACTTTTTTCCTGATGGGAATAGTGAAAGCGAGCAGTACACCTGCAACGGTTGGGTGAAATCCTGCTTTCAGGAAGAGTAACCAAACTACCACACCCGCTGCGAAGAACAGGTACCTGGAATAGAAGCCCTTGTTTGACAGGAGTATAAGTGCAATGATTATTACCAGTGCAACAACTAGCAATAGCCATTTTATTCCTGTACTGTAGAAGGCAGCGATTAGTATTACAGCCCCAATATCATCTACAATAGCAAATGCAGCCAGAAATATCTTGAGGCTTATAGGCACCCTGTTCCCCAGCAGCTGCAGTATAGCTAATGAGAATGCAATGTCTGTTGCTGCTGGTATGCCCCAGCCATGTGATGTACCCGGATCCTTATTGAGGATAATATACAGGCTTACAGGTACTATCATCCCCCCCAGGGCTGCAAAAATAGGAAACGAGGCTTTCTTAATATTATTCAGTTCCCCAATAATTACTTCACGCTTAATTTCGAGTCCGATCAGGAAAAAGAAGATAGCCATCAAGCCGTCATTAATCCATAGTAATAGTGGTTTCGAAAGCTCAAAATTTGGCATCTGTATCCCGAATTCGTATTGCCAGAATGATTCATATACGTGAGCCAGGGGCGAATTTGCCCATATAAGTGCTATAATAGTGGCGCCAAAAAGTAAGATACCACTGAAACTTTCAATTTTAACGAATTTCTGGAATGGGGTATTGATAAGTCTTTTAATCATAGAATATTCATTTTAATAGGGGATTCAGAAGTAACCTTAGCTGTAGTCGGTGTTGAAATTACTTAAATATTTTTTGAGTAACAGCTATCCTGAAAATATTAATGCTTACCGGATTAATATTAAGTGTTTTTATATTTTGTAAGCTGACAGGTCCTTTAATCACTACCTGCTCGGGTCTCCCGGGTTCGTTATAAGCCATATCGTGAGGCGCGGTTATTAACCAGTGTTCAGCCATGAAGCCTGGTTCATTATTTTCAATGCTAACATCCAGCTTCACTTCTTCCCATGTTGGATTTATTACTGAGACAACAAGTGTATCCCCTGAGTTATTCAATGTTGCCGCAATATCAAGAGGACGTGATTCTCCATTAACCTTTACAGGAATGGTTCCAAAAAGGGCACGGTATAGTTTAAGTACCTTTCCGGTTGCTGCCATTACTGAATGAGTGTTATTTGTTTTTATACATCCAATGACATTGACAGTCTGGGCATAATTTGCCATGTAAATAATATCTGACTGACGTGAAAACTCATTCATGCCTGCCGCGATTCCAAGAGCATCTCTCATAAAGTATCGTGTTCCAAGTTCACCGTAGATGTGGGGTCCGTACCAGTAATTATATTCATCGAGGCATATTCTGATATCCTTGCTGGCTAGTCCCGGTATCTCTGCCCTGTATTTGCGATGTGCGTCGGCCTTTGACCTAATGGCTTCAGGTATTTGATTTACATGTGTCATCAAACCTTCTCCATGCCAGTCCTGACGATAAAAATGCTCACTGATCATGTCCATATTATCATCACAGTTAGCCAGGATCATCTCATTCCATTTTCCTACCTCACCAACTGCAACTAGTTTTACATCCGGATCGACAGATCTCATGGCATCAGCAAAATTGTTGTGCTTTTCAACGAATTCTTCAGTAGACATGTGCCCCAGTTGCCAGTTTCCATACATTTCATTACCTATCGACCACCATCTGACATTCCAGGGCTCGGGATCCCCGTTTTGAGCTCTCAGCCTGCCCATAGGAGTGTCCATGTCCCCGTTACAGTACTCAACCTGTTGCCGGGCCTGTCCGACACTGCCAAGGCCGGCATTTACAGCTATATAAGGTTCTGTGTTCAACAACCGGCAAAAGTTAATAAACTCATGCATGCCAACATCATTATGCTCTACACCGGTCCATGCCGGATTTTTCCTTGGAGGTCTTTTATCACGTGGTCCAATGCCATCTTTCCAGTCATAACCACTTACAAAATTACCGCCGGGCCAGCGGTATACAGGTGAATCAAGATCTTTGAGGAGATCCATCACATCCTTCCTGAACCCGTCTATGTTATCAGCAGGCATAAGGCTGATAGTCCCGATAAAAAGATCGCCTTCTCCTTCAGCTTTGATTTCCACAGACGCATTATGAGTAAATATTTCGGAGGTAAATATCAGGGGATATTCAACATAACCCAAACTTAATGAGTCGATTATTATTTTTTCAATATAAGTACCTGAAGAGAGCGTAACAGAGACATTTTTAATATAAGGACCAGTCTTGATAACTATATGCCCCCTGTATTCCATGCCATCCTTCAGTCCCAGTTCATCCTGGATCAATGAAACTTCATCATTGGGCTTGATAGTAAGAACAGGTGTAAAATCTCCAACATATGAGTCTAATCTTTCTGACCTGAAAAGATCTGCATTACCCTTTATTTCCCAGGCACTATTCTCCGATCCGGGTTTATAATAAAACTTCCTGTCTTCAATCATTTCTGCCCAGATGCCACCGTAGATGCACCTTCCAAGGTGTTCAATAAACTGGCCATAAATATATTCAGAAATGGGTTCGCCCTTTTGATCAACATCAATGGTAACCGAGGTGCTGAATACCTCTTCGGATATAATTTCAAATTTCATATCGTCGAACCATACCCTGCCTGTCGCTCTTCCATCCAGACTAAAAATGCAGGATACAATGGCTGCATCATTGTTTCCTGTATCAAATATATACTCAACCTGCTGCCAGTCGTTAGTACCCTTATAACTAACTGCTTCCACTGGCATGCCATCAATTCTTATCCCAGCTCCGGATCCCTTTTCGGGAATAAGATTATCAGTCTTAATCCATCCTGTAAACCTGTATTTAGACCATGGTTTGAGATTGACTTTATTATACCAACGGCCATATGAAAAAGTATTACTAAAAATCGTAAAGCTCTTCTTTCCTTCTTTCGATTCAGAATCGTAGAAATGAGTCGCTCCGTCCCTTCTGTTTTCAGGAGTCCAGAATAATACTTCGGATGACATCACCTCCTCGGCCGAACCATTTCGTAAATTGCCCCACTCTGATCCAGTAAGTGGTTGTTTATCAATACTGTTACATGCGGAAACGAATAAAACTGCAAAAATAATAAGT
>Ga0272443_10006700_pt1 | contig 11289 bp, 9 predicted proteins | sample SSMAcet12_FD_193581 | JGI IMG/M metagenome (GOLD analysis project Ga0272443, IMG submission 193581) | Marine sediment archaeal communities from Little Sippewissett salt marsh, Falmouth, MA, United States - SSM-Acet-12 | ecosystem: Environmental > Aquatic > Marine > Wetlands > Sediment ... | reverse complement strand
TCATGCTCTCCCCCACCAGCAGTAGCGCCATCGGAATGATAATAAATGATGCCAGCAGATTGGCCGCTCGAACCGATGTCGTCTGCGATGACACCACCACCGCGCCGCTGACCATCACCAGGGACTGTACCGCTGCAAGGGCGACTACCTGGAAGAGCAGGGTTGGATCCGGCACCCAGCCTACCTGCCGATATACCCCGATCAGGTAGACAGAAATGCCTAAAAAGCTTGCCAGCAGCGGGGGGAAGATCACTGCCATCAGTTTCCCAAGGTAAAGTTGGACGTCTGACAGCGGGCTGCTTAGCAAAGGCTCAATCGAGCGGCGCTCTTTTTCTCCCACAAAGCTTTCCAGCGCGATCACCAGGGAAACTGAAATTGGAAAAAAGCCCACCACCATCAATAAAAAGGGGATCAACCGATCAGCAATGATCGGGGCGCCGTATTTGGCAACAAAATCAACAGCCTGCTGAGCCGTGAAGTTCATCAGCCCTGGAAAGAAAACAGTCAGGATGATGATCGGGGCGATAATCCTCCAGTCTCGGAACTGGTCCCTTACTTCCCGGCGGGTCACCACCAAGGCCTTTTTGATATCAGTCCACATCAGGGCTCTCCTCCACCGGGACATAGTTGACTGCTTGCAGGTAAACCGATTCCAGGCTGCGCTGGACCTCCTCCATCTTTACGACTTGAAAGCCCGCGGTAACCAGGTTGTTAAGAATTATCGGGTTGGTTTCCCTCGCAGCAGTTGCCCTAAAATTGAACCAATCCACTCCTTTTTGCGTAACCTCCACCCCTGGCGGCAGGGGAAGTTCAACGCTGTCCAGGGAATTTGCCAACTGTACTCTGTATTCTCCTGGCCCCAGAAGCTGCTCTTTCAGCTCCGCAGCGCTGCCGTTCGCGATGATCTTTCCATACTGGATGATAGCGATCTTATCAGCCAGCTCTTCCGCCTCGGCCAGGTTGTGGGTGCAAACAATGATTGCCCTGTCTTCAGACCGCAGGGTTTTAATTGCGTTTCTGACCAATCGGGCACTGGCTGGATCCATCGCTGATGTGGGCTCATCCAGGAGCAGTACTGGCGGTGAGTGCAAAAGGGAACGAGCCAGGGAGAGCTTCTGCCGCATGCCCTTGGAGAATTTTCCGATTCTTCGATTGGTAGCATCAAGCAGGCCGAACTTTCCCAGAAGATGCTGGATGCGCTCTACCCGTTCCCCTGGGTCCATATCGTAGATCTGTCCAAAGAAATCGAGGTATTCCTCGATATGCATGCGGTCGTACAAGCCGTGGTCTTCAGTCAACACACCAACCAGCGACCGAACCTGACCAGGGTGTTCTAAGACATCATAACCAGCCACACGGGCCGTTCCGCTGCTCGGCCGCAGCACAGTCGTCAACATACGCACCGTGGTTGTTTTCCCTGCCCCGTTCGGTCCCAGCAAGGCTAACACTTCACCTTTGTTGACATGCAGATTGATACTATCAACTGCTTTGAGGTCTTTGAAGTATTTTGTGAGGTTGTCAGTTAAAATCATGCCTGTATAGATTCTCCAGAGTCCCTTCTCTGGCGATTATATAGCAGAATACAGGCAATGATAACCACTATAGACATTGCAGTTTGGTTAAGATTGATCCCCTGCCAGCTGGAAATATCTAGCCGCAAGAACTCAAGACCTACCCTGCCTACCCCATAAACTATCAAATAGATCAGGAAAAGGCTCCCAGATTTTAATCTTGCCCCCAATTTACCCCTCAACCAGAGGAGGAAAACCATATTGAGCAGAGACCAGAGAGACTCGTAGATGAACAGCGGATGGTACAAGCTGATCTGGCTGTAGCCTGGCAGCCGGTACTGGGAATCTATGAAAATCGCCCAAGGCAAATCGGTGGGAAGGCCGTACACCTCCTGATTGATAAAGTTCCCCCAGCGGCCAAAAGCTTGGGCAAGCGCGATCCCAGGTGCCATAATATCCAACCAGAACGAGGCGGGTTCCCCTTTGCGCCTGGCATAAAACCACAAACCGGCAGCGCCGCCAAAAACCGCGCCAATGATACCCACACCGCCTTTCCAGACAGCCAGGGCTTCCAGTAAATGGGTCAGGTAGTAGCGGGTTGTTATTCCTCTGGCAACCATGGATTCCGGTGGTGTAAAGATATGCCATAACCGGGCTCCCACCACGGCACCGATAAAGAGCCAGGGCAGGGCATCGAGAAGAAAATCAAGGGTCTTTCCCCGTCTGGCAGCTTCCCGCGAGGTAAGGAACAGCGCGGCTGTTATCCCCACCACGATCACCAGCCCATAATAATGAATGGTAAATGGTCCCACTTGAAAACCTGTTGGCATAATTTATTCCTGAGATTATTGGTAAAGAGGGATAAATCATCCCCGGTCAGAAATTATCTCCAAATTCCTCATCTGGCGCGATGAGAACCTCCCTCTCAATTCCGCTCCCCTTTGAGGGCCCCACACAGCCAAGAGCAGAAAGCTCATCCATCAACCGGGCTGCCCGGGGATATCCAATTCGGAGTTTGCGCTGGATGAGGGAGGTGGATGCCCGCTGCGCATCCCGGACGATCAAGAACGCATCCTTGATCAGCGGATCAAACTCGTCAATCTCGGCTTTTTCTTCAATGACCTTCTCCCATGGTGGGAGGGCGTCTTCTGGTTCCAGGTCAGATAATTCTTCCCAGGCTTTGATCACCCGGTCGAGTTCCTCTGGTGTGACCATGCAGCCCTGAGCCCGGATTGGGCTGCTGGCTTCCTGAGAGAGGAAAAGCATATCGCCGTTCCCCAGCAGGGATTCAGCGCCGTTCAAATCCAGGATAACCCGGGAATCCACAGCTGATGCAACCGCGAAAGACATCCTGGCTGGGAAATTTGCTTTGATCAACCCGGTGACCACATCTGTACTCGGCCGTTGGGTAGCAACGACCAGATGGATGCCCACCGCTCGCGCCATTTGCGCCAGCCTCACCAGGCTGAACTCGGTCTGAGTTGGAGCCATCATCATCAAGTCAGCCAGTTCATCCACCATGACCACTAAGCGGGGCATGATCTCACCGCTTTTCTTCTTGCGAATCTTATTATTGTAGGTGACTATGTTCCTAGAGCGGGTTTCATCCAGGACCTGATAACGGCGGTCCATTTCGCCGACCACCCACTGCAGCACACCAAGGATGCGATCCAGGTCTGTCTCTACCTGGCCATACAAATGCGGCAGCCCATTAAAACGTATCAGCTCGACCATCTTGGGATCTATCATTACCAGCCGGAGCTGTTCAGGCGTATTGTTCATCACCAGGCAGGTGGTCAGCGAGGTGATGCAGACCGATTTTCCTGATCCGGTGGTGCCGGCAATCAGCAGGTGGGGCATATCAGCCAGATCAGCCACAACCGGCTCTCCCGAAACATCACTGCCCAAAGCGATGGCCAATGGGGACTCTACCTTATAATAAGCCGTGGTCTCCATCACTGAACGCAGTGTCACAAGATAGGATTTTTCATTGGGCACCTCAACGCCCACGTAAGGCCGGCCTGGCACCGGCGCCTCGATCCGGAGCTGTGTGGCGGACAGAGCCAGGGCCAGGTCTTTCTTGAGGGATGTGATCCGCGAAACGCGAACCTTTTTCCTCTCTTCATCTTCTTCCGGATCATTGAGATATCCAGGTTTAACAGCAAACTGCGTCACTGTGGGGCCTACCTGAAAACCCACCACCTGAGCTGGTATGCCAAATTCCGCCAGCGTCTTTTCTATCAAGCCGGCAGATGTGTTGATATGCCTTTGATTGGGTTTAAATCCCTTTCCGCGATTGAGCAGGTCCATGGACGGCAAAGATTGGTCCCTGGGGGGAATAACCAAGGTTTTCTCATCCGGGGCATCCACCTTGAACTGTTTCCTGAACTCCGCTGGCACTTTAGGCTTCCGCTTTGGCGGCGATGGTTTTCCCGCTTCGTCCTCTCCCGCCAGGTCTGTTGCATCCTTTTCCTGGGGGATATCATAAGGGGCGGATTCCATCTGCATTTGATCCAGCCGATCACGAACCCTGCTGGTGAAACCCAGGCCGATCACGCCCCCAATCAAACCGCCCAGGGCAGCCAATATACCCGTTCCAATCAGTCCGATCAGGCTGGATACGGCCTCAACCAAACCCCAGCCGACCAGACCACCATCCAATCCGCTCCGGGCTCTCTCCAGGGAATGACCGCCCAGTACCGTGAAGAGGGCGATCAGGGAAAAAACCGCCCATTCGAGGGCAAAGATCCGCACCCAGATCACTGAGGAGGGCTCACCGGCCTGCTTCTTTAACATCCAGACTCCCAGGAAAACCCCTGAGATGACCAGGAATATGCTCCCCCAACCCAATCCCAGGCGGATGAAATTGGTCCACCGCAGCAAAGCTGAACCCGCCGCCAATCCCGGGAAAACAGCTGCCAGCAAGGTCATGAAAGAAAAAGCGATCAGGAGGATCCCACTGATATCCCAGCCGTAGTACCGCCATCGTTTTGACAAACCCTGGAAGGACTGGCTTCGCTCCGCCAGTGCGTCTAGAATATCTTTTAAATAGCGAGGATCCTGGTCGGTCACTGTAATTACTCCTACACGGCGGGATCACTTTCCCGGGAATTACCTTGCAGCGAGGCCAATGCGATGCCAGCTAAAATAAGTATAGCACCAATTATTTTCACAGCAGGCGGCACCTCATTGAGGAAAAAATAGGCCAGGATAATCGATCCGACCGGCTCGCCCAACAGGTTCACCGCAACGTAGCCAGTGGGCAGGTATTTCAATGACCAGTTGAAAATCGAGTGGCCTAAAAGCTGGGGCACGACCGCCAGCAGGAGCAGCCAGAGGTAAACCTTACCGGGGAAGCGAGGGGGAATGCCGTCAACAACCATCATGGCGATGATCAGGAAGAGAGCGGCAGCGCTAAAAACCAGGAAAACATATGGTGTCAGGGATACCTTCCTGCGAAGATGCCGGCCGATCATCAAGTAAGAAGCTGCCGCAATCGCGCCAAGCAAAGCCAGAAAGTCGCCCAGCAGAGTCTCCGCCGCAGAGCTTCCTGGGAGGAAACGGCACGTCAATCCCCCAGCCTGCCAGGCGCAAACATCCGTCCCGGCAATGATCACACCACCCAGCAGGGCGATACCCATTCCCAGGAACGCGATCCGGGGGGTCTTTTCTCTCAAGAAGATTGGCGCCATCAAGGAAACCCAGAGAGGTGTGGTCGTTACCAGCACAACTGAACTGGCAACCGAGGTGAACTCAAGTGATGTGATCCAGGATGCAAAGTGGACCGCCAGGATCAATCCTGCCAGCAGGGCAAATTTCAAGTCAGCAGGCGTCAGGGATCTTAACTCCCTGCCGTGTTTGATCATCGTATAGGGAAGCAGGATCAGTGCCGCCAGTCCAAGACGGAAAGCCGCGATTGTGATGGATGAGGCGTATTCCTGGGAAAAGCGAATGAAAAGGGATGCGGTCGATACAGCCAGAATCCCGACCGGGACAATCATATATGGCCCTACAGGAGAGATAGCGTCCTTTTTCATGAAGAATGTAACCTCTTTGATCAAAGGCTCGTTACGGGAAGTCGTTTTTTCTTGACAAAGAAAAAATCGGGGACTACAATTCGATCCTAGAGAGATAATTATACAGCAGTCTATCTGATTTTAAGATATACTCAAAACAACCTAATTTGGAGGATAGTTATGGCCCACGTAATCACATCTTTCTGCTTACACGATGGTAGCTGTGTGGAAGTCTGCCCGACAGAATGCATTGTGCCCGGTATCCCGGTTGAAGAATGGCCGAATTACTATATCGACCCGGAAGCCTGCATTGACTGCGGTGCCTGTGCCCCCGAGTGCCCGTATGAAGCCATTTACATGGAGGATGAGGTACCATCCGCCTACGAGGCATACGGTGATGAGCGCTTGAACATGCCGGTTGGCACCGAAGGATATGACGAGGAATTCGAATCCGAGGATGTTGACGGTGTCACCTGGGTGTTAAAGGCTACACGCGTCCTGGACGAAGGTGAAGTTGTGGACCTCACCCCCGCCATCCAGCGCAACGAAGATTACTTCACAGACGGGCCTGGCTACGAAGCCTTAGATTAATTGTTGAGTAACGCTTATTCCAACAGGGCGACCTAATGGGTCGCCCTCTCTTGATATACAAAAATAAGCCTGTTCCAGGCTTATTTTTTTCGCACCATTCCAATCCGACAAGATCGCGTTCTAACCCTTTTCACCCACCATGACCGGATCCGCTTGATAGAAACGTAAGAAGATATCCTCCAGCGATCGCCTGCTGGGCACCAGATCCTTGACATTATAATTTGCCAGAAATTTTACCAGCCGATCCAAATCTCCCTCAACTTCCAGTTCCACTTCCATTCCTTTTCTGGCGCTCAGCAGCTTCACACCGCTGAGTGCCTGGAAGATTCCCGGATCAATGGGTTCGAGAAACCTGATCTGGATCTTCCGGAGTGACATTTCGGTCAGCATTTGGGGAGAAGCTTCCTTGATGATCACCCCTTTCCTGATGATGGCAACTCGTTCTGCAAGAGCTTCCACTTCACTGATGATGTGCGAAGAGAAAAAAATCGTGCCCCCATCTTTCTGAACATCTCGAAGCAGCCCATAGACTTCTTGCTGCATGAGCGGGTCCAAACCTGTTGTGGGCTCATCCAGCAGCAGCAGGGCTGGTTTACCCATCAATGCCTGGATTACGCCCAGCTTCTGTTTGTTCCCGCTGGATAGATTCTTGATCTTTCGGCCTAAATCAAGCTTCAGTCGTTCAGCAAGACTCTCCACATATCCCCATTCCGGGCGACTGCCGCGCAGCTGGCTGAAATAGCGCAGCTGTTGTTCGACCCGGAAATTCTCATCCAGGCGTAATTCGCCTGGCAGGTACCCTGTCAGTTGGTGGACCCGGGTGGGATGGACCTGGGGATCAATCCCGAAGACCCGAATACTTCCTTTTTGGGGCCGGATCTGGTCGAGGATACAGCGGATCGTAGTGGTTTTTCCAGACCCATTTGGTCCCAAAAACCCCAGAATCTCGCCCCGCTTGACCTCCAGATCCACCCCAAACAGGGCCTGGAACGATCCGTAGGATTTTTCCAATCCTTTGATGGAAATCGCGTTTACAGACATAACAATAGTATTTTACTATTTAACTAAAATCCCGCCAGCAACCGCCAGACCTGGGCTGTAAAAAAGGTCACCAGGATTCCCAGTACAACCGGCAGCAGCGAGGCGATTGTGGTCCACTTGACACTACCAGTCTCTTTATAGATCGTATAGATGGTCGTGCTGCAGGGATTGTGGATCAAGCTGAAGAGCATCAGGTTTACGCCTGTCAGCAGCGTCCACCCACCCGCCATGAGAATATTCAGGGTTTCCAGGCCAGATTCAAGCTCGAACATCACACCCGCACCCTGGCCTGGACCGGTCACGCCGCTGACTAAAACGGTCAGCATCAATATGGTGGGGATGACAATCTCATTCGCTGGGATGGCAACAATGTAGGCAACTAAAATGACACCATTCAAACCCAGCAGCAAGCCAAAAGGATCCAAAAAATTGATCAGGTGTTCAGCGATGCTGACACCACCGACCAGGATATTGGCGGAGAGCCAGATCGCCACACCTGCGGGCAGGGCGAAAACAACCGCCCGCCAAAGCACGATTAAGGTGCGATCTATCACCGATGTGTAGAGAGTCTGCAGGATGCGGGGCGGGCGGTAAGGAGGAAGTTCCAGGTTGAAGGTGGAAACCTCGCCTTTCAGGATCGTACGCGACAAAGCCCAGGAGATCAAAAAGGTCAACAGCACACCTAGCAGAGCAATCCCAACCACGGACAGGGCGGAGATCACGCCTCCCAGGGCAGGAGGGACCAAAGCTCCGATGAAGATGGTGGCGATCAGGATCTGGGTAGGCCAGCGGCCGTTGCAGAGTGAAAAGTTATTGGTGATAATGGCTATCAACCGCTCACGCGGGCTGTCAATGATCCGCGTGGAGATCACGCCTGCCGCGTTGCAGCCAAAACCCATTGTCATGCTCAAAGCTTGTTTACCGTGGGCACCTGCTTTTCGGAATATGTGATCCAGGTTGAAGGCCACCCTCGGCAGATATCCAAAATCCTCCAGCAGAGTGAAAAGCGGGAAGAAGATCGCCATGGGGGGAAGCATCACACTCACCACCCAGGCAGTTGCCAGATAAGCCCCGTCGATCAGCACCCCATCCAACCACCAGGGCAGACCAATGCTGGCCGCCGCAGTTTTCAACACCGGGTGCAGCGTATCGATCAGCAGGGAGTAGAGCATTCCAGAGGGAACGTTTGCCCCGCTGATGGTCAGCCAGAAGACCAGGGTAAGCATCAAGATCATCAGAGGAAAACCCCAGACTCTGCTGGTGACGAGGCGGTCAATGGTCCGATCCAGGTCAAATCGGGGTTTCTCATCTGGATAGGTCACTGCCCGCTCTGCGATCCGGGTGGCATCGGTATAGAGTGCTTCCATGATCTTCTCGTGGAAATCACCTCCAATATCCCAGCGTAAATCCCGTGCGGATTGAAGTATATTTTCGTAGTTTTCATTCATAATTGCACCTGCTTCATTTTCAAAAAATCTTTGTGGTTGAGCTGAGATTCACTGGGCAAATCCGCTTTTCTGGGAAAGATGGCTGACACCAACCCCTTCCAGGTCATCCCGGGTATAGGTCAGCTCACCCAGTTCGCCTTCTTCCACCGCTCGAATGATCCTCTCATCACCATCCAACAGACGGAGGGCAACCCAGCGAGCATTGGGAACGTGGGGAAAGACTGCTTTGATCTGTTCCACCAGCTGGGTTACAGCCCGTTCCAATTTGGGGTGGCTGTAATTGACATGATAAGGTTTTGCCCGTGTCTGGCCAGAGGCGACTTCATGGACAGCGGCAAGCAGCTCCTCTAAACCCTCATTGTAGCGGGCTACGGTTGGCACTACCGGTACGCCGAGGTCCCTTGCCAGACGCCTGTGGTCCACATTCATGTTGTGGCGTTCGGCTTCGTCCATCAGGTTCAAGCAGATCACCACACGATTGGTTATTTCCAGCACCTGAAGGACCAGGTTCAAGTTCCTTTCCAAGCGGGAAGCATCCACCACCACAATAGTGACATCCGGCTGGCCGAACAGGATGAAATCCCGGGCGATCTCCTCATCGAGGCTGGTAGCCAGGAGAGAGTATGTTCCCGGTAGATCCACAAGTTTGTAGCGGTTCTCAGCATATTCAAACCCACCTTCCGCGCGGGTTACTGTTTTACCGGGCCAGTTCCCAGTGTGCTGCCGCAAGCCGGTGAGGGCGTTGAAGACTGTGCTTTTTCCAGTGTTGGGGTTGCCAGCCAGCGCTACCACAAAATCCCAGCTTTCCATGTCCACACCCAGCTTTTTTAAGTTTGCCGCATGATGGACTGGGCAGGATGCGCAGCCAGCTTGGGTCTGTAGGTTCTCTACAACTTCTTGAGAGGATTTTTTTTGATCTATGTTCATAATTGGTCATTCCTTGGATAACCCGGCCCTAAGCGGCCGGTTGATCAGTTCTTATTTACTTTCAGCGGCTTGACCCGGATCAGCCGGGCCTGTGAGCTGCGCAGGGCGATCATCGTGCCGCGAATATTGTAAGCCGTTGGATCTCCCCTGGGATTGGTCATCTCCACACCGATCTCCGTACCGGGGATGATACCCAGGTCAAGCAGCCGCCGGCGCTCCACTCCCCTGCTGAGGGCAGAGATCTCAGTCACCAAACCAGTTTCGCCCGGTTCGAGCGTATCCAGCGGCACACCCTCCTTGCCTGGCAAATGGTTATCCTCTGCCAGGGCGACAACAGAAATATTCGCCGCCACAATGGGTGCCAGGACGTGGTCCTGGTCATCGCTCCAAAAGCGGATCCGGTGAGGGGTGATCTCATCAACCTCTATGATCATCTGGGGATGCAAATCCTCGGCTACGATCTGGGCATAGATCACATCAGGCTCATCCTCAATATGGACGATCCGTGCCGGTGTTTGGGTTGGCAGATCAGACAGTGGGATTCCTCCATGGGGGATCAGGTCGCCCCACCGATTTGGGATCGGATCGCCGTGCGGGTCATGGGTAGGATAACCCAGGCTGGCGGAAATCTGATCCATCTCTTCGGGTGAGAGTTTGTGTTCAAGGCGTTCTGCTTGTTGATGCCAATCACTTTCCTCAAAGCCTGTGGATTCCGCCAAGTACTTCTCCCACAAGCGGTGAGCTCGAACGATCTGGGTGGCGGTTTTCCTTCCCGTCTCGGTCAGCCTGAAATTGTTTTCTTTCATTTCCAACAAGCCCTTCGCCTGCGTAATTGCCAGGATCTCTGAAACCTGTCCGGTACTGATCGATAGCGCGCCCGCTAAACTCTCGAGGCTGCAGGTTTTTTTGTTGCGCTCACATTTAAAAATGTATTTCAAAGCATCCTCGATCAGCACCTTATCTGTGATTTCCCGGCGCTTTTGGTATTTCCAAACCAGACCCGTGCTGGGCCAGAATAGAAAGCCTGATAGAACCAGAATGCCGCTTCCAATTAGTAAAGTAAACAGGGGGTCAAGCATTTTATACTCCTTCCTTCGAAAACCTATTCAAGTATTTCTACCAGGATCTGGTCCGTAACGGCGGCGCCTAGCACCAGGTCCTCATCACCATCCGCGATCTTGATGCGCAGGTTGTCATCGTACGTTGAATAATCGATCACCTCAAATTCCACACCAGGCAGTAGGCCTTGTTCTTCCAGATAGCGCAGGAAACCAGGGTCATCATCATTCACCTCCTGGATCCTGCCTCGCTGCGCTGGCCGCAAATCTCCCAGATGGGAGCAATCTTGAGCAGGCATCTCCAGGCTTCGGCTGGGGATTGGCTCCCCATGAAGTCCACGTTTTGGATCTCCCAGCACAGCAGCCACGCGCTCCTCGAATTCCTCAGATATCACATGCTCAAGCCGTTCAGCTTCCTCATGGACCCTGTCCCAGGAAAATCCCAGCACTTCATGAAGGAACAGCTCAAGAAGCCGGTGGTGACGGATTATCTCCAGAGCTGCTTTATTCCCTGCCCCAGTCAATGCCACACCCTGATGTTTCCGGTAATCCAGCAGGGGGGGATCCTCTGCTGCCAGCCGCTGCACCATATCGGTCACGGAAGCCGGGCTCACAGCAAGCTCCTCAGCGATCTGGCCGGTGCTCACCCGGCCCTGCTCGCAAGAGAGGTGATAGATGATCTTTAGATAATCCTCTA
>Ga0272443_10006699_pt1 | contig 11290 bp, 8 predicted proteins | sample SSMAcet12_FD_193581 | JGI IMG/M metagenome (GOLD analysis project Ga0272443, IMG submission 193581) | Marine sediment archaeal communities from Little Sippewissett salt marsh, Falmouth, MA, United States - SSM-Acet-12 | ecosystem: Environmental > Aquatic > Marine > Wetlands > Sediment ... | reverse complement strand
ATTGCCAATATCACGTCTTTCTCTCCGGAATCCTCCTCCAAAGATCACAATAGGAGTGTCAATCCTTGCCAATTTACTGTAAAGGTTCATGGTATCAACGCCAAGTATTGTACCACCACCTACAATTACGACGTCAGCCTCTTTTTCCGAAACAAATTTTAAAGTACAGTTATAGCGTCTCGCCACAGAGATAAAAGCGTTCCTGGTAGCAATTTCCATAATATCATCTCCATGGGCCCCTTCTCCATACCATCCTACTATAGAAACTTTAATAATCTTATAATCCTTTTCTAAATATTTATCTGTTAGATTCAAAACTCTCGATTTTTTATTAAATAATTTTTTTTTACCTTTGTTTGCCAAATAAAAATAGTCATCTGGCAATCTTTTTAGCCGTTTTAAAAATTTTTTAAAAGTTGTTGGAATTAAATTCTTTAGACTAATTATCAGAGTTGATTTAAGTTTTTTAGCGCTACTTTTATCTTTCAAAAAGTCAATAAATGTTTTTTGGTTAGCAGTTGTTTTCATATAATAATAGTATTATTTAAATGCTAAGCAATAAACTATTTCTCCTCTTATTGTTTTACTGCCTCAACGAATATATATGACCCAAAATTTAGCTGCTTATTTCTATTCCATTTCATCACCACATACAAAGGGATATACAAAGCATATTTAACTAATGGGACAACTCTGTTGGCATCTCTTATCAATTGCATTAGACCAAAAACTTTATTATATCTCTTATGTAACGGTATTTTTTTTATTCCCAGACTCACACAAAGTGAGTGAAAAAATAGTTCTGTAGGCGTTATATAGTTAACTTTTTTCTGAATTTCGAAACCATAACGGGACAATAATCTTTCCCAATTTTCAGTACTCATTAAATTTATATGATGAAGTGCTTGGTTGTATTCTAAGAAAGCCATCTCTGCCCTGTTTTTATCCTTGAATAGAGCAAATGACCAAAAATATCTTCTTATTTCACTGGTGGGCAAAGTAAAATATAATTTGCCTCCCTTTCGTGTAATACGGGCGATTTCTTGTATGGCAACCTCTATGTTATCCACATGCTCTAAAACACTATTTGATAATACAGTAGAAATGCTGCCGTCTTCAAAATCATCCATACGGTGTATATCTTGAACCAATCTTTTAGAATAAGGTGAACAAGGGCCTTGTTCTGTGCTCCAAAAATCAATGTCAATCCCAATGTCAACAATCTTCGAACCATAAGTAAACAATGCGAACATCCCATCCCCACAACCGATATCTATTACAGGTCGAGCGAATTCAGCAGAGGACATTAATTGCGATTCTGGTATTCGAATCAAAGGAGCCGATATCCAGGGAAAGTGATATTTGTAAAATTTCCACAAGTCATACATTTTGTTATCCTCTGATTTTTGACAGTTTTAAAATTAAAGCTAATCGTTGATCCGACCCAAAAAATATTATGTCAACAATGATTATCAGAAATGATACAATAATCATTGTTACCGCATATACCAATGCAAACAAAAGCCAAGTATTAATATTAATCGTTATATTTAGTGTATAGTAAGCAACGAGAAAAATTAACCCAATTATAATAGGTCCCACCATTCCATAAAGAATCTCGAGCCAGTTTTTATCAGGGAAAAAACATCTTTTGATCAGAAGAAGAAGAATACCCCCTGACACAATACCCCCAAAACAGCCAAATCCGGCTCCTATCAAACCCAAAGTTGGTATTAAGGTAATGTTTAAGAAAACACTAACAGCACCTGAGATTCCTGACCCCAAAGCTATCCATTCAGGCTTACCCATGCCTGCCAAAAAATTGTACCGTATATGAGAGGAAGCCTGTATTAAATAAGCGATGGTCACTATCAAAAATACTTGACTACTTTTTTCTGCAAATATTGGATTAATCCAGATTGATAGAAAACTTTTCCCAAATAAGACCAAAGGTAAATAACCAATGGATGCCATCGATGCTATTATCCATCCTCCGTTTATAAAATATTTATATATACCTTTACTGTCGCTTTTCCCCTGCAAATAACTTATTAGAGGGAACAAGATCACACCTATGCTATTCAGTCCTGCATGAAGTTTTGAGCAAATAGTCACGGCAATATTATAATACCCAACAGTTGCAGGAGGAAGGAAGATACCTATTATTATCTTATCGAGCGAAGAATAAGCGATCCACCCTAAATTGCCAATGGTATGCCATAAACCATATCTTAATGTCTTTTTTATGATTTTCCATTCAAGTATCACGAAATTGATTCTCATGTTAGGAAAAGCAGAGCGAGCTAAAAAAAACCACCCTAAAACAGAAAAAAAAGAAACGGCGACATTAGCCTGAACTAAATTAACCAGAGTTCCCCTCCAAGATAAAACCAATATTCCCAAAATGGTAGATAAAGCCGAAAAGAGCGTAGTCCCAAAGATCAAAAGTTTAAAGTTTTGAAAGGCTGCAGGAATGGCTCTCAATGTTTGTGTTACCTGAGAAACAAACCATCCGATTGCCGTCCAGTAAAAACATATTAATACCATGTCACGAGCATTTTCCGGAATCCTAAATAAATCATGGACCAAGATACTGGCCAGCAAAACGATGATTAGTGCTCCAGCCACGCCAATAATCAAATTAAAACATAGTGTGCTGTTAATAAACCTATTCGCTTCCTCATAATCTCCGCGACCGGTACTTTCCGCAACAAACTTGATTGTTGCAGGTGCCACACCAAAGTTCAACAAACCGAAACCGGCCATAACCGAGTTTAATAGAATATACAATCCGTAATTTTGATCTCCAAGGTACTTGATAAAAAGAGGGATTGAAATAAAGGAAATCACAACAGAGATTAGAAACCCGCCCGCATTCCATAAGGCATTATTTCTCACCTTTTCTGCTAATGATTCTTGATTATTAGTTTTTAATGTCATGGGAAAGAATCACAGAAATGTTATAATAAGTAAAATATTCTTAAAAATTTAGCTAGACAGCGAAAATTTTTTGTTTCCTATCTTTTCTAGAGGAGAGAGGATGATCATCCTTCGCCGATATACATATGTAAAAGTCCATGACAAAATAGCTCCTAGCACATAACTACTGATAGGTCATTGCCCATTGTCAATGGGAAGCGGAGCTGCTATGAGGGCGACAAGTACGGTAAACAGCAGCGCGTTGGCCGGGATATGGAGGTTGAAATCGCCTATGCTATGGACAATTAGTGCAGTTATCCCAGACATGGTCCCGATGGTAATGCCTCGAACCAAGCGGCTGGGGTGTTGCATCTTTCTGAACCCTTTCCGGTAGAGAGCGATAATCATCCAGATCATGACGGCGATCAGGGGAAAGCCGACCTCCGAGATGAAGTGAAGGTAGTCGTTGTGAGCCATGGTAAAGCGCGATGACAGACCAGGGGGCTGGTGCTGAGTAAAGACTGTCGCGAAGGTCCCCGGCCCGGTTCCCAGCAGAGGATAATCTCCTATCATCTCGACCACACCGTCCCAGACTTTCATTCGTGCCTGTAAGTTCGGTATCCCGGTTTTCTGGTCGAGTGTATTGATCCGTTCCACGACTGGCGTACTGGCCAGGGCAACAAACACCACCACTATAAATCCTCCCGCTAGGGCCACGATCAGTTTTCTTCCGGTGAAATAACGATTTGTGAGGAGGACAACGGCCATAAAGGTCAGGCCCGCGAGCGTCCCGATCCAGCCTCCACGTGACAAACTGAGGATTAAAGCGGTAAGGATTAAAAGGGTTAAGTAACAAAGGGTAAAAAGTTTACCTCTCCTATAGCCTAAGAGGAAGAGTCCCAAGATGAGGGGAATCACCATTTCCATATAGCCGGCGAGGTGGTTGTAGTGGCCGTAGGTGGACGAGAGGTGATCGGGATTGTATTTGAGATCGCCGTAGTCCCAGAAGGGAAAGGGATTGATACCGAATTTCTTGAATAGACCGAACACGGCGAGAAAGGTCGCCACGCCGATAATCAGGTAGACGAGATGTTTGAACTGGTTCCGGGTGCGTACCGTGTGTATAACGAGGTAAAAGATAATTAAGTAGTTCATGAGCATAACCGTGGCCCAAAGGCTTGCCTGGCGATGGACGGAGAAGACAGCTGACAGGATTACGAGGATTAATAGGGTTAAGAGGGGCAGGTCTAAAGGCGTTTTGATCCATTCCCATGTGCCGGTCAGACACTTCTCGATGAGAAAGGCGGTTAGGGCCAGCAGGGTGACCATCTGGATGGTCGTCACGGCCCAGCCCTGGACGGAGCCGCGGGCCAGGGGGGTGAAGATGAGGAGGGCGTAAAGCAAGCCCAACGGGATAAGGTCAAAGCGTAATCGAGTCATAGGGAATAGTTTATAGGGGGGAATAAGATTTCTCGTCGCTAACGCTCCTCGAAATGACAAGAGGGAGAAGCGATGTTTAATGTTGAATGTTTAATGCTGAATTAAAGAAAGATTTCTCACATTCGTTCGAAATGACAAAATTAAAAATTAAGATTTCTCATCCCGATACATCGGGATTCGAAATGACAGAATTCAAAGCTGATGGCTGATAGTTTATAGGCCATGGTTCAGAAGAGTTAAGAGTAAGGAGTAAAAGCATTCTGGGTTCAATAGTTCGGGGATTATTTATTCCGCGGCCAAGTTTTTCAGGATTTTCGACGCTAATGGTTCTTTAATCTCTGTGTGGCGGGGAACCGCTTCTATGATCCCTGTCTTGGGATTTATCCAAAGAGAATGCGCCTTTCCTTCCCTTTTGAGGTAGCATCCCGCAACGCGAAGCTTTCTTTCAAGATCGACTCTTTTCATTAAATTGCAATTGTTTCTTGAATCGCGTCTTCGGGAAGACCCCGTCTTACGTCTTCCAACCGATCTTTCAGAATGAGTTCAGCAGCTTCTCGCAGGTTTTCCTTTGCTTCTTCCAAGGTTTGTCCTTGGCCGTTGGCCCCGGGGACCTCCGGGCATATCGCCCAGTAACCGCCTTCCGGAGCCTTTTCAATGATTGCCGTCAATTCTCCCTTCATAACAATCCCCTTAATAAAGATTTCTCGTTTCACTCGAAATGACAAGCTAAAGGAACTTTTTACAAGCGCATTACTATTGTTTATCCTGGAACCTCAGTTATAGCAGATTTTATACTTATCCCTTATCATCTGCAAGTCTACAATTGAAATTGGAAATTGAGTGCAGAGCTCCTATTTATCGCATGGCTGATGGACGGTTCCAAATAGAAGCTGAAAGAGGAAAGCGCAGAGGTTAAAGACGGAAGCTCATGGCATATTGCTGGTAGCTGATGTCGGTGTGTCCTGTCTTATTTCTTTTACAGATTGCTTATGAAGTCTGTCACATCCAGACCAGCCTGCGAAATAATCGCTCTTAAAAGTCCCGGGGCTAATTCCTTGTGATCCGGGATTGTCAGAGTAGGACGACTTTGATGCTTCAGAATGACATGACTGCCTGTTTGGCGAGCGATCCGATATCCCAACTTCTGAAATACCGTCACGACTCTTTTCCCGGAGATATTTCCAAGTCTAACCAACAGCTATTTCCCCTATGAAACTTTCTTCCGGTAAATGGTATGACCTGTCTTCCGCAGATTTTTCGCGCTCAACTTCTATATAGGCCTGAACGGCATCCTTTATATTTTGCTTGGCTTCCTCAAGGGTTTTCCCCTGACTGACACAACCCGGCAAATCCAGAGCGTCGGCAACATAACCTTGATAGTCAGGATCATAATAAAAATAGATTCTATATTTCATGGGTTTACCTCATCTTCGTAACATAGTACAATAAACTCGATTCTGAACATTATCCGGAAGTCTGTTTTCCGGATCACTATTGTTTATCCTGAAATCTCTTCTGCGGCAGATTTTATACTTATCCCGTATCATCTGCAAGTTTGTAATTGGAATTAGGGGCAGAGCTTCTATTTATCGCATGGGTGATGCCAAATTAGCTGATGGCTGCTAGCTGATGGCTGGTAGCTGGTTAAGGTTCATAGCAAAATCAAGATTTCTCACATTCGTTCGAAATGACAAAATTAAAAATTAAGATTCCTCATCCCGATAAATCGGGATTCGAAATGACAAAATTTAAAGGCCAAAATTACAGGGTTGATACAGCTCCGCCCCTTGAGTTACATGGGGCATGTCCTTATTCGTCATTTCGGACCTGGGGGAGAAAACTTAAAAGATTTCTCCCCTTGCGAGGACTATAGTCAGTCGTTAACACTCCCTCGAAATGACAAATACCTTTAAGATTTCTCACATTCGTTCGAAATGACAACTACTAACTCCCTCCAGAACGGCAGGGAGCCCTGATTTTCCTATATGTCATTTCGACCGCAGGGAGAAATCTTGTCTTTAATCGTTATCGCAAAGATTTCTCATCCCGATAAATCGGGATTCGAAATGACAAATTTGAAAGCCTTCAACTGCCGGCTCTCAGTTCTTTGTATCTCTTCCCGTATCGCTCGTTTCCCGGTTCGAGTTTGAGGGCCTTTTGATAGTAGTCCACCGCCCGGGGCAAATCTCCCATTTTGATACAGGCCTCGGCGGCCTGCGCGTAGAAGGAGGCCCTGTCCGGTTTCAGGGCTATCGCCGCTTTCCAGTCCCTGAAGGCGCCGGGGTAGTCTTTCATGGACCACCGTATCTCTGCCCTGTAGTTATAGAGCCCAGACGACGGTTTGGCCTGGTGCCCAATGGCAAGACCCGCCTCTCTTTCAGCCCTTTCCAGCTTGTTTCGTCTCTTGAGTACCTGCGAGAAGATCAGGTGATATCGGTCGTTGGACGGGTCGAGCACCGTCGCCTTCTGTATGGCCAGTTCCATCGAATCCCAGTCCTTCTCCTTCTCCGCGATCCGGGCCAGCCAGTACCAGGCCTCCGCCGTGGGTTCATTCCGGTTTATCCGGCTTAGTATATCCTGTGCCTGATTGTACCGTTTCAAATCGATCAGCGACCGAGCGATCAGTATGTCCATTTTTGAAGAGCCGATATAACGATTGCTTACCTTTTCGTAGAGCTGGTAAAGCTCATCGGGTCGGCCTTCCCTTTTGTAGATCCCGTAGAGCCGCTTCAGATCCTTTTCCCTCGCCTCGCTTATATCCAGCCCTTTCAGAAAACTGTCCTCCGCCTCCGCGAGCTGTCCGTTCTTCAGATAGAGTTGGCCGAGGTGTATGTAGTCTCCGGGGATGTTATCGATCGTATTGTGGCGCATGGCCTCCGCGTAATGGGATAGGGCACCTTCCCATTCCTTTTCACCGGCCAGGAGATAAGACATATTCCTGTGAGCTTCCCTGAGAGAGATTTTTTTGTCTATGGCCTCCTGAAGTCCCGTTTTGCACGCCTCCATGACCGGGGGTGACCAGAATGCCTCCTTCTTCAGGTACCGGCAGGAAGGGGGATATATGCGGGCTAGCGTGCTGACAGTCGACAATAGTTCCGCTTCTTTCCCCTGGCGGTAAAGGGAGCGTGCGAGGGCGTAGCGGTACATGATTCCGTTGGGCCGCAGGCGAATGGCTTCTCTGAAGTACGGGAGGGCGTTGTAGGCGGTATTTTGATTTTCCGGACCGAGCCGATCGTCCAGATATTTCAATCTTTCTTCGATTATCGCCAAGGCATAGGCGGCCTCCGCGTCGAGCGGATTGAGACGGAATGCCTCAAGGTAGTGTTCCTGTGCCGTACGCGTCAAGGAAAACTTCTCTCTCTCTCTGGGTTGCAACTCCGCAAGTTTGGAGTATGTCTTTCCCAACTCCTTCCGGATCCCGTAATCACCGGGCAGGTAGCGGTTCGCCTTCTTCAGGTGACTGAGGGCCAGGCCGTAATACCCTTCCCTGAATAGATTTCCGGCCCGATGCATATGCGTCTCCGCGATGAGCCGAACCGTGAGGATGCACAAGGCGAGTAAGGACAGAAGCAGAATCAGGGCGCACAAGGCATGGCGCGGAGAAGGTCTGAATCCTGAAGGCTTCAAGCTCAAAGCGCTACGCGTTGTGTCCATAATATTTCGAGTAGTATTTGTGGTAATACCTATAGTACCCCTCCCTCTTTGTATCCACCGCGTTCAAGACGATACCGAGCAGGTTGGCCTGTGACAACCGGAGCTGCTCGACAGCCTTTTTCACCATTTCACGGTTCATCATGCCCGACTTTATCACCAGGATAACGCCGTCTGTCTGAGGCGCGAGGAGAACGGCGTCACTTGCCGGCAGGATGGGGGGCGAATCGATAATCAGGGTATCGAATCTTTTTTTCAGGTTAGACAGCAGAAAAGACATGCGCTTCGAACCCAAGAGTTCGGAAGGGTTCGGGGGAAGGTTCCCCGCCGGCAGCAGGAAGAGGTTTTCCACTCCCGTTTCCAGGACGGCCGCGTTTATCCTCTTCTGCAGATAGGGGAGTTCCTCTTCCCCGACAACCACCTGCCGGTAGATCTGATGAAAATCGACGGGGTTGAAGGAGGAATGTTCGAAGTCGGATTCGGGAAGTTCTTTGAACGCGAAGCCTCCATTCTTTAACCGCAGCGCGGTCCGGAACCCTTCCATCATATGGATGGTAAGCGGTCCCGCCAGGTCATCCCTGCTCAGAAACCCCATACTGATAAGTATGAACCCGAGCTTTTGGCCGGTATCTTTCTGGCGCTCCACGGCCAGTTTCGCCTGTTCGCCGGTAATCATGTTGTTCCGGGTCAAAATATTGAGCAATTTTTTCTCACTCGGACGCGTCGGCCAGTTGATATCCGCCATCTCACCCTGCAGGAAGAACAGTTCTATCATCTCCCCCTCCCCGGACAGGGACAGAATACCTGTCTTCTTCCTGAGGGACAGCAGGCTGAAAAGGTCGTGTATGCCGTACTGATCAAGGGTCCCCTCATGGACATCCGCGCCGAAAACCCCGGAAAGCAGGCCCGTAAGACCCGTCGTGCTGGTTGATATAAGCGCGCGGCTGAGGCGTGGTTTTCTCATGTCGGCGTCGATCAGAAGGACCGATTTCCCGGCCTGGGCCATGGTATAGGCAAGATTGGCGGCGGTGCTGGTCTTCCCCTCGCCTTCGCCGGCGCTGGTGACCAAGAGAGTCTTGAAGTCTTGTTCCATGAATGAAAAGTGGACGTTGGTCCGCAGGGTACGGAACGCCTCGGCATACCGCGATTTTGTCGGGTACCTGCCCAGGAAGAGCCGCAGCAGATCGGCTGTCTCGGAATTTTGGATTCGCTGTTTTGATTTCATGTGCTTCATTGTCGAACGTTCAATGTTAATAAAAAGGGGTCAAGGATCCAAGGATTCGAGGATTCAAGGGTTCAAGTGCTTTTTTTCCAGCGATTTAATAAGTGCCTTGAGCATCCTCTCAACCTCTCCTATCCCCTCCCGGAGTATTTCTAATTTATCAGTCTCAATATAACCCAAGTCCCCGGATAGTAATATCGGTGTCTCCAACTCGCAATTTGAACCATACGCTATGTATAAAAACCGAACATATTCACCTACTCTGTCATTTCGACCGCAGGGAGAAATCTTATGTTTTGAAACATTACATTATTAAGATTTCTCAGTCGTTAACACTCCTTCGAAATGACAAGAAACAATGTGCTACCCTTAAGATTTTCCCCTGACGGGGACGATAGCTCGTCGCTATGCTCCTCGAAACGACAAAAATAACGCGCTACCTTAAGATTTCTCATCCCGATAAATCGGGATTCGAAATGACAAAAAAGAGAAATCCTTACTCCTTACCCCTTACTCCTTACCCCTTGTTATTCTTTTCTGTTCTCGTCCGCCACAGGGATCACGGAGAGCACCGGCAGATCGAGGTACCGCCGGGCGTCCTCTTCCGTTCGAATCGACCGGTCCACGTATTCCCACAGAAAGGCGATGCCGACACCGGTCATCAATCCGAAGATGACGCTCAGCGCAAGATTGAGTTTCTTCTTCGGTTTGATAGGATTCCGCGGCATAACCGCCTCTTCCGCGACCCTGATGTTGGACACGCTACCGCTCTCGACTATGTTCGATTCTTTTACCTTGGAAAGAAGGGTTTCGTAGAGCTTTTTGTTTGTCTCCACGTTTCGCTCGAGGATGGTGTATTTGAGCTCCTTTCGGTTTGTCTCGAGGCCCTCATTCTCAAAATCGGATATGGTCTTTTCCATGACCCGTTCCCGGGACAGCAGAACGGTGCGCTCGGCATTGAGATTCTCTATCTCCTTTTCCAACTCCTCATTGAGCTTTTTCCGGGTCCTCTCTATCCGGGATCTGACCTCGATTATCTTGGGATGCTTCGATTTATAAATCTTGCCGCGGCCGGAGAGTTCTATCTCCGCCTCGAGAAGCTGGTTGTACAGGTTGTCGATGAGGGGATTGTCGATCAGGGAACGGATACGAAGGAGATCGCCCCTTTTTTCTGAAAGTCTCTTCAGCTCGGTCAGTTTCGCGTCCAGCTCGAGACGTTTATTCCTTGTCTGGAGATAGGCGTCGTTGAATTCCTGTATCTTCTGCGCGACAACCCTCTGCTTCCCTTCGACTGAGAACAACTTCGCTTCCTGTTTGTAGGCCAGAAACTCCTCTTCGGCGTCTTCCAGCTTCTTCTTCACCTCGTAGAGCTGATCCGTCATCCAACTGAGGGTACTCCGGGAAGAACTGAGACGGTTGTCGATGTTGAAGGTGATGTACGAATCGGCAAGGGTATTCGCGATCTCTGTGGCAAGGACGGGGTCGTGGTCCTCAACGCTCACTTTCAGAAGACGGGTATCTCTCACCTGCTCGATCTCTATCTTTTCTTGCAGTCTCTCCTGTATCCCTGCCAGTCTCTCTTGGGAAGTGAGAGGTTTTTTCTCCCTTTTCAGAAGCAGATTAACGTTCTTTTTGAATTGGGCCAGGAGCTCACGCCAGGGGCTGATCTCTATGTCCTCCTCCTGATCCAGCTTGAGGGTCCTGATCACCTTGTTCAGAACGGGATGAGAGGTGATCAGCTTGAAATGCGTGTTGAAGGTCAGGGACTGGGAGACGTAACCCTCATAGTCCGTCCTCTCGCCGGTCAGGGGCGACGTGTTCTGCTCCGGATCGATCACCATCGTCGCCGTGGCCCGGTAGACCGGTTCCATCTGGAAGGTGAAGAGCATGGTCAGGGTCACCAGCAGGACCAGAGAGGCGATAATGATCAGCTTGTGCTTGACCAGTATATGGTAATACTCGGCAAGGTGTATGGTCTGTTCCGGTTCTTGTTCAATCATTGGCACTCCAAATCCCCCGCGGTAGGGATAAGCTGAACGCTGACGTCGGTTTTGTTTC
>Ga0272443_10006698_pt1 | contig 11293 bp, 9 predicted proteins | sample SSMAcet12_FD_193581 | JGI IMG/M metagenome (GOLD analysis project Ga0272443, IMG submission 193581) | Marine sediment archaeal communities from Little Sippewissett salt marsh, Falmouth, MA, United States - SSM-Acet-12 | ecosystem: Environmental > Aquatic > Marine > Wetlands > Sediment ... | reverse complement strand
GTTTCAAAATTCCGGATTGAAAATTCCGGCCGGTTCTATTGTTCTATCGGTTGCAACTGTATATATCTTTACCAATATCTTAATTTCGAACAGCCTGAGATTTTGCCTTTACGGGGGAAATAGTGATTTGCCGATGATCCTTACAGGTCAGTATTAGATCGCGTTTATCATCATCTAATTGATTATTGAACAACAGATTATACTTGCCCGGGGGATGTTCGAGAATTATCCGCCCCGAGCCTTCCGATACTTTTTCGAGACCCGCCGCCAACTGAGCATCATTGCCCGCGATTAATATTACAAACAACTTCTGTGCCCGATCAGATTCTATCGGCAATATCATGTTTCCCGGATCATTGGATATTACCAGCCCGGTGGAATCGGGCATATAAATCGTTACCGTACCGGGAAATAATACAATATGACCGACAGCGGAACAGGTTCTTTCACCTTCCTTATTTTCGACCCGGTAAACCTGCGGTATATTTAAAGGAAGTACATCACTATAATTTTTTTTAATATCATCAGCACAGGATACCTCTTCGGCGGCAAACTGTTCTATTCTTTCCGGCCTTTTATATTCCGGTTCGAAAATAATAAACTGCGACAGCTCGGAAAAATAATCGCGGGTTTTCAGATAAGGCAGGAAATTGTTGGCGAAATCATCGAAGTCGCCACCGCTGTTATTGCGATAGATGACCACACCGGCCGGACGGTAAATAATCGCCTGAATATTTCTATTTGTAATTATTTCCAGATCAAATGACCGCGACCTATTCAACACCGATCCCGTAGTTATCAAAATAAAGACTAACAGAAAATATAAAACCGCCATACGCCGCACCGGCCGGCTGTTAACTGCCGTCAGAATTAAAAACACACCCGCCAGCCAGGCGATGGTCTGGAATCCCGAAACCATCGGCACCTGCGCGGCCGCCAGATCCCAGCCGGCAAACCAGTTCACCAGATAATCGATCAGGGACAAAAGGCGATCCAGCACCATGCCCGGCCCGATAGCAATAGCGGGCCACACCGCACCGGATAGTATCAAGACGACAATGCCAATAACCGCCAGAGACACCAGGGGCACAATGGCCAGATTGGAAAATACGGTGATTAGCGACAGGCGGCCGAAATAATGAGCCGTAATCGGGGCCGCTACCAGCGAAGCGATTACAGAGCTGAAAACGAGAAGAGTAATATATCGAGTTATCTGCCCGGTTCTACGGTTTTCCAATAACCTGTTTAATTGCGGTAAAAACATTATCAGACTCCAGGCCACCGCAAAAGACAACTGGAAACCAATATCAAAAAGCTGACCGGGATCGTATAGAATCAAAACTAAAGCCGCGACCGCAATAACATTGTTCAGATCTACCCGGCGGTAAAAATATCGTCCCAGCAAAACCAACACGGCCATCACCGAGGCTCGAATCACCGAAGGCTGATTGTAAGACAGATGACAGAAAAATACTATGGCCGCCAAAAGCAAAATCAGGCGCGCCGTTTTTTTGATCTGCACCAGGTTCAACAGGAATGAAAACACGAGCAAAACCAAAATAACATTGGAACCCGACACGGCCAGAAGATGAAGTGTCCCCGTATCGCGAAAAGCCAGATAAATTTCGGCCGGGATATCCCGTGTTTCGCCTATCAGGAACCCGGAAGCCAGCGCCGCCGGGAGCGGTCTCAGGTTCTGATTGAAGCAATCCAGAATCCACTGACGGGCATTATTAACCAGCGAACCGAACCAGTTATACCCCCGCTGATCCACCAGAATATGGGCCGGATTATAAACATATACAATCCCGCGAATACCTTTATGGGCCAGATATCGTTGATAATCAAACTGCCCCGGATAAGATGCCTCGCGCGGCTGTTGCAAAGTACCTGTAAAACTGATGCCATCACCGTAAGCGAAATGAGTTGTCTCGCGGCGGACATGCAACAGAATAGTACCGGAAACGGTGCGAAGACTGTCTCTTAGAACCATAGAATCAAGACTTACCGTAATCAGAGTCTTATGACGCTTGACCACCGGCCATGAATCAACCTTTCCGAAAAACCGCAACGGTTCATTCAGATCCAGATAATTAGAGATATCATCCTGTGGTCTTGATTGATATTTCAGATTGGCATTGAGACCCGCCCCACTCAAAGCCGCCAATGCCAGAGCCCAGATAAAATATTTGTGAGGCAGGCGATAAAGAGCCAGGACCAGAAATACAACTGCCGCCACAAAAAGGACTGCCGGACCGACCGGACTGATACCCCAACTGCGGCCGACTATTATTCCGCTTACTGCAAAAAACAAAGGAATCACGGCTGGAAAACGGAACGCAAACCTCAAGAGACTACTCCCCGCTCCCGTCCCGTTTCAGGGAAGGTATATTTCCCAGCGCAAAAGAAATAAGTATATAACCCGCTAATCCTATCAGACCAATTATAATAACTTTTACCAGCCGCCCCCAAAAATCATCACCCCAGACAATAATCCAGGACTGATCCTGCACGAAAAATACCATAAAACCAGCCAGGGCCGCGGCAATAAAATTCTTGGTAAATAGCCACAGCACCAGAGACCGTTTAACACCCGGAACCAGACGCGGCAGATAGAACACCAACAAAATAAAATTAACCACTCCCCCCAATCCCGTTGCCGCCGCCAGACCGGCAAATCCGAGAAACGGAACCAGAGCGAAATTGGCCGCCAGGTTTACCAGCACGGCAATAATCGAAAAACGCATGGGCCTGACAGCGTCCTGCAAGGCATAATAAATCGGGGCGCTCACCCGCACTCCTGCAAAACCGATCAGCCCCAGGCTGTACCAGGCCAGGGCATGATAGGTATTGACTGTATCGATTTGATTGAACTGCCCGTGTTCAAAAAGCAAAGAAATTATCAAACTTCCCGCCGCTACCAGAAAAGCCGCCATCGGAAGAACCAGAAAAACGCACCATTGCATACCCCGATGAAACGTCTCCGCCACGCCATCCAGATCCCCCAGAGCCGCCTGTTGCGAGGCCTTAGGCAAAGCCACTGTCCCCAGCGCCACCCCGATCATCCCCAGCGGCAGATGCATCAAACGATAAGCATAAGTCAAATAGGCCACCGCTCCGGCCCCCATCAAAGAGGCCAGCACGGTATTGACAAAAATATTGACCCGCCCCGCCGCCAGCCCGCCGATCATAGGCGTAATCAATCGCCCAATCTGGCGCAAACCGGGATGTTTGAAATCAGGCCGGAATTTTATTTTTAATCCCAATCGCCACAGGCCCGGCAACTGTAAAACCAACTGCCCCGCCCCGCCGATTAATACCCCCAGAGCCATACCATAAATCGGTTGCGTCATATAGGGACAGATCAAATAAGCCGCCGCAATCACGCCGATATTAAACATGGCCGGAGCCAGCGCCGGAATCGCGAAACTATCGAAAGAATTATGAATTGACATGGCCAGCGCGGCCAGGGCCACCAGCATAAGAAAAGGAAACATCAGGGCCGTCAGAGAAGCCGTCAAATCCAGTTTTCCCGCAATCTCGCCAAAACCGGGGGTCATAACCTTAACCAGCCAGGGTGAAATAATAATTCCCCCGACTACGACAATCCCCAAAATTACCGTCAGAACACCAAAAACTACCTGGGCCAGCTCAAAAGCCGCCTCCCGGCCCTCTTTATTCAATCTTTCCTTGAAAATCGGAACAAAGGCCGAAGATAGAGCCCCTTCGGCGAATAAGTCTCTAAGCAGATTGGGGATACGGAAGGCGGCGAAAAAGGCATCGGCCGCCATGGTCGCCCCGAAAAAGTGAGCGAAAACCTGTTCCCGGACCAATCCCAGGACGCGGGAAAGAAATGTCCCGGAGGCCACATGGGAAAACGCTTTTGTAAAACCTGTTGAGCCAGCCATTTAATTTATTGACAGAACTCCGATAAATAGTATATTATGACGCTTTGATAGAGAAAACGAAAGGAGTTTTTCTTGCCGCATCACAAATCGTGCAAAAAACGGCTGAAAAAATCGGCACTGGAACAGGTTCGCAACAACGCCACTAAAACGGTCCTGCGTCGGACGGTCAGGAAAACCCGCCAGTCCATCGAGGAAGGCCAGGAGATTAATCTCAATGAGGTCTTCGCCCATATCGATAAAGCCTGGAATAAAGGTATTCTGCACAAAAATAAAGCGGCGCGTCTAAAATCGCGCCTGGCTAAAGCGGCCGCCCGCAAAACAGCGGCGGCTTAAAAAAGGTGGCGCGCCAGTTTCAATAATTGCGGCGCTCCCCTTAAAGCGGATCTGACAATATTAACCGGATCGGAGATTGATCCGGTTATTTTGTTTTTGGTATATTCCGCAAAGAAATCCACCAGAGTCTCCCAGTCACTATCGCTGAACTTGCGAAAAACGGGGTAAGCCTTCCGCGTAAAAGACAGATCCCGCCCCACCTCCGTTTCGATCCTCTGACGGTACAACTTCTGCATCTGGTCGGTCGTAAATCTTTTATCAATCGTCTCGGCCACGCTCTCGGCCGCCATTCTTCCCGTATGCATTGCTTTGGCAATTCCGGCCCCGACCAGGCTGTCCAGCGTCCGGGCGGCATCACCGGCCAGCAGTAAATTATCGCGCCCGACAATATCCAACCCCAGATATTTGGGCACCATCCCACAGGTCTCGAATTCGATTTCATACCGGCCATAACGCTTATCAAGAAATCGATTCAGATACGGTCTTAATTCTTCCCCGGCATGACGGGCCGGATTCAGTCCCAGCCCGATATTGGCCGAATTCTCACTTTTGGGAAAAACCCACAGATAACTGCCCGGAGCATATTTTTGCCCGACACAAAATTCAAGACAATGCGGCAAGACTTCGATCCCCTTCACCCGGTACTGTAAAGTCGTCTCCGACTGTGACAGTTTTACCTGAGTATTAAGGCCCGCCTGCCTGCCGATCATCGATTCCACACCATCCGCGGCAATCACAAAATCGGATTCAATCTCGTAATTTCCCTGCGGCCCTTCCAGTGTTAACCGGGCCGGACCGGAGTCGTCTATTTTGATATCCACCACTGCGGTATCCGGCAACAAACCGGCCCCAGCCTGAACAGCCATTTCAGCGAGGTAGGGATCGAATTCCTTGCGGTCAAGAACATATCCTATCGGGTTATCAAAATCGCGGCGGCAAATATATCCCGTCGCTACCGTAAACTGAACGGCACTTATCGGGGTCGCGATGAATTTCATGTCCGGTTCAACGAAACTGGTGAGACCGATATGAGAAATAGCCTCGGCACAACAGGGCGCGTGACCGATGACCGGGGATCGTTCCACTAACAGGACATCAAGTCCCTTACCAGCGGCCGTATAGGCGGCATAGGCCCCTGCCGGACCGGCCCCGATAACTGTCAGTTGAATTTTATTTCCCTGCCGTCCCATAAATTAAGCTACTATCCCGTGACAATCCCCAAAGCCCCCACAGGGCAAAAACGGACGCATATTTTACAAAGGGTACAAAGTTTATGATCAACGCGTAAACCGGCACGGGTTACAAAAAGCGCCATTTCGGGACAGGTAGCCGGGCAACCGGAGCATATCAGACATTTTGCGGTATCGATTTCAAGCATAAAAAAACCCGGCCGAAAAATAACCAGCCGGGCGGTATATTCAAGTTTTTTTATTCAATAGTTAAACATAAACACAAAGCCGTCATAATAAGCGGTGCGATCATCGGCCATCCGCAGTTTAATAAGACTACGCAGGAAATCCTCTTTTTCCACAACAGCATCCTTTTCCCGCAGGACATTGAGAGAAAAATCAATCCCCAAAACTCGTCCCGGCTGATCCACCCTGACCAGACCCTGCGGTAGGCGCAAGCCATGATTAGCTATTCCGCCCAGAACACGAAGTGAAAACAAGGGCGGAAAAAAGGCCGCCGCGGCATCGGGGAATTCCCGGAAAAGATTATTATTATCAAGATCGATTTTAGCCTTATAATTCCTGATATCTCTGGTAAGGATGTTGTTCAGTTTGATACACAGGTCAGCGCGAACCATATAGGAACGGGAGCAAAACTGTATGCGCAAATGACTGCCGTCGGATACTTTTATCTCGGCTTCATTAACACCGAGAGTACCCTCGGCTTTGTCCATCAGGCGAATCTGGCGCGGATACCGGGCGCAAAAATCAATGAATTCAGCCAACTTCCACTTTTCCAGAATCCTCTGCCAGGGCCGGACGGTTACCTGCGAAGCCCCGGCCATCTGGACGATAACATCATTTACACCCAACTGCGTCAGGGCGTCCAGAAAAGCGGCATCATCCAAAAGGAGGAAACGGTTGCCCAGAGGCAAAACCAGGAGCGGATTTCTCAGGCGGCCTTCCTTTTCGATTTCATTGACCAGATGCTGACTCCTGCCGGGCAGGGCGGTCTCGAAAGGAACAATCTTATCCAGAGGAATTATCTTCAGACTTTCCAGCATGATTCTACACTTTCGTCACTTGAACGGGTTCTTGCTATTCTTTATTCTGGATAAGCAAGGATAGTGCCATAGGAAAAATAGAAGTCCTTGTTATGGAGATATTCCCTCTATTTATTTATAAGTTGTTACTGGGGAGTTCATTACTGACAGAAAAAACATTAACATAAAATATTTGCCGGGCCGGTTACGGAAAGGATGGTCACCAATTGTGCAACTTCTTTCCCGGCCGTTCAACGATAAGAATACCGGGCCACTTTTTCTTTGGTCATAATTATGAGGGAATTCTGAGAGGCCGTTAAGGCCACCCGAGGTAAGCCTATATCCCAGAGAGTATATTTTTCGCTATGACGGGTCGGCGAAGCGCCTTCGACCGGGAAAAGCAAGGCCTCTCCCTCGATATGTCGTTCGGCCTTGGGAATACTGTCACCCCTGTTTATGTCCATTCCACAGGCAACATGGCGGCCATCGGGAGACAGCGATAATGCCGTGAAATACTGTTCCGGCTCATTGAGGCGATATTCCCAGCGCAGTTTGCCATCGACCAGATCCAGCAAACGCAGTCTTTTCTCGGCCAGAATCACCAGCAGATTCGACTGAATATCAAAAGCCATGTCGATAATCTCAGCCGGAGTAACCTGTAAATTCTTCACCAGGCTGTCGCCCTGATATAAATTAAATATTCCTCCGCCAAAACAAGCCCAATAGCGCGCATCACGGCTTAAGAGATAATTCCTACAGACTGGAACGGAGCTTACTGAATTACCCTGTAAATCGAATAATTCCAGACCTTCGGAACCCTTATCAACGACAATATGGTCTCCGGCGGGAGCAAAAACAGCTTTGCGGAAAGTCTGGAAAATCAGAGTTTTTATATCTTTACCGGACGGGTCATAGATATGCACCCGATTGGGCGCTATTCCGGCCACTCCCTCCACCCCGATAAACCAACCTTTGTCAGAAAGTTCAAAAAGGGTGGCCGCCGGCTTATCGATTTTTAATAACCGTTCACCTTTGGGATTATAAAGCTCCAACTTAATTGTCTTCAATTCCGTGGGAGAATGATCGGCATAAGTTACCAGGGCCAGGTACTTACCGGCCGGAGACAACACCGGTTTTACATTATTTTTGAGTCGGCGGGAGAATAAACGATTTCCATCATGATCGTACATTTTTATATAAGGCCGGCCATAAATAAGGAAATTCCCGGTCAAATCTCCCAGAATGCGGTCCTTTTCTTCCAGCTTGACCGAATATTTTAATTCCAGGTCAGATTCAGCAGCAATTGTCCCGGACAAACTCCACCCCAGCAAAATCATAACACATATAACCGGTCCGAAATACCGCATTCTGACGCCTCCTGTTTTACTCATCGGCCCAAATAGAAAAAAATATCAGGCCTAATTATCCACCAATGATATATGAATTAGATGAGAAAAAAAAGAAAAAGGATTAGAAATCGGTAAAATTCAAATCCTGTCCTGAAGACGAAGCAGATCTGTTTATTTTGAGATTGGGGAAAGCCTTGATTTTCAAATCACTGTCAGCCGGCAGGGCCGGAATATCGGCGGCCGATCCTGAAGCGCGGTTGTTTTTCGGATCAATCCATTTGACGTTGAATAAAATCCCTTTGGTGTATTTTTTCGCCTGCTCCCGGACAGCATTCAGCCCGGTAGCGGCTTCCACGACGCCCCCGTTCATGAGATAAATCAGCAGAGGAAAATCACAATATATATTCAAGTGCCGTTTCTGGAAAATTTCCTTGTTATATTCAACAAACCGCAACATGCTTAAAAAAGCGATTATTTCCAGATCGGCCGGTGAGCCGGAAACCTGGCATCTAAACAGGATACCGAATTCCGGAACAGCAAATGAAACCGTACCTTCATTGGGGCTTTCAGGGACTTTCTTCCCGGATGTATAACACTTGAGGATATCTCGCATACCGCAATTAAAGCAAGCCCCGTGCCTGAGAATCCCGCACTTGTTACAATAGGCTTAGTTTATGAATTATGGCAAGTTAACACGTGCCGTAAATAATGGTCGTGCAAAATGATTCCGAAATTAGGCATAGACAGAAAACTCTGGGACTACCTGATTACTCTTTGATTTCCCTTCTCAATCCAGCGAGGTTTTCAATTTCTCCGCCAGATCGCTTTTGGGTTTAACATATTTCCCGTTTGCTTCGGCCACAACATCACCGTTCTGATTCACCGCCCGGCCTTCGGTCAAATAGACTATTCCTTTCCGGTCTATCTTCCGGCCTTCAAAATGGATTTTGTCCCCGCTGAAAACCGGCAATCTAAATCTCACTGTCATCTCGGCCGTTACGACAAACAAATCCTCAGCCAGTAAAGCCTTGATCATTATTTCATCGAGCAAAGTGGATATTATGCCGCCGTGAAAAATATCCTTATATCCCTCATATAATTCAGCGGCGGTGATATCACAAACGGCCTTTTCCCCGTCCCAGTAAAACCGGGCCTTAAGGCCGATCTCGTTTTGCTGACCGCAGACAAAACACCCTGAATATTTGGCAATCTCTTTCATGATTCTATTTTAAAACTTTAATGATTTTCGGTCAAGCTCAGCTAGGAATAAATAAAAAACCCCGGCCAGTGGGATATAGGCCGGGGTTTTGAATTGAAAGGTAGGATTTTTCTTAAATAGTACCGTTGACGGTACAAACATCACAAGTATACCGCCAGGTGGACGAACCATCGGAAGCTGTTACCGTAGCGGTTCCAGCATCAAATACTACCGTAATAGTCCAGGAGGTGTTACCCGTGCCGGTATCACCATCGAAATCCCAACTGGTGCCCCGGGTCATGGTCAAAGTCGCCATACCCGCATTCGGGCAATTGCAGGACCAGTTCTCATATTTGAGAATCTGAAGATTGGTATATTCAGCGTCGAAATTATAGACGCTGGTCAGGCTGGAATCGCCGGATACCCAGTACACTGAACGGTCGTGCTCAGCCGTTCCGCCTATTGTGGCAATATCGGTATCCAGATCGGAGAAATTGAAATCCGAACGGCCACTGTAATCACAATGGGTTTCCGTTTGCTCCAGAGCCGTAAATTCATAATTCTCGATGAAATTGACTTCATCGGCCGATGCATCGAATTCCACCGGAGTATCATCGATCAGATACTGTACGGAATCCTCTATCACGACCGAATACACCGAACTGGTATAATCCGCATAAACATAATACCAGCCATTGGAATATGAGGAGAACAGAGAATCCGGATCGGTTTCCGGATCAGGTTCCAGAGCCGCCGGACCGAGTTGCACCACATCGTTGCCTTCATCACCGGGTACTACATAAAGATTGCTGAACCCCTGCCCCAGATCAAAAACCATTTCAGTTAAAAGCGTATCTATCTGGGCCTTTACAGGAACAAAATCTTCATCGTCAATATCCGCATACTGAATTCCCGATGAGGTGGAATCAGAACAGCCGATGAAGAATACCAGAGTACAGAATATTACTCCGACGAGGGCGGAGAGTTTACCGAGACGCATATGCCTTGCTCCTTTCCTGAGGTAAACAACCCGCCCTGACTGCCGCATCAGATTCAGCTCATCAGGAAAGCCATAATCGCCTTCTGGATGTGCAACCTGTTTTCGGCTTCGTCAAAGACCACCGCGTGCGGCCCGTCCATAACCTCATCGGTTATTTCCCGACCCCGCTCGGCGGGCAGACAATGCATCACCAGAACATCCGGTTTGGCCAGCTTCAGAAGCGCGTTGTTAACCTGGTATTTACTTAATAATTTTGCCTTCTCTTCTGCTTTATCCTTTTGGCCCATTGAGGCCCATACGTCTGTATAGATTACATCGGCCTTGTCAGCGGCTTCTTTAGGATCCTCAGTCAGCTTGATTTCAGATACTCCGGCCGCCTGAGCCCTCTTTAGAATATCCTCATCAGGTTTAGTATCAGCGGCCGTTCCGATCCAGAGCCTCATCGGGATTTTGGAAGCCAAGTTAAGCCAGGAATTGGTGATATTATTGCCGTCCCCCAGATAGGCTATTTTGAAATCATCGCGGCGCCCCCGGTGCTCCAGCAGAGTAAAATAATCACCCATGATCTGGCACGGATGAACCAGGTCGGTCAGGCCGTTAACTACCGGGACGTCAGCATGTTGCGCCAGCCCTTCAACATCACTGTGGGCAAAAGTCCGGATCATAATCGTCGCCAGATACCGCGACAATACCTTGGCGGCATCATGAATCGATTCCCTGACCCCCAGAGCTATTTCCTTGTCGGTGATATAAAGCGACTGCCCACCCAACTGATAAATACCGGTCTCAAATGATATTCTGGTCCTCAGTGAGGCCTTGGTGAAAATACACCCTACCGTCTTGCCCTCAAAAGGCCGGGGAGCAATCTCTCCCTTTTTCATTTTCTCACAAAGTTCGAAAACTTTCCAGATTTCCTCCACCGATAGATCGGTGATTTCTACGAATGAACGCGCCATGGCCATGCCCTTTCTATTAATCGATTTCTTGCTTGTCAAATTGCCTCTAATTAAGGAACCCCAAGGCTCTTGTCAAGCCTTGTGATAGATACGCCCCAAACAAGTGATAGATTCGGGTTGCCTCGGACCCGATTATTTATTTTCTTGTGATTGGCCGAAAAAAAGCGCACCACTTAACAATCTGAATTCGGGGAGTCAGGGGCAAGCCATGAATCACAATCGCTCACTTCTGCTAATTTTAGTTTTTCTGCCGCTTTTTTTCGCCGCGGCCTTGGCCGAAATCGCCGAGGAAGACAAATTCAGCTACGACGGCCAGATCAGAATCCGCCAGGAGTAT
>Ga0272443_10006697_pt1 | contig 11293 bp, 10 predicted proteins | sample SSMAcet12_FD_193581 | JGI IMG/M metagenome (GOLD analysis project Ga0272443, IMG submission 193581) | Marine sediment archaeal communities from Little Sippewissett salt marsh, Falmouth, MA, United States - SSM-Acet-12 | ecosystem: Environmental > Aquatic > Marine > Wetlands > Sediment ... | reverse complement strand
GGTTATGCAACCGCGCTTATTGCTTAAGGGAAATTTCGATAAACTTCAGGAAATGCACCATATCGAAAAGAACCTGCATAAAAAGGGGTATCTACATTTGGCCGGGGTCGATGAGGCTGGAAGAGGTCCTCTGGCCGGACCGGTCGTGGCCGCGGCTGTTATCCTGCCTCCGGGACTGGAGTTCGAGGGCTTGGATGATTCCAAAAAACTTTCCGCCGCGCAAAGAGAGAGATTGTTCGATGAGATAGTGTCATCCGATGCCGTTTATGACATCGGTATTATAGACAATGATATTATAGATCACATCAACATCCTGCGGGCTTCTTTGCGGGCCATGTCGGAAGCGGTAAATAAAATGAAAATCAGGCCCGATTTCGTACTGGTTGACGGTAACCAGACAATTCCCAATCTTGATTTGCCGCAGATGGCCATGGTGGGCGGAGATGGTCTTTGCCCGAGTATTTCCGCGGCCTCGATTCTGGCCAAAGTTACCCGGGATCGTATCATGGACCGCTATGCTGAAATCTATCCTGACTTCAATTTTTCCCGCCATAAAGGTTATGCTACCCGGGAACATCTGCAGGAACTTAAAATCTGTGGCCCCTCGGCTATTCATCGGAGGTCATTCAGGCCGATTCAGGAAATGATATCACAAGTGGAGATGCCGTTCGCCTGATGTGTCCTGATCGACGCCGTAAAACCGGGTTGCACGGTGAGGATATTGCCGCTGATTACTTGGTAAGAAAAGGCTATAAAATTCTCCATCGTAACCTGCGACTTTCCCATCTTGAAATTGATCTAATTTGCCGTGATGGTGATTGTCTCGTTTTTATAGAGGTGAAGACGTCGCGAGGGGAGAAGTATGGTCACCCGGCAACCTGGATCGATGACAAGAAACAGGAAAAACTGCACCGGGCGGCGCAGATGTTCATTGAGCGCGAAGCCATAGAGGGACTGGATATTCGCTTCGATGCCGTCACTATTCTGCGAGGCGAAATAGAACATTTCATCAATGCCTTTTAATACTCAATCAGGTAAATATTTTTAATTCCGCGGAACCTTTGGAACCGATTTTATGTTTAAATTTAATTAGCAGTGGTTGAAGGGCTTATAAAAGAAAACCGGTAATTCTCTGAAAGTGTGAAATAGAAAGCTATGTCATTAACAGAGAATTTTACGTATACATTTCCGGGTTATAAACCGCAGATGCGATATTTGGATTAGATTTTATATAAAGGAGAGAGAGAAATGGCCTTTAATCAGAAAATTCAGGATGCGTTCAACGCCCAGATGAATCGGGAGTTTTATTCTTCCAACCTGTACTTGGCCATGGCGGCTCATTGTGACAGCGAAGGTTTTAAGGGGCTGGCCAACTGGCTCGCTATTCAGGCTGAAGAGGAACGCGCTCATGCCATGAAATTTTATAGTTTTATTATAAGTCGCGGTGGCCGGGTGAAAATGGGTCAACATCCGCAACCGCCCGATAGCTGGAAAAATCCTCTGAATATTTTCGAGGAAGTTCTCAAGCATGAACAGCTGGTCACCAGTCATATAAATGATCTGGTTGATCTGGCCCAGGCCGAACGAGACCACGCCGCTTCCAGTTTCCTGCAATTTTTCGTTGATGAGCAGGTGGAAGAGGAAGATTCGGCCGGTGAAATCGTCGATCGTCTAAAAATCGGCGGTGATCATGGCACCAGCCTATTCATGATTGATAGCGAGCTGGGCCAGCGGATACAGACTACCACGAATCAGGCTTAATCATAAATTGACTTATGAGACGGGGCCATTTTATAAATGACTCCGTTTTTTTACAGGGTTTCTTCGATAACGGGACGCGTCAGGGTCGTGACCGAGAGATACTTGCGGGGAGTAGGATCGAACAGTGCATCACAGGCGAGCAAATCCTTCCTGATCTGTTTCTTTATCAGATTGATATTCTGGGCGTGAGAGTTTTCCAGTACAAAGCAGGTCAATTCAAATAGCTTCCATGTTGTCAGCAGGCAATACTTGGTATGCCAGTTTTCCTGCATGATAGTATCATCAAACCATTGTTTGCGTTTTACCGGTGATTCTTTGTAATAGGCATTGGCGACCATTATGGTTTTGGGCGGATTCTCGCCGAAGCATTTTCTTATTTTTTCTTTGGTCTCGTAATAACAGTCAAACATTATGGGCGTATCGGCCGAGGCGCATATCCTGACCAGAATTTTGGGATGACCGTAATCGCGAAGAATCAGGCCAATCCCATTTTTCTTGAGATCGTCGGAAGCCTCCGTAACATGGAAGCCAAAAAGAGAAAAGGTCTGTTTCAGAGTTAAAAGGAAATCCTCTTCGGTAGCGTATAGAAGTTCCGTGAATTCCTGATATTCCCGGAATCTCTCATGGTATTCCAGTTTGAGTTTTTGAAGTCGTTTCTCTTCCCGCTCCAGATCCTCCAGCAGGGGAGTGTAGGGATTAACCTTGGCAATAGTCTTTTCATAGCGCCCGGCCCAATAAGGACTGTAGGGACCGTATTTGGAGTCTTTATATATTTGGGAAAACGCTTCCAGTAGTTTTTGATTTTCTTTTTTATCGAGAAATTTCGGGATTAGATAAATCTGACCGGCTCCCCAGGGAACTGCCAGACGGGATATTACCGGAAGATGGGAATAGGGACCATTGTCGGCTATGACTTCCGTACCTTCCCCGGGTATATGGTTCTGGGTCTGAACCCATCTTACGGGAACATCCTTGAAGACCCGATAAATGTGATTTTTCCGATTGGGAAAATAGAGGCTACTGTCAAAGCCATACTGAAAGGAATATTTACCCAGAAATTCATTGAACCAGAAAAAGGCGGCAATTACCGATTCCGTATATTTATTGTTTATTGATGCCGCAACACTTTCCTTACGTACCCTTATGAATGAATTGGGCAGGTCACTGCGGACTATCCAGATACCCCCGGCAGAAATGAAATCCTTGATTTTTTCCACCGCATATCTGACCTGGGTTAAATATTCGATTAACTCATCTTCATCAACGGATGTATATTCAGCTATCCAGAGCTCGTTTTTGTTCTTTCTCAGCCCATTCTTTAGGGCGAATTCGAGGGGATCGAAAAAGATGAGTTGATAGGGAGAAAGGTCCGGCAGTTCAAAAAGGCTGGTATATTCAAAGTTTTCCGGCTTGCTATCCCAATCACAAAATAAGGCGCGGTACATAAAAAATCCTAAGTTTGGGGGCCTGTTTTCTTCCTGATAGTATTACGCCCGGTAACGGTATGTCCGACTATTACATTAATCGGCTGTCGGCCGGCAAAAATTTAAGGAAAAATATTTTTGGTGTAACTTTATCATATGTATTGCAATACAGCAGATTACGGTCAATAATTAAAGTATTGTATGGGATTGTGTTGAGAAAAGATTAGATGTCTTCACCCGTGAGGCGTGAAATTTCAGCCAGAAGTGCTTGTTCCAGTTCTTTTTCGGGGACTTTGCGCAAGATTTCGCCATGAGCGAAAAGAGTCCCAAAGCCGGCTCCACCCGCAATCCCGACATCGGCCGCACGGGCTTCCCCGGGTCCATTGACAACACAGCCCATGACGGCCACTTTGAGCGGTGTTTTGATGTGGCGGGTTTTTTCTTCCACGCTCCGGGCAATGTCAATCAGGTCAATCTGGCAACGGCCGCAGGTAGGGCAGGAAATAACTTCAATGCCATCTTTCTTCAAATTCAGCGCTTTGAGGATCTGTTTGGCTACGACAATTTCCCGGACCGGATCGGCCGTAAGAGAGACCCTGATAGTATCGCCGATACCAGTGGCCAGAAGACTACCAATACCGATGGCTGATTTTATAGACCCGGCGAATTCGGTCCCGGCTTCGGTTATACCCAGATGAAAGGGATAATCGACTTGTTGAGCCAATATTTTGTGAGCGGCCAGGGTACAGGCGATATTGCTTGATTTGAGGGAGATGACGATATTTTTAAAATTGTTTTTTTCCAGTAATTCGATTTCATCGAGAGCCGCTGTGACAAAGGCGCGGGGATCGCTATGGCTGTATTTTTTCGACAGTTTTTCGGGCAGGGAGCCGGAATTGACCCCGATTCTTAACGGAATCCCGGCCTCGGCGGCGGCTCTGGCCACTTCTTTTACTTTCCGGTTATCGCCTATGTTACCGGGGTTTATGCGGATTTTATCAACCCCTTCTTTAATTGCATTCAGGGCCAGCTTATGGGAAAAGTGAATATCGGCGACCAATGGAATAGATATCTGTTTTTTTATTTGGCCCAGGCAGGCGGCCGCCATCTCATTGGGTACCGCCACCCTGATGATTTCGCAACCGGCTTCTTCCAATTGATGGATTTGATTTACCGTAGCCGGAATATCGCAGGTATCGGTATTGGTCATGGACTGAATAGATACCGGGAAACCGCCCCCGATGATTACATTACCGGCTTTGACCGCTCGGCTTTTGCGCCGTGGTGGAGGATACTCATCCAAATCCGGATTGGTTTTATCGTTTCTTTTTCTGCTGGAAGATATATTTCTTGACACAGCCGTCTCCAGGTTTAGCTTAATTTAACTGTCACAATATAAAAGACAACCGAAAGTTGATGAAACCTGACTGGCTGAAAATATCAATCATAATTATCCTGGTAGCGGGCTTTTTTATATATCGCTGGTGGGATAGTCACGATACGACCAATTTCGATAGCAACGCCGAGAGATTTGCCACGGTGTTTGCGGCCACGACGGTAGCCGGGGAGTTATATCGCAATGAGCCAGAGCGATTTTTTAGGGTGCGCGATTCCATTTTCGAGGCTACCTCTTACAATATGGATTCTATTGATTCTTTCCGACAGCGCCTTGAAGGACAGGAAGAAAAATGGAGCAGGGTATGGACCGAGGTATTCAACCAGATCGATTCACTGACCCGCTATTATAAAATAAATCCTATCAAACATTTTCCGATCGATTCACTGGACTCTCTTATTATTGACAGTCTTCCCGGCGCGAGTGAATAGCCTTTGGCTCCGGCACGCGACCATCTCTTTGCGCTTAGTGAAAAAATTCACAGAAGGGTTGAAATTGACATGGCCAGGGCCTATATTTATCTGTCCGGAAATAAATGTGCAATACCTATTTTGAATAAACAGGATGGTGTTAAATGACAAGACTTTTATCAGGCAATGAAGCGGTAGCCCGAGGCGCTTTTGAGGCCGGTGTAAAACTGGCCGCCGCTTATCCGGGGACGCCTTCGACGGAAATCCTGGAAACCATTGCCGATGAATACAAATCCATATATGCCGAATGGTCACCCAATGAAAAGGTGGCCTTTGAAGTCGGAGTGGGGGCGTCGCTGGGCGGCGGGAGGACTTTGGTGGCGATGAAGCATGTCGGTGTCAATGTGGCCGCCGATCCGCTGATGACTTTCGCTTATACCGGGGTAAATGCCGGGTTTGTTCTGATCTCGGCCGATGATCCGGAAATGCATTCATCGCAGAATGAACAGGATAATCGCATCTTTGCCAAATTCGCCCAGATTCCTTTTCTGGAACCGTCTGATTCACAGGAGGCCAAGGATTTTATTCGAATCGGACTGGATATTTCCGAGGAATTCGATATCCCGGTGATGGTGCGCATGACGACCAGAGTATCACATTCCAAAGGCGTGGTGGAACTGGGTGAGCCGGTTACGGTTGAAAAGGACCAGTTTGACCGCAATGTCCGCAAATATGTGATGGTTCCCGGCCATGCCAAACTGCGCCATACGAGTTTGCTGGAACGGCAGGCTCGTCTGGCCGAATATGTCGAGAAGTCACCATTGAATCGCATCGAAGAAAACGGATCGAAAGTTGGAATTATCACGGGCGGAATTTCCTATCAGTATGTCAAGGAAGTGGCTCCCGATCTTGATGTTTTCAAGATCGGAATAGGATTTCCTCTGCCGCTGAAAAAAATAAAAGAGTTCGTTGATCGGCACGAAAAGATTCTGGTGGTGGAAGAATTGGAACCTTATTACGAAGAAATTATCCGGGCCGCCGGGATGATAAGCGTGGAAGGTAAGAAATACACTGGTCGTGAGGGCGAACTATCGCCCTATCGGGTGGCAACTTCGCTGGCTAAAGCCGGAGTGGTGAACAAAGTTGATCTGGCCGATTATAAACCGGCGCAGTTATTCCCGCGGCCCCCGGTGCTTTGTCCCGGTTGCCCACATCGCGGATTATTTGCCGTTTTGAAAAAGCTGAGACTGACGGTGACCGGTGATATAGGTTGTTACACCCTCGGCACGCTCGATCCTCTGCAGTCTCTCCATACCTGCATTTGCATGGGAGCATCGATCGGTAATGCCATCGGCATGGAAAAGGTCAATGGCTCAAAGCAGGGGATTGTGGCCATTTTGGGTGATTCGACTTTCCTGCATTCGGGCATTACCGGGCTTTTGGATGCCGTATATAACAGAGCCAATATAACGATCATAATCGCCGACAATCGTATCACGGCCATGACCGGCGGCCAGCAAAATCCGGCGACAGGATACACCCTGATGGGCAAACCAACCCGTGAGGTGGATTTCGTCAAACTGGCCGAAGCATTGGGGGCGGAGTCGGTACGGTCCGTTGATCCTCTCAATTATGAAGAAACACAGAAGGTTATCAAGGAAGAGGTGGAACGGCCCGGTGTTTCCGTGGTGGTAACCAATCGTCCCTGTGTGCTGATGCCTAAACGCATAATGGATACGCCTTATGAGGTTGATCTGGAACTGTGCAATGGTTGCAGTCTGTGTTTCCGGTTAGGTTGTCCGGCGATTATGCCATCGAAGGAATTGAACAAACGCGGTAAGCCAAAAGCTGAAATCGATGCTACACTGTGCACCGGATGTACCTTGTGTGCGCAGGTGTGCAAACCGGAAGCGATAGTCATCAAGGAAACGGCCGGAGCGGCCAAGTGAGGTGATTATGGATTATGAAAACAAGACTCTGAATATATTGATCGTTGGCGTGGGCGGACAGGGGGTGCTCCTGGCGTCCGAGCTTTTATCGGAAGTGGCCATGGCTTCGGGGCTGGATGTCAAGAAATCGGAAGTGCACGGGATGTCTCAGCGCGGCGGCGTGGTGTCATCGCATGTGCGCATCGGCAAAAAAGTGTATTCTCCGATTATACCTTTCGGGCAGGCCGACATTATTCTTTCCTTTGAGCAAGCCGAAGCTCTGCGCGCGGTTGACTGGCTGGCTCCTGACGGTAAGATTATCGTTTCGAGTACGCGGCTGGTACCACCTATTGCTAATTTCGGCGAGGTTAAATATCCCGATGACCCTATTGCCGAGCTCAAGAAGCGGACGGCCAATGTGATCGATGTTGATGCCGATAAGATGGCTCGCGACCTGGGTAATATTCGACTGGTCAATACGATTTTACTGGCGGTGGCATCGCCGTATACCGGGTTTGAACCGTCGGTTTGGGAAGCGGCTATTAAGAAACTGGTTAAACCAAAATTCGTGGATATCAATCTCGAGGCTTTTACACAGGCCAGTGCATTGACCATTAATTGATTCGGAGGACTTTCCGGGGGCATAAATTGTCAGGGAGGACCGATGGTACAAAATGATGCGTTGATCCTGGTAATAAATCCGGGATCGACGTCAACCAAAGTGGCAATCTATCGCGGCACGAAAGAAATACATAAGAAAACCATCGAGCATCCTGCCGATGAGTTGAACCGTTTTGACCTCGTCGCCGAGCAGTTCGACTTGCGGCGTGCGGGAATCGAAGTCTGGCTGGAAGCGATCCCGGCGAACGACCGCAAATTTGCGGCTATTGCCGGGCGGGGAGCGCCTCTCAAACCTCTTGAAGGGGGGACTTATTCCATATCCGAACAGCTTCTGAAGGATGTGCGAACTTCGAAATATTCCAACCATGCCTCCAATATCAGCCCCATACTTTCCGATCATTTTGCCCGCCAATACAATGTCCCGGCTTATATCACCGATCCCATCACGGTTGACAATTTCACCGATCTGGCGCGGATTTCCGGTTTTCCCGGTATCGTGCGCAAGTGCCGTTCCCATGCTCTCAATATCAAGGCCGTGGGGCGTGCGGCGGCGGCCGAGATGGGGAAGAAGCTTACTGATGTTAATTTCGTGGTGGCGCATATGGGCGGTGGTATTTCTGTTGCCGCTCTCAAAGGCGGTTTGATAGTTGATGTTAACGATGGCCTTCTGGGTATGGGACCGTTTTCGCCTGACCGGGCTGGAGCGTTACCGGTCGGTGCTTTGGTGGAATTGTGTTTTTCCGACAGGGTTGAAAAGAAGGATTTGTTGAATCAGCTGTCCAAAAAGAGCGGTTTGATGGGTTATCTGGGTGAGGCTGATTTGCGTAAAGTGGAGGAACGCATCAGCGGCGGCGATAAGGAAGCGGCACTTATTTATGATGCCATGTGTTACCAGATTGCCAAGGAGATCGGGGCCGCCGCGGTGGTGCTCAAAGGTAATCTGGCGGCAATTATATTGACCGGCGGAATGGCCAACTCGCAAAAGCTTACCGACACTATCGGGGATTATGTGGAATTTATTGCCCCGGTCAAACTGGTTCCCGGTGAACATGAAATGCCGGCCCTGGCTGAGGGCGCCTTAAGAGCTCTGTCCGGTGAAGAGGCAATCAGGGAATACAAATAGAGTTTAAGTAATATGATAAAATCGTCTCAGGAAATTATCGATGCGGCAGTAAAATTATCCGTCACTACCCGCCGCCGGGTAGCGGTGGCGGTGGCCCAGGATGCCGATGTGATCGGGGCGGTGCGTTCGGCCTGCGATGACGGTATCTGCAACGGATCACTTTTTGGTGATGAGGCTAAAATCAGGGAGCTGGCCGATAAAAACGAAATAATACTCGACGGATTGGAAGTGATAAACGAAACCGATCCGAACAAGGCCGTTACCGGTGCGGTGGAACTGGCCGCTTCGGGCGGAGCCGATGTGGTAATGAAAGGTTTTGTATCCACCTCCGGTTTGCTCAAGGGGATTCTGGACAAACGCTTCAACCTGCGCATGTCCCCAAACCTTTCACATGTGGCGGTTCTTGATATTCCCGGCTATCACAAATTGTTGATGCTCTCCGATGGCGGAATGATCGTCTGTCCCGATTTTGAGCAACGGCTGGATATTGTCAAAAATGCGGTACTGGTGGGTCGGGCGCTGGGAATAGACCCGGTTAAGGTAGCTCTGTCGGCCGCCAATGACAATGAGCTGGATAGTATGCCGCAGACAAAAGACAGTGCGCGTATTGTCGAAAAGTTGCATCAGGATAATTTCCCTCATGCCCGGCTGGCCGGACCCATGACATTCGATGTGGCTATGTCGCAAGAATGTGCCAACAAGGCGGGAATTGATCATCCTGTGGCGGGCGATGCCGATGCTTATATATTCGGGACAATCGAGGAATGCAATATAACTGCCAAGAGCATGATTGTATTTGCCGATGCAATTTTTGCCGGGGTTATCGTGGGCGCTAAAATCCCGGTATCGTTGGTATCCCGAACCGATCCCGTCAAGGGTAAGAAAACATCGCTGGCGCTGGCCTGTCTGGTTGCGGATTACTATAAGCAGATGGGGGAGAGCTTCCAGAATGACTGATTCTATAAAAAACTTCGATCAGCTTCTTTCTCTGCTGAAAGATAAAACAACTTCGGCTGATGCCCCACGGGCGGGAATAGTGGGGGCCGATGATGAAGTATTGCTTCGGGCTGTTACCGACGCCCGGAAGAAAAAAATAGTCAAACCACTCTTAATCGGTGATAAACAGAAAATCGAAGAAGCCGCTGGTGGGGCGGGGATAGATGTATACGATATTCCTCTGTTGGATCTGAGCAAACCGGGTGATATGATTGCCAAGGCGGCCATGATGGCGGCCGATGGTCAGTTTAATTATCTGGTGCGCGGGCGAATTCCCATCCATGATTTTCTGCGCATTCTCTTTGATCGTCAGTTACCGTTCCGAAAAGGCAAAACCAGAATCAGTCATGTGGCCGTATTCGAACATCAGAAATACCCGCGTTTGCTGTTACTGTCTGACGCTATGGTCAATGTCGCACCCGATATTAAAGGTAAATTGACCATTATCGACAATGCCGTCAGGATCGCCGGTCAACTGGGAGTAGAAAAACCTCGGGTGGCCATGCTGGCGGCAGTGGAGGTTATCTATCCCGGTATGAAAGTGACCGAAGAGGGAGCGGTAATATCCAAGATGGTGGACAAAGGTCAAATCAGAAGCTGTTATATTGACGGACCTTTGTCGATGGATGTTGCCACCGTTCCCGATGTCGCCGCGTCCAAGGGCGTGCATTCGGAAGTGGCCGGGCAAGCTGATATTTTGATCGCGCCAAACATTGAAACCGGTAGTGGCGTTTACAAGGCAATGGCCCTTTTTGTTAAAGCCAGAACGGCTGGCGTTCTCACCGGGGGTATAGTACCGGTGGTTATGCCATCTCGCTGTGATAATATTGATAATATATTTTGTTCTCTGGCGCTGGGAAGTTTCCTGAGTATCTGAAATCCCAGAAAATTTATTCATAATAAAAAGGCCGCCTTAAGGCGGCCTTTTTTTCAATGTCAATTACTGTAACTAGAGATTTATCCCTACTCCTTGGGAGAATTACTTCTTTTGACTAATTAAACGTAACAGCGGGACTTTGGTTTCATGGAAAATCAAACTCTAATGAAATTTTAACATTTTTTTACATTTCGGATGGTTTTAATGCCGGCGATCAAAAAAGTTGTTATTTCGATCCGGCCTCTTCTTTTTATACCTGAGGCGAAACAGTAGCCAGCCGAAAGCAAAGCCTCCGATATGGGCAAACCAGGCCACGCCACCCTCAGATCCGCCGCCGAGGTCGGAAGCGGCCATGATAAACTGGATAACAATCCAGTAGCCGAGAATGAAAATTGCCGGGAGCCAGATGAGGCGGATAATGAAGATTATCCATATCAGAGTCAGAATCCGGGCGCGAGGGTAGAGAATCATGTATGCTCCCAGAACTCCGGCTATGGCCCCGGATGCTCCTATCAATGGAATTTCACCATGGGGGTTGAAAAGTATAAAGAGACCTACTGCCGCCAACCCCGATAGAATATAGAAGATAAAAAAGCGGCCACGCCCCAGATGGTCCTCGATATTGTTTCCGAATATCCAGAGATACAGCATATTGCCGCCCAGATGCATCAGGTCCCCATGAATAAACATCGATGAGAAAGGGGATAACAAAACCGGAAAAGGAATTTGCGGGGTCATATCGCTCAGGTTGGTCAAT
>Ga0272443_10006694_pt1 | contig 11297 bp, 12 predicted proteins | sample SSMAcet12_FD_193581 | JGI IMG/M metagenome (GOLD analysis project Ga0272443, IMG submission 193581) | Marine sediment archaeal communities from Little Sippewissett salt marsh, Falmouth, MA, United States - SSM-Acet-12 | ecosystem: Environmental > Aquatic > Marine > Wetlands > Sediment ... | reverse complement strand
AAGTAAACCTAAAGAAGTTGTCACGATTGGTTTTGTCTCATTACGATCGCTCAATAGAGTTTTCATTCTTGCCCTTAGTGTTGAATAAGATGCACCCACTGGTTCAAAAGGTAAAACATCCAAAGGCGGAAACAAAGAAAACTGATCATGATCGACAGACTCCAAAAATCTTCTATAATACTTTAAATCCGGAAGTACTATCACAACAGATTCATTTACACTTTCCAACAAAGTCTTTAGAATCTCAGGTAATTTGTCGTAAAAACCGTTTTCACCAGCAACGATAACACTTCTTTTTGAGATTTGTTTAGTTTTAAGTTGTTCTAATGATTGGACCAACATGGTATCTTCCCTCTTTTGTTTTCACGACTAAAACATCCATTAGAATAGAACGTCCAATATTCCCTTTCTTTAGATAAAAATATAGCTCATTGTCTTTGGTAAAGGTCAGTCTTTCTGCATTATCAATTGGGACATTCTTATAAATACCTACAATGCTTAATTTGCCGATACTTTTATATCTTTTCACAATGAAACTGAGAGCTCGTTTGAGCTCTTCTCTCTCATAACCGCTTTTTGAGACCCTTATTCGCTTAATGGGGTATCTCATAACACATCCCAGACTATGTTGACACCTGACATTGGGAGTCATTTTGCAATCTTCTACTAAAGCATTGAACACAGTTGAATTTTCTAAGTGAAAAGCAGCACCTTGCATTTGTTCATATTCAGTTTCCAAATCATGAACAACCGTCTCAGTTTTCACTTCATTGTTTTGGACAACCGTTTTATGCGTTTCAAAAGCTTCATTCCGAACCGAAAAGCGAAAAACATTTATCCCGAACATTTCTTTTACCTGAAAATCATTAATCTCTTCGTTGTCAAAACGGTTCGGTCCCATAGAGGCTTCTTGAAATTGACTCAATTCAAACTTTTTAAAGGATAGTGCTTTCTTGAAATCAAATAAACAATTTTTAATCGGTTGATATCTACTATTGTCCATCATTTTTTTGAATTCTGGTTTGAAACTGACTGTTGCCGTAGATACACCAGGAGAATGTGCGTGCTCGGATTCTCCTTTAATCACGACTTCGGGAATATCATCTTTAATGTCTATCGAGGAAAACATCTCTTGCAGAGTGGTACTGTCTTTTATAAGAAGATCATCTTCCGTTGAAGAAAGTGAACCGGTTTTGAGTTCAAACTGTATTGAATTTGAATTGATCTGAAGTTTGCCCTGTTCTCTTTTTATCGTTTCTGAAATGTCTCTGAAAAATTGACCTATTCTTCTGAGCAAACGTAATTCAAAGCCTCCTTGAGTCTATGAAAAGGTTCTAAGATATCTATTTCGTCGGATATTCTTTCAATCCATTTGATATCATCACTTGTAAGCGTACCATTAAAAATGAGGTCATAACCACTCTCCAGACTTTCTCTGGACAGTTCTTCACGCATTTTTACTTCTTTTGTTTCTTCGGAGCTTTTCGCAGGTATACTAATATGGATTATTGGCATTTTAAACTGGATATCCAATAATCTTGAATCTTCAATTAAAATAAATTTTGGTTTTTCCTCTAAGTTCTGCAACAACTTTTTAGCAATCACATCCACCAACAGGTATTTTTCTATGGAATTGCCATATAAAATCTTTTGAAGTCCCGTGGGCTTAATCGGTTCTGAATATTTAAACTCTACTGGTATAGCATAAGGATCTGTCACCATAATTCCTCCCACGTATTCATTTTCAGTTGTTCTGGTGACCATCAAATAACCCAGGCTCATATTCACATCAGACATATCAAACACCTCAGTCAATTGGTTTTATTGAATAGTTGTTGGGAAAAAATTACAAGTGGATATCCAGAAAATGACCTCTGAATTCATCTTCAACAATCTTTTCTTCTTTTTTCTTTTTAGCTTTCATATCTCGTTGAAGAAAAGCATTCTTTTTTTGTTCATCAGTCGCGTTTTTTGCTTCTTCCTGCTCACTTTTTTTTGAATTTCTAGTTGATTCAGTTTGTCTTTTTGCTTCTTGAGACTGTTCTTGAGCGATTGTGGTATATGCGGCGTTTTCAGCACTTGATTGATTACCAATCTGTTGAGCTGTTTGGGGAGCTCTTATAAAATTTGTCTGCATTTCCACTGGCCCTGTCATTTCTAATCCACCTCTTGTCTTCCAAGGAACAAGTTCATTCGTTCCTTTAACTTTAACATGATACTTCTGTGAATTTGCGAAATTCTCGATTCGGTTACCGATAAAATTACGGCAATTTCTTTGAAATTCAATTCTTCGACGTAATATAGAGATAATATCTGTCGTTCTCGTTCTTTTAAAAGTTGAATTTCCTCTTTTAGATGCTCTGTAAGTTCCTCTTTATAATATATCTCCTCGGGGGTGTTGGATTTGGATGAAAAAAATTCGGTAAAATCATCTGCTTCATCAGACAAAAATCCATCCAAATTCAGCAATTGTCTTCTTGACATTTCATTCAAAGCCAAAGATACTTCTTTTTCACTTAAGCCAAGGTGCTTTTGAATACGTTCTGCACTAGGAAATTCCCCATCTTCATTTTGTAATTCAATCATTGCTGATTCCACTTTTTTCATCAAATGTCTTGTATTGCGGGGTATCCAATCAATCTTCCTCAAATAATCGTACATAGCACCTCTGACTCTCTTCATGGCAAAAGTAAAAAAACTTGCCCCCCTTGAAGGATCGTATCTCTCACGAACGTTTAATAAGCCGATTAAACCTTCCTGTATCAAATCATCCAATTCGACATTTTCTGGTAATGAGCTTTTAAGCGAAATAGCAATTGCCTTAATTCGCGGAAGAAAATGCTTTATCATTTCATTAGAAGTCATGTTTTTTTGATACTTTCCATAGGAAAAAGAATTCACTGACAACACCTCATATTTGAGATACTTCTGTTTTCTCTCCTCCGCCAACTTTTCTTACGTTTAAAATACCTGTACTGACATTAAACTCTATACTTCTAGCGCGATTGCCCCCTGTATCATCTGCTCTTATTCTTACTTTAAATCTGGAAAGCGTCTTTTTAACTGCCTCCACATTACGTTTTCCAACTTCCATTGTAGAACCCTTTTTTTGAAACATAGCTGCACCACCGGCTATTTTCGCTTCAAGATTACTACTTGAAGCCCCTAGGGTCTTCATATCCTCTATAAGAATCGGTATCCCTGTATCAGCATATTTCCCGGGTTTTGCAACATCTTTTCCTCCGCTATCCGGTAACATGACATGAATTAACCCTCCGACTCCTGCTTTTTTATCAATCAAACAAACACCGACACAAGATCCCAATCCGAGAGTTACAAGGATTTGCGGGTTTTTTGCCGCGACATATTCACCTATACCGATGATCTTCTTTTGTCCCATTCAATTCACATCCCGATGCTCTTCAATAGTTTAGGGATAGAATTCGGTTCCATTATTTGAAAAAGATAGGCCTCAACATTAATTTGAGATTCGATTTCAAACTCTGTTTCAATAACTATGCTTTTATCTTCCTCTTCAGCATAAGTTAAACATGATTCTGCAACAATGGCTGATACCATGTCAAAAGTGACTTGAGGAACTTCTGAATTTAGATTGAGATTGGTAAATTGTGATAAAGAAACCAGATAAGAACCGCAAACAATATTTCCCAACTCTGAAAAGACCGATCGCTGCATTTCATCCATTTGTGTTAAATCTTCGCTACCTTGACCTATCAACAATTTCAATATCTGTTTTGCCGGTTCGGCATCAAAAATTAAAAGCAGTTGACCGTTCAAGTCCTCAAAAAAACTCATTTGAATGCCCACGGTAACTTTTTCAGGATCCTTAAACATAAAAGGTATTTTGGAAATCTCAACAACTGATACATCTGGAACGGTTATCTCAACCTTTTTGCTCATCATAGTTGACAAAGAAGTGGCTGCGTTTCCCGTTCCAATGTTTCCTATTTCCTTTAATGCTTCAAAATGAAATGGTTCCAATTTATCATAAACTGACATAAGCTTAACTCCCCTCTTTCAATTGTTTTTCTTTCTTCCTTCTTTCCTGTTGAAGGTGGAAAATATACTTAACCATTTTATCTTCTTTGCTTTTTGACATGGAAAGGAATTGAACACCATATATGTTGTTGGATGTATCCACAGATAAATCCCTTCTCACAATCTTTGATTCTTGATTTTCCAGTCCTATGCCCCCACCAATTTCCAAATTGATATAAATCTTCTTCCCGGCATTCAACCTTGGTTTGGTTACTATTTGCAAACCATTGGCACTTAAATCTTTCGTAATAAAATAGTGCTCCGTTATCTCTTTTTCTTGCTTTTGCTCAGGCATTGAGTCTCTTAAATCTTCTGATTTGGGTTTGGGGGGATAAGGATCCAAAGAAAAGGCTCCCTTTTGAAAAAAAGGAATCCTGACAAATTGTCTTCTTTGAACTTTCCTTGCTTGATCGGGAATTGTCATGTATGTGATTAAAAAGCCCTCTTTGTTTTTCTCATAAGAAATCACTTTTGACATAAAAACATACATAGAACTTCTGTCAAACATTTTGACATAGGCACTAACCCCTGCAGGTATTGGTACAAATTGTCCTTTGTAGCTTGGCATGCCTATAGTCATTACCTTTTTTTGAAAATCAAATTCAAAAATACTACTTTTATATACACCTGCGAGTTCCGGGTCTGAAATATCCAACAACAAAGGTTTTCCAATGGATAGTACAGATTCTATTGGTACTTTTGAATTTAGATAATCCATCACATCAATCCTTTAAGTCGGTTTCTATAAAATTAAATCCATTGACCTAATTTTCTTCTGTATACCTAATAAATAGCTTTTAAGTTGCTCCGTTTCCTGTTCAGGCATAAGCTTCATACCATATTGAAAAAGATTAAAATCTGTAAACTCATGTACTTTTTGTACCTTTAATTCCAAATGCCTTTTATCCAACCTTAATGTCCCTGATTCTCCTCGTATTCTTTCAGTTGTAAATAAACCAATTCCCTGTAAAGAAATATCCTTGATAATAACGTCAATTTTTTGGTGTTCTAATTCTAGTGTTGCTTTTTCAAGTATTGGTAAACGCTTATAATGTCTTTGCTGTTTAATTCTCAATCTTTCCGGATCCAAAAGAAATCTGATGATGATTTCATCCCGGCTGCCTTCGACTTCAGCAATCTTGACACATTTACCTGAGCCTGTTATAAAAAATGAAGGCATAAAGATCTTAAAATTCAAGACTTTTCCTAACAAATCCTCTTTATCAAAAAGCTTGCTGGTTTCAAAAAGCAAATTGCGTTTATATTTTCCGATATAAACCGCAGAGACATTGTTTGATTCCGTTAATAAGGCAACTTCCCAATGTCCTAGCGAAATTAGATAGGATAGTTTTTGATCTTTTTCTTTCACAATGAACAGCCTACTTTATTCCAAACAATTTCTTTATCTTTGCCAGAAAACCACCATTATCATTTTTCTCTTCCAATTCGTCCTTTAAAACCTGATCGGTAAGTCTGGCTATCGTTTGAGCCGGTTGAGAGTGTTTATAAAGCTCAATAAGGGGAACCTGTTTGATAACACTGTTACTGACTGTTTTATCACTTCTCAAAATGAATCTTTCCTGGACTTTCCAACCGGCAAATTTTTCAATCACATAAGAAAACCTGTCTAATACCTTTATATCCTTGGAAGTATTTCTCGACTGATTCATAATCAGATAAAGCTCTGGAAAAATACCGTTATTGGACAACACCTTCGCCAGAGTATATACATTCATTAATGCCGTAGGCTCAGGGGTAGTAACCAAAAACAATTTATCAGCCGCTGAATAAAACGATATCAATTCTTCGGTATAACCCGCCCCGGTATCTACAATAGCATAATTCATATCCAAGGCCATGTGCATAAAATCATCAATGAATCTGCTCTTGGGTTCTTTTCGAAATGCAATTAAATCCTGAACATCCGTCCCACTGCTTAAAAGCCATACACCATAACGTGTGGGATATATTACATCCTTTAATTCCATATCACTGATTAAATAATCCCTTAATGTATTTTTAGTTGTAACCCCCAAGAGTATATCAGCGTTTGCAAATCCCGCATCAGCATCAAACAATAATACATTTTTCTGGTTTCTCGCTAGTGAAACGGCCAAATTGGTTGCAATAACACTTTTTCCAACGCCACCCTTACCACTGGCAACTAAAATGATTTCAAGACTCTGACTTGCAACAACTTGTTTAAGTGTCTCAGTTTGATCGGGCATTTTTCAACACCTCTTTGACTATGATTGATGCAAGTCTTTTTGAATCTGCCACCATAATATCCTCCGGAATTCTCTGTCCATTTGTCACAAATGCCACAGGTATGTCATAATTGTTTGTTATCTCGACGATTGAACCATAACAGCTTGTTTCATCTGATTTTGTCAATATGATATGAGTGGGTGAGACAACAGAAAACTGTTCAATAATATCAAACAGGTCTTCTTTTCTCACATTCATACTCTCGGTTAAAAAGATGTATTTAGGATTCACAATCTGTAGATATCTTGTCAATTCAGACATCTGCATCTCGTTTTTCTGACTTCTACCCGCTGTATCAACAAGAACCAGATCATAGTTCACAAACTTTTCCAGCATACTTCGCAACTCACCGGGATTATATGCCACCCCCACTTCAATACCCATAATATCCGCACTGGTTTTTAATTGATCAACAGCTGCTATTCTATAAGTGTCAATGGTTAATATTCCAACTTTTTTTCGCATTTCCAACGAAAGCATTGCAGCAATCTTGGTTAAAGTTGTAGTCTTACCAACACCAGTCGGTCCCACGAAAAATATGATATCTCCCTTGTCATATTCTTTCAAAGGATTTTCCGTTTTTATGATGGGATGTAGAATATCCACGAATTTCTTTTCGAATTCCAAAGTACTGATATTCTTATCCTGTGTAACGATTCTTAAGGATTCAACTATCTTTCTGGAAATATCATCGTTTAATTCGTGTTTTTTTAATGCCTTGTAAATCTTTTTATATTCTTCTGGAATACCCGGTAAATAAGATTCTTTGTCCATTTTCAATGAAAGGTCCTGCATCAGACGCTTCATGGATAACATCTCTTTTTTCATCTCATTGATGGATTTGTATTCGGTTAAAGAAACTCCGGTGCCTTCCTCATGAGTTTTAGCTTGACCGGGAGAAGCACCCCAACTTCTTTCAGGATGATAATTTTGATTATTAACCCTTTTAGCAGGGTATTGATAATCGATTTCCGGAATGGATGGGTTATAGTCATTTCGCTTATTGATTGGATTGGAAGGCTGTTGAGTCTTTTCGTTTTTTATCATACTATTTTGAGAAAGTATTTTTTTTAACTCATACAACTTTTTGCTGTCCACCCATCCGTCGTATTCATTTTTTGATTCCTGTTTCATTGTATCTCTTTTCTTTTCCTTATCATCTGCTACAGCGGTGACTTCATATTTGACACTTCTTCCAATCCCCAAAAAACCGCCTTTTTTGAACTTCCGGGTTTGAAGTATGACTGCATCTTCGCCAAGTTCATTTTTTATACGCTTTAAAGCTGTTTTAACGTCATCTACAACATATTTTTTTATTTTCATATTTTAATCACCGTTTCTACGCTGAAAGGAATATCATCAACCAATTCCTCATAAGAGATAAACGCTATACTTTGTAGTGATTTCTCTAGAGCTTTGTACAGATAAATTCGGATATTCCCCGAACATACGATAACCGGCATGTATCCTTTTTGCATAATCCTCTCCACACCTTTTGAAAATCTGTCTACTAGCTGCTGCATTAGATCAGGGTTAAGAGCAAGATATCTTTCGTTTTCCGTTTCTCTGATTTGAGAGGATAATTGTCTCTCCAAATTGGGGTCGATTCCCACCGCATGAATTTGACCATCATCTGAACGATTTGCAATACAAATTTGTCTTTTTAGGGATCTTCTGACAAACTCTGTTAAATAATCTATATCTTTTGTTTTCTCCGCATATTCGGAAATTGTTTCAAAAATGAGCGGAAGGTTTCTGATGGAAACCCTTTCCCTTAAGAGGTTTTGAAGAATTTTTTGTACTTCATAAATCTTCAGTACATCCGGTATCACTTCATCCACAAGTTCAGAAAAGTTTTCTTTTAATCCCTTAATCAACAGATCCATTTCTTTTCTGCCCAGTAACTCATAGGCATGTTGTTTAACTATTTCAGAAAAATGAGTCGCAAAAACACTTGGAGGATCTACAACTGTATAACCTTGACCAGCAGCCTGATCTCTTTGACTTTCGTCAATCCAATACGCCTCTAATCCAAATGCAGGCTCTTTACTGGCAATACCGGGTAAAACCCCTTGCGCTGTTCCGGGATTTATCGCTAACAACCTATCCGGCCACAGCTCATATTTAGTTAATTCCGTCCCTTTTAATTTTATCATATATTCGTTTGCTTTTAACAAAACACTATCTCTTACCCTAATGGGACTTAGAATAAGCCCATATTCATAAGCTGTTTGCTTTCTAACCATGGTAATTCTATCTAATAAATCTCCACCTTGTCCGGGATCAGCCAAAGGAAGGATTCCATATCCAAACTCTACATCCAAGGTATCTGATTGGATAATCTCGGAAACCTCCTCTGCCGAAGTGAGGGAAGGTGCACTAGGTGCTTCAGGCTTTTCAGCTTCTCCGCCTGAGGAGGGTCCTTTTGGTTTTGGGCCTTCCAAACCGGCAAAACCTCCAGCTCCTCCGCCACCCGCTGCAGCAACTGCTGTTTCTTTTTCCTTCTGTGAAGAAAAATAAGCGATAAGAATTAGTCCCCCTCCAATTATTAAGCCAAGGAAGGTAGGCAGGGGAGTAAACAAAGTCAAAAAGGTTAAAACCCCACCGGTTAAATACAAGACTTTTGTTTCACTGGCTAATTCCCGAAGCATATCATTACCCAAGTCTGATTCTGACGCAGATCTTGAAACGAGAATACCACTGGATGTGGATATGAGCAGTGCAGGAATTTGAGAAGCCAAACCATCTCCGACAGTTAAAAGGGTGAACACTTGTGCTGCTTCCGCAATTTCCATACCTTGTTGAACGACTCCAATGATTAATCCGCCAAGAATGTTGATGAAAACAATAATGATACCCGCAATGGCATCACCTCGGACAAACTTACTGGCACCATCCATCGCTCCGTAAAAATCCGCTTCTCTTCTGATATCCTCCCTTTTTTTTCGAGCTTCATCTTCTGTTATTAATCCGGCATTGTAATCAGCATCTACACTCATTTGTTTACCTGGCATGGCATCGAGAGTAAAACGTGCAGCAACTTCCGAAATTCTCTCAGCACCTTTTGTAATAACGATAAATTGAATAATGACCAATATTAAAAAGATGATCAAACCAACAACGTAATTACCACTAACAACAAAATTACCAAAGGTTTTAATGACTTTTCCATCAAAATTATTACCGTTTAACAAAATGAGTCTTGTTGATGTAATATTCAAAGACAAACGTAACAGTGTTACCACTAACAAGATGCTTGGAAAAGAAGACAATTCTAGAGCAGATCGAACATACATGGTAGACAAAATGATGACCAGAGAAAACGATATATTGATCATTTGAAAAGAGTCCAGCAAAAAGGTCGGTACCGGTAAAATCATTAAGAAAATAATACCGACAACCATTAAAGAAACAATGACATCTCGGTTTTTCACACTTTACACCCTTCCCGAATTTTTAAAAATAAAGGCCAATACTTCTGCAACAGCTCTGTACATATCATTTGGTATCTCCTCACCTATTTCGACTCTTTCATATAATTCACGTGCCAGTAATTTATCTTCATATAGCGGAACATCATATTCTTTTGCAATTTCTCTAATTCTGAAGGCAATATTGTCTGCTCCTTTAGCCACTACAATAGGAGCACTCATCTTTTCCAATTCAAATTTTATGGCAATGGACAAATGGGTAGGGTTTGTGACAACAACTGTTGCAGATGGCACTTCTTCCATCATTCTTCGCTGTGACATTTCCGCCATCATCTGTCGCTGCTTTCGTTTGATCTCAGGGTTTCCTTCTATATCCTTTCTTTCATCTTTAACTTCTTTCTTTGACATCTTGATATCCCGTTCTAATTCCCATCGCTGGTAGAAAAAGTCAACAAAACCCAAAACGATTAAGGCCATTGCGATTCTCAATGCCATTTGGTACAGTGAATCAGCTAAAAACATGAGAGATTGTTCTATGGAATAATCAGGCAATAAAAACAAAACGGACCAGATACCGTTGATAAATGAATAACCGATAAAACCTAATAAAGCAAGCTTGGCAAGATTTTTCAGAAGTTCTATCACAGATCTCAAGGAAAACAAACGCTTAAATCCCTCTATGGGATTAATCTTGTTCAAATCAAATTTAAAGGCCTTTTTAAGTACAACTAAGCCCTTCGTTTGAGCAAATCCCGTTACTATAGCCATCACAACTCCAGAAAGCAATATGATGACTAATCCCCACATCAAATCCTGCCCTGTTACGGATATATACTCTCCCAGTGCTGTATATTCCCTGTAATCTCCCAAGTTCGGTAAAGCACAAAAAAACTGAAGCATTTGTTCCATGCCTTTATAGACCATAGGGATGATTAAGCGTAACATGACAATTACACCAAGGAACACAATGGCCATTGCGAGATCTTTTGAATAAGCAACTTGGCCTTCTTCTCTTGCCTTCTGTCTCCTTCTTGGCGTGGCTTTCTCAGTTTTATCAGGGTCTTTAGCAAAATACTGAATATCAATTTTTAGATTACTCGGCTTTTCATTTAAAAGAAATTCATCGTATTTGATATCCAATCCCCCAGTTCTCTTGTATATCTTACCATAGTCTCCGCAAGAATCGGTAAAAGCCCAATCAGAATAATCAAACCTACTAATATTTTCAAAGGAATACCAACGATAAATACGTTTAATTGTGGTAGGAGCTTTGCCATGATCCCTAATACAACTGTAACCAAGAGCATAAAAACAATCATAGGCATCCCAACCTTCATACCAAATATAAAAACTTCACCCAAGACCAATGAAAGATTCCATGTAATGTCTTTATCAAAACCCATAATACCTGCAGGTACCTGGTTAAAACTTTCGATCAGAATACCCAGCAAAATAACGGGACCTTTAATAATCGTAAATATATAGGTACCGGTTAAAAAAACCAATTGTCCAACAATAACACTTTGAGTTTGACTTTGT
>Ga0272443_10006693_pt1 | contig 11298 bp, 9 predicted proteins | sample SSMAcet12_FD_193581 | JGI IMG/M metagenome (GOLD analysis project Ga0272443, IMG submission 193581) | Marine sediment archaeal communities from Little Sippewissett salt marsh, Falmouth, MA, United States - SSM-Acet-12 | ecosystem: Environmental > Aquatic > Marine > Wetlands > Sediment ... | reverse complement strand
TTGTAGGCCTTCTTTGGGGCGAAAGAGCACCGCCGCCACACCGGTGAAAATCATCAGGCCGGTCAAGTCGAACAGCATTCCCTGCAACGGATTGTTTTTATCCAGCATGGCTCTGGCCAGATCCGTGTCCGGCACAATCAGTGACAGACTGAGCGTCAACGCCCCGAATGCGAATCGTATGAGAATCGGATAAAAGATCAGCGCATGGATGAGCCACCGGCACGGGGACAAACGAAATAGCCGTCTAAGGAAAAGCACATCTGCGACCATCGCAACCATCAACGGTGATAAGCCGCCTTGAAGCGCATGCGCACTTTGTCTAATGCGGCCTCCCGAGAACCAGACGACGCACATGCCGCTCATACCCACACCAAAAATCAACAAGGACAAAAAGGTTGTTCGATCCCCGATGGAAAACGTGGCGGCATGACAAGGCATGCACAGGATGCCTTTAGGGGGCAGTATCATGGATGATGCGCCCAAGGCGTTGCCCTTAAAATGACATTTTTGGCAGAGAGAATCCCCCCTTTCTGCAACCATTTGATGTGGCGACAATTTTCGTCCCGACAGTATGTTACCGCTGAAGATCACCAACCCTGTTTCAGGTTCTGCGACCGGGATGCCGTCTTTCTGATGGCATGCTTTGCAAGCGACCCGTGTGTGGGCGTCGTGAATGACCTTTTCATCGTGTGGCGCATGGCATTGACGACAATTGACAGCCGCCAGCGCTTCATGGTTTTCCTCAACCGCCTGAACGTGACATTCCAGGCACTGAACGTCTTTGTGGACCGACGCCGCATGATCATCCGCCATTTCTTCATGGCACTCCGCGCATTGGGAATTGGTGTAGCCGTCACCTGCATCGTTTTGTGCTGCAGCCATCGGTGAGCTTCCGATTAGAATGAGAAGAATGACGATCTGAACAATGAATACTTTCATATACAAATTTCGCGGGGGATTGGTCAAAAATTTCACCATTAATACTTGATATGAGGTCATGTTTTGTTGAGAACGATAGCTCATGAAAGCTATTCGGGAAACATCCGCGGTTCGGCGCCAATCTCTTCGCCAATATGCGCCGGCTCCCATATGGTGTGTAACGGCAGGATTTCTATATAAAGAAAGATGTCTTTTCGCTATAATCGCCTGTGCGAAGCGACATCTGACGCAGATTCTTTTCTAACATTCTTTCAGTTGGGCTCGTTGTTTTTTAATCTATATTTTTCCTTTTGGGATGTTTCTGAACTACTGCTGAACTCAGGGGCAAAAACTTTTCTTTTCATTGCAAATGCCATGGTCCGCTCAACATCCACAACCAAAGGACCGGATGCCGAAAGACGGATGGTCGCCTTCTGATCCCTTTTGATTTCCACTTCCCGTTCGCCATCCAGAGCGACCACAGAAGGCTTGAAGATGATATCGACTTCTTCACCCGGCGCCATCACCTTCATGTTTTCAACATACACGGTTTCAACTATCCCGGGGGCGATGGGCGCCGTAATCGGCTGTCCATTTTTTCCTAATTTCAGATGCATACCGAAAGGCTCCTCAGGAGCGATGATACGGATCATACCGCCGATTGAGGAAAAACCGATGCATGCCGGCCTGGCGCGATTTAAAAACACCTGTCTGATTTTATCCATTTTCCACACCGCGCGTGAGCCGACGAAAATATCATCACAAATCACTGCATCGACAATAGCGATATCGACGAGCTGTCCTTCGACGAAAACTTCAAGCCGGGTAGAAGTAAAAGCACCGTCTTTTCGGGAGACTTTTCCGGTGGCGATCAGGCCGGCTGCCAGCCCTGCAATTGTTCCTTCAATCATGTAAGGAAATACATTGTTGGTGCCGGTTGAGACAGGAAGAATCGGGACTTGGCAAGTGCCTTTGGCAACCACACGATTGGTTCCATCGCCGCCCAGGGTAACAATACAGCCGACGCCCTTTTGCGCCAATATCTCGGCTGCACGCACAGAGTCCCTTTGATCCGCCTTGGTGTCAAACACCAACGGTGAAATATCCAAACCGATTTTCACGCCATCAAGTGCTCGCTCCACAATGCCGTAGTAGTCTGGCATATAGCTTATCTGCTTCACACCTGCCGCCTCCAGGCCAAGCAGAATACGCCGTACGATTCTAACCTTCTCCTGGTTGTTAAAAACGCTGCCGTATGCAACCAGCCTGCGAATATCCGTCCCGGAGGCTGGATTGGCAACAATGCCTACCAGTGACATCGTCAAGCCTTTCTTTTTGGTTGTTTAAAATCAAGCACGGCATCACACCAGAAACGGCAGCTTATACAATATGGCAACTTACTCAGAGTGTCGTCTGTCAGTGCAGAGGGTTCGGTTACATTTTCTACCCTGACATCTTTTCTGCCATACCCATACAGCAGCTTTCATGATGTTCTCCTTATTGTTCAAACTCTTTATACCTGGATTTTAGGGCCTGGTAAAATTCCGCTTTCCAAGGCGCCATCCAGTTGGAACGCCCAACCGGACAAATCACTCTCTTACCTTTCTGACCGCTTCAATAATCTTTTCTTCGCTCGGTATGAAGGCTTGCTCGAGTGGAGCTGAAAAAGGAACCGGGCAAAAAGGTGCGGCCACCCGCAGGATTGGTGCATCCAGATAATCAAAGGCCTTTTCGGCCACCATAGCTGAAATTTCAGCGCCTGATCCGGCGAATTTCACCTCTTCGTGCACGATGACCAGCCGGTGGGTCTTTTTGACGGATTCGATAATACCCTCTTCATCCAGGGGGCAAAGCGTACGCGGGTCCACCACCTCCACGCTGATCCCGTCTGCGGCAAGCTTTTCGGCAGCGCTCAACGCGGTATGGACCATTTTGGCCGTAGCCACGACGGTGACGTCCTTGCCCTCGCGCTTGATATCGACCTGGCCAAAGGGGATGGTGTAAGTGCCGTCGGGAACCTCCCCCTCGAGGGCATAAAGTAATTTATGCTCCAGGAAGACCACCGGGTTGTCGTCGCGAATCGCTTCGATCAGAAGCCCTTTGGCGTCATACGGTGTGCTGGGCATAACCACCTTCAGCCCGGGAAGATGCATGAACAGTGCCTCCAGGCACTGGGAGTGCTGGGCCGCGGCCCCGATGCCGGCACCGCAGGATGCGCGCATAACCATGGGGATCCTGGCTTTGCCGCCGAACATGTATTTCATCTTGGCGGCCTGATTATAAAGCTGATCCAGGGCAACCCCGATAAAATCGACAAACATCAGTTCAATGACCGGTCTGAGACCGACGGTAGCAGCTCCTACCGCTGTCCCGACGATCGCACTTTCGGTAATGGGGGTGTCCTTCACCCGCTTGTCGCCGAACTGGTCCAGCAGCCCCGCCGTTACACCAAAAATTCCGCCGTAAACCCCTACATCCTCACCGGCGACATATATTTTGGGATCACGCTCCATTTCAACCTTATGCGCGTCGTTTAACGCTTGAGCAAAAGTCATATTCGGCATTTTTCAATCCTCCTTTTAGGGTCTCCCATTTTCCCGATGTTAAGCCGTTAAGCGCCTAAGAGTAAACATCCTCTGTAAGTTCGGAGACATCAGGCAGCGGGCTTTCTTCGGCAAATTTTTCAGCTTCGGCCAACTCTTTTTGAAGGGCGCTTTTGATCTCACTGATTTTACCGTCGGTAAGCAGTTTCATTTCCAGCAGCTTTTGCTCGAGCCTCGGAATCGGGTCTTTTTCTTTCCACTCCTCAAGCTCAGCATCGTTGCGATAAGCACAGGGATCGCCTTCAAAATGTCCCCGGTGGCGATAAGTTTTACATTCAACCAGAGACGGTCCCTTGCCCTGGCGGGCCCGTTTGATTGCTTCACCGACCGCTTCATAAACCGCAATGACATCGTTTCCATCCACAACGACGCCAGGCATATCATAGGCGGCGGCCCGGTCGGCGATGTTGGGAACGCACATGGAATTAAGGGTACAGGATGAGATGCCGTACATGTTATTTTCATTGACAAACACCACCGGAAGCTTCCAGCAGGTGGCCAGATTCATGGCCTCGTGGGTGGTTCCCTGGTTGGAGGCGCCGTCGCCGAAAAAGCACACCGCCACGCTGTCGGTGTCCAAATACTGGCAGGCCAGTGCGGCTCCCGCGGCCAGCGGCGGACCACCGCCCACAATACCGTTGGCGCCCATAATGCCAAGATCAAGATCGGCGATATGCATGGAACCGCCCTTGCCCTTACAGTAGCCTGTATTTTTACCGAACAGCTCGGCCATCATCCGCTTGATGTCGCCGCCCTTGGCAATGAGATGCCCGTGGCCGCGGTGGGTGCTGGTGATATAGTCCTTGTCGGTCAGATTCGCACAAGCCCCGGTTGCAACTGCTTCTTCACCCACATACAGATGGACAAAACCCGGAATTTTTCCGTCCGCAAAAAGCTCGGCGACACGATTTTCAAAGGTTCGAATCTTGTTCATAGTGATATACATCTCTATGAGTTGTTCATTGGTCAGGTCCATTGCTTTCCTCCTTATGGTTGAGGTCGACGAAATAGCTTCACAGGATACTATTACATGTACTGCGTTGAACTTTCCCTCCTTTCCTTTATTTAGGGTTCACGAAAAAATAAGTTCGCAATTTTGGGTGTTGAGGCGCCCGACCGGCAAGGCGCGAAAACGCAGGAATATCTGGATATTCCGAGTTTTTGCAACACAGCCGGACGGGATGCATCGGCTTCCAAAATGTGAAGCTATTTTTGAGTGAGCCCTTAGTGCCGGCCACCAGCCATGAATCTGATGACAGGATGAAAACATCCTAAAGGTTCATCCGAATCAAAACAGTCACAGCAGCATTGGCCACGACGATTTGATCACAGTCCGGAGCAAAATTGGGCACACAAAGCCCCTTGACCTTCATTCCCCCTTCAACCGCTTGGGCAGTTTTTCGTCCGATGGGAACGGTCGCTTTTACCTGCTCCAGATCCACATTCTCCGGTTTCGGACAGGCGACATGAATATCCACCTCCATGGCCTGCAGGTCCTCTATTCCCAGAATTTCCACCAATCCGCAAAGACAGCTCCTTGAAATGGCGTCTTTTACAGCCCGGCACGCTGCCTTGGTGACGTCTTCTCCATGCAGGTCGGCACCGGTTCCGATCTCGACAATAAATCTTTTGGTTTCCATCGATTGGATCCCTTATTTGAAAAGTGGTTCGATAATCTCTTTGTTTCCAGCATGGCATCCGCCCGATAAGAACTGCGCACCAGCGGTCCTGCGGCCACAGCTTTAAAGCCCATTTCCCGAGCGGTTTCGGCCCACATTTGAAATTCCTTCGGCGACACATAACGCACCACCGGCAAGTGATCTTTGGAAGGTGCTAAATACTGCCCCAGGGTAAGTGCTGCACAACCGGTGTGTTTTAAATCCAAAAGGGTTTTTTTGATCTCATTTTGCGTTTCTCCAAGACCCAACATCAGGCCCGATTTGACCAAAAGTCCCTGGCCAAAAGCGTATTTTAAAACCGCTAACGAGCGCCGATATTTGGCTACGGGACGAACCATAGCGTACAATCGCGCCACTGTTTCAATGTTATGGTTAAAGACTTCCGGTTGGGATTCACACACACTTTGAAGTGCTTTGACGGATCCGTTAAAATCTGGAACCAGTACTTCTACATAAACATCCTTACAGGTTTTTCTGATCTGTCGAATGGTCTGGACGAATTGCGCTGCGCCCCCATCCGGCAGATCATCGCGGGTTACAGAGGTGACCACGGCGTGATTAAGTCTTAGCAATTGCACCGCTTGGGCGACACGAACAGGCTCATTTTCGTCTACCGGTCCGGGAATACCCTTGTCTACGGCACAAAAACGGCACCTTCGCGTGCAATGAGTGCCTAAAATCATGAAGGTGGCCGTGCCTCTGCCAAAACATTCACCCAGATTGGGGCAATGGGCGCTTTGGCACACAGTCGCCAAGTGCAAGTCGCGAAGGCTTGTCTCCATTCGATCTACGGCTGTCGCATCCGGCGCCGGTCGAACCAGCCAGGGGGGGTGTCGGTTAGAATCGTCAAAATTTTCAGAGGATAATTCGTAACCAAATATCCGGCAAAATGATTGAATAAATCTTTTTTTTGCTTCTGATGGATTTACTCGATTCCCAATTTCGTTTTCGATTGAAGTGATCTTTTCGTCCGGCTGACCACAAGGTACAATGAAGTTAAACCAATTTGGATCCGCAGAGATGTTTAGCGCCGCGCCGTGGTAAGTCACCCATTTTTGGACAGCTATTCCGACACTGGCGATCTTGGAACCGCCAACCCACACGCCGGGGTGACCTTTTTTAAACTCCGGGATCAGCTCGTAGCTTCGCAGTACACTGGCAATTGTATCCAACAGTCGCTTTAAAAAAGCATGTAGGTCTTTCTCTCCCAGTCTTAATATGGGGTAGGCCACCAGTTGTCCGGGGCCGTGAAAAGTCGCCTTGCCGCCGCGATCCACGCGGTGCAGATCGATCTTTTTCCGGCGAAGTGCTTCCGGCTGCACACAAAGATCCTGCAGGCTGCCGCTTCGACCGATGGTTACCACCGGCTGGTGCTCAACGAACACCAATCGATCGGGACATTTATCCGCAATTCTTTCTGCGACCATTTTCTTCTGGCGTCGATAAGCCTTGCCATAGCTGAGCAATCCCCAATCAATGATTTGAAGATGCACTTTTGGACTGTTTTTCATCTGCTTTTCTTCTTTAGCTCCGAGGCAAATACAAGGCCCAGTTATTAGCATCCCGCGCTGCATCTACAACGGCCTCGGAAAAGGTGGGGTGAACCCGGATACTGCGCGCCAGTTCCTGGGCTGTGGCTTCCAGCTGCATGGCCAATACCGCCTCTCCGGCAAGTTCGGTCGCATTTGAACCCACGATGTGCACACCCAGAATTTCTCCATAACGCGCATCCGACACAATTTTTACGGCCCCATCGACTTCATTGCGGACCATTGCCAGCCCGTTGATCGCATACGGGAAAACGCCCGTTTCCACATCATAGCCCTGTTTTTCGGCGTCTTCTTCAGAAAGCCCCACTGCGCCCATCTCAGGTTGCGTCCATAAACACCGGGGAATAAGATTGAAAGGATAACGCTTCTTCGCGCCCATGGCATTTTCCGCTGCAAAAACGGCCATGGAAGATGCCGCATGGCTGAGCATCCATCCGCCGGTGGCATCACCAATGGCATAAATCCCTTCAACCGAGCTTTCCAGTCGGTCGTTTACCCGGATGCCATTGTCTTCATTCAGTCTAATGCCGATCTTTTTCAAACCCAGGCCGGAAGTATTCGGTATCCTATTTGAAACCAATATCTTTTTGACATTGACACTTCGCTCCTTTGGCCCTGATAGTTCGCAGGTCGTCTCTGTTTTGTTCGTTTTGACCGACTCTATAGATGCGCGCGGAATAATATCCACACCCTTTTCCCTTAACGCCTGGGCAATTCTCTGGCTGGTGTCTGAATCTTCCTTAGGTAAAATTCTTGCCGACGCGGTCGCCATAAAGACTTTACAGCCGAAGGTATTTAACAAAAAAGCCATCTCGACTTCGATATAGCCGGCCCCGCAAACCAGGATTGACTCCGGCACGGCGGTCATTTCCAATACCTCATCCGTGGTCATGGCGGCTTTTTCCAATCCCGGTATTTCCGGTACCGATAAAGAACTACCTGTGGCGATAATGACTTTTTGGGTTTCAATGATACGGCCGTCAATATCCACCTCTTGCGGGCTTTTTAAAACAGCGCGCCCTGTGACAACCTCCACCCCGTTATTTTGTAAAAGCGCTTCCATGCCCATGCGGATTTCAGCCGATACACCGCTTTTTCTTTCAACAATGGTCGTAAAATCAATTTCTTTTACAGTCGCATTTATCCCGAATTCTTCTCCGGTCTTTAAACGATTAAGCAAATCTGCCGCTCTTAGCCAGACCTTGCTGGGAATACATCCTCGGTTTACGCACGTGCCGCCTGTTTCAGCACATTCGGCCAATACAACATCCGCCCCCAGCTGGGCAGCGCGGATCGCTGCCGCATAGCCGCCGGATCCACCTCCGATTACAGTTACATCATGCATCGTCATACCTCGATTTTTGAAGTTGCCCTGTCAGGTTAAAAGCAACATGGGTTGTTCCAGAAATCGTGCCAACGTCTTGAGGAACGTCATGGCCGGAGCACCATCAACGACCCTGTGATCAAACGTCAGGCTCAGGGTCATCATGTGACGAATGGTGATCTCTCCCTTAAATACGGCCGGTTTTTCTATCACGCGGCCAACACCGAGGATTCCGGTCTCCGGTGGATTGAGCACCGGTGTAAATCCATCCATACCGAGCATGCTGACATTGGTGATGGTAAACGTGCCGTCAGTGACTTCTTCAATTGCCAAGGCTCCCTCTCGGGCTTTTTGCGCCAGTTGTCTTACCTCCTTTGCAATTTGCAATAGATTTTTCTTTTCAGCATATCTCAGCTTCGGTACAATGAGGCCTTCGGATAAAGCCACAGCGATGCCCATGTGTACGGTGTCATGGACCAAAATCTCTTCACCGATCAATGTGGAGTTCATGATGGGATGCTGCAACAATGCCCGGGCTGTTGCCAATATGATAATATCATTATAAGAAATTTTTACGGAATCATCCTTTTTGTATTCCTCTCTCACAAGGTTTCTAAAACGCACCATTTCTGTGACATCCACCTCGGTGAAGGCGGTGAGCTGAGCGGCGTTTTGCAAGCTGGCTTGCATGTTGTCTGCGATAACCTTGCGAATTCCTTCAAAGGGGATTACCTTGACTTCGGAAGGTTTCTCTTCCGGAACAGTTTTTGCCGCAGCAAGAGCGCGCTCAACATCTTGTTTCGTGATTTTGCCATTTTCCCCGGTTCCGGTAATTTTGGATATGTCCAGGCCTTCCTGCTTGGCGATTTCCGCGGCCAGAGGGGTAATTTTGGGTGCCGGCGGTCCTTCCTCATGGAATTTGATTACGTCCCCCTCTTTAATCTTTCCATCAGGACCGGTGCCTGCCACCAATGTCAAATCAACCCCTAATTCTTTTGCCACACGGCGAGCGGATGGCGTTGACAATAGTCGCTTTTTTTCCACCGGCGCGGTTTCTGTTTCAGCGGCCTGGGGCTTTCCCGCCTCCGCTTTCATTTCCACAACTTCCCCGGCCTGAATTCCATCAATACGTTCAGGTTGCTCACCGGCCTGCGCAATAACGGCCACAATTGTCCCCACCGGTACGGTTTCGCCTTCCGGAACCACAATTTGAAACAGGATCCCGGATCCCGGTGCTTCTATCTTGTTTGTAATTTTTTCCGTTTCAACTTCAAATAATTTCTCTCCTTTCTCAACGGAATCCTCCTCATTTTTATACCATTTCGAGACTTTTCCCACTTTCATTGTCATGCCCAGTTTCGGCATTGTCACCTTAACACTCAATCTTCAGCCCTCCTCTCGATTGCAAAAAAACCTGACCTGTTTATCCCGCGATCCCAAGCTGGGGCAATATTTGATGATGGTGGGCATTTTGATGCTACTGTTTATCGGATTTAATCGGTTGTGGTCGTCCGTGCCGCTTCGAAGCCATGCGCTTTGCCAAAGAACCAAAACGCGCTTCGGGTCAAACACGGTAATGTATGCTGTTTGATGGCAACTTTATGGTAAGAGCTTTAATCAGATTTCGTCTGCTCGGCCGGAAAAATGCCGATATCGTCACAACGACACTTATGACATACTTTTCGTTGACAGTCGTTTATCCAGTGACAGGGGGAGAGTGAGATCATCAGGTGTAGGAGTTTATCGATAACAGCTTCTGGAGAGATCAGCAGTGATGGCATCTAACGATGATCCTAATCGGTTTCGCTATTTATTTTTATTTACAGTGCCCCTTTGCCATTGTCAATCATATTTCCGTACCTTTCCACGGGGTATGAGAAGCAATAGAACAGTTAATAACGTGACTAAATTAATACTAATTAAGTTATTCTTCCACTTCAGCCGAAAGCATCCCACAAGGCCTCAATGGAATGTGACACGCGGAAGGGCAGGAGGAGGATGCCGCCGTAATTCGATTTTTGAAATATGACGAAGCCGTTCTTCTTATGTCCGTCGAGCAGATCCCTGCCGGCCGGCACATTCAAACGGCGTTTTTGGGCCAAGCGGATAAAATTCGTGGGGGGAATTCCGGAAATTTACGTTCAATTTCGCGATAATTCTGAAGAAGATGGTGTGTGAAGTTTAACCGGTTGGCCGGTTGAGCCAGTTGCGCTGGAATTATTTACTGAACAAAGGGTGTTGTCGGTCCGCCGAGGGGTCAAGTCTTTTTCTTAGTGCGCATGGCATGTATGCCCGCCAGCGAAAAGTGCGTAATGTGGTCGGCCAGCCGCTGAATCAAAACCGGCGTCAAGGGCTGCTGTACGAGGTATTCCAGATCGCTGCGATTGAGCATCAGCAACGCCCGGCACTGATTGATGATGCTCAACTCACAAAACCAGATGTCTTCATCCGTCGCCGCAGGCCCGATCAGGTCCCGGATGATCCCAATCAGGTGCCGACGACGGGGCTCGATCAATTCGCGCCAGCTGTCGTCAATCAGTCCCGTTGGATTGGCCAGCTCCATCAGGTACATGCGCGTGAACTGTCCGCCGGTGCCGCGGTCGCAAAACTTTCGCACAAGAGCGTGGATGCGGGCGCACAAGCGCTCTTCAGGTGTCGCATCGGCGGCATCGGGCGGATCGGGGACGATATCTTTCTCAAATGCCTGCTTCCATGCCTCCGCGTAGAGGGCGGCCTTGCTGCCGAAATAGTAGTTGACGGCCGCGACGTTGGTTCCGGCCTGCCGGCAGATATCGGCGATCCTGGCATCGCGGTACCCTTTTTTCCCGAAAACTTTGCAGGCCGCATCCAGCACACGACTGCGGGATTTCTTGGCACGTTTCACTTGTACCATGTGCAATACGGCTCCATTTTCGACAATTAAATCATTGAAGCAACATTTTTTTTGTAATTTTTAATTTAAATCGTATTTTTAAATTTAAATTTGAATTTGTCAATTCATTTTGCTATTCTTTGCCTTTCAATTCATCAAGTTCTCCTCCGAAGGAAAAAATTATGCAGCAGCGAGTCGTTCCCGAATGCGCCGGTCCGGTTTTCTCGGCGACATCCCGCGACATGGTCGTACCGCCGGTCACCTCCGCAGCATCGAACCGCCGGCAGCCGGAAGGCCGCGTCTGTAGCGTGACATCGACGGCAGGGATTGTTTTCGCATGCCTTTTTTTATT
>Ga0272443_10006692_pt1 | contig 11298 bp, 20 predicted proteins | sample SSMAcet12_FD_193581 | JGI IMG/M metagenome (GOLD analysis project Ga0272443, IMG submission 193581) | Marine sediment archaeal communities from Little Sippewissett salt marsh, Falmouth, MA, United States - SSM-Acet-12 | ecosystem: Environmental > Aquatic > Marine > Wetlands > Sediment ... | reverse complement strand
AGCTGCCGAAGAGGTTCCCGAGGAAGCTGCCGAAGAGGTTCCCGAGGAAGCTGCCGAAGAGGTTCCCGAGGAAGCTGCCGAAGAGGTTCCCGAGGAAGCTGCCGAAGAGGTTCCCGAGGAAGCTGCCGAAGAGGTTCCCGAGGAAGCTGCCAAAGAACAGCAGGACAAGTGAAGTGTGAGACCCGAGTGTGACTTGGCATGGCGATATTCAAAGTTGATGAACTGCGGAACATGAGCCCAGAAGAGCTTTCCGATGAGCTGTACAATCTTCAAGACGAACTCATCCGGGATAGAGGGATCGTCGTTGCAGGTGGCGCTCCAGAGAACCCTGGAAGGATAAGGGAACTGAAGAGGGCCATAGCCAGGATCAAGACGATCCAACGGGAGCGTGTAGTGTGATAATAACCCCTGAAAATTTAGTCAGACACGAGCTGATAGGCTTGCAGGTTGATGTCGTGGACAGCACGAACCCATACCTGGAAGGTCTATCCGGCCGAGTGGTTGACGAAACCCGGAACACGTTGCTGATAGAGACCTGGAGAGGTGAGAAACGCGTTCCCAAGTCTCACACCAGCTTCGTCTTCGCCCTTCCACAGAATCAAAAGGTGAAGGTCGAAGGCTCAGTGTTATTCTCACAACCTGAAAACAGAATTCACAAGAAGATACGTAGATCGAGGTGGAAATTATGAGGGATATTGGACTGGATGTCACGCCACCTGAAGGTACCTGTGATGATCCAAATTGTCCCTTTCACGGAAAACTTCCCGTACGTGGACAGGTGTTCGACGGGATGGTGGTCAGCGACAAGATGACCGGTACTGTGGTGGTTCTGCGCGAGTTCGAGAAAAAAGTGCCCAAGTACGAGAGGTACGAAAAGAGGCGGTCCAAGGTTCACGCCCACAATCCACCCTGTTTAAATGCTAAAGAGGGCGACTTTGTGAAGATCGCCGAGTGCAAGCCGCTCAGCAAGACTAAGTCCTTCGTCGTGGTGGAGGTATCACGATGAAGGGGAACAAAGCTAAGATCCCAAGGGCCGTCAATGCTGGGGCGCGTCTGGAATGTGCCGACAATACAGGGGCCCGGATTCTAGAAATCATATCCGTGACGAAGTACCGGGGCGTGAAGAACCGTATGCCTCGTGCTGGAATCGGTGATATGGTGGTCGTTTCCGTCAAGAAAGGAACTCCTGAGATGCGCAAACAGATATTTCGGGCAGTTATCGTCCGACAGAAAAAGGAGTTCAGAAGGCCTGATGGCCTCAGAGTCAAGTTCGACGAGAACGCCGCTGTGATCACGGACGACAACGGAATTCCCAAAGGATCGGAGATTAAGGGGCCTGTGGCCAGAGAGGTGGCGGAGCGTTTCGGAAAAATCGCTTCAGCTGCGTCGATAATAGTGTGATAGCCATGAAGAGCAAACAGCCACGTAAACAGCGGAAAGAGAGGTTCACCGCCCCCCTCCATAAACGGCAGACATACCTGCACGCACCTCTGAGCAACGATCTCCGTCAAGAGATGAACAAACGCAGTGCTCAGGTGAAGGTGGGCGACACGGTCAAGGTGATGCGCGGCGATCACGCTGGAATCGAAGGCGAGGTCCAGATGGTGAACCTGAAAAGGGGCATCATCAACGTTGAAAATGTGAGCGTTTTCCGCACCGACGGGACCGAAGTCCCCCGAGCCATCCATCCATCCAACGTACTTATCACCAAGATGGAGCTGGATGACGATAGGCGTAAGAAAATCTTCTCAAGGTGATTTAGGTGAGCAGACATCAGAAGAGGGTTGCAAGTCCCAAGAGCTGGCCTATCGCCAGAAAGACCCAACAATGGGCGGCCAAGGCCAGTCCAGGACCCCACTCTGCAGAGGGAAGCATCCCCCTCCTGTTCGTGGTCAGGGACTTCCTGAAGCTAGCTGACAACTCAAGGGAAACAAAACGCATCCTCAACGAGGGTGGAGTCCTGGTAGACGGAGCGGTCAGAAAGGACCACAAGTTCCCTGTGGGGATCTTCGACGTTGTATCAGTTCCCTCCATGGACAAGCAGTACAGATTGTTGCAGGATGCAAAGGGTAGGTTCAACCTCCACGAGCTGGAGCCGGGAGAGGCCCGAAAGCTCAATCGGATTGAGAACAAGACCATCCTGAATGGTGGGGTTCTGCAGCTTAACCTCAACGATGGGACAAACAAGATAGCCGATGGAGAATACAATACCGGCGATTCGATAATCCTTTCTCTTCCTGAAAAGGAGATCGCAGACAGGATCGAGTTCAAGGAAGGAAATCTTGCGATGGTAATCGGAGGATCCCACTCGGGCGAGGTTGGTTCGATCAAGGAGATCAAGATAGTACGAAGTTCCAGACCCAACAGGGTGATAATCTCGGGCAAGGAAGAGTTCGAGACCACGGCGAATCATGTATTCATGATCGGGACCGACAAGCCTGCAATTAAGTTGGGGGCTGAGATATGAACTCAATGCTGGAACCTCGTATAGACAAAGTGACGGTCCACATCGGCGTCGGCGAGGGTGGCCAAAGATTGGTCAACGCGGAGACCATATTGGGCAATATAACCAAAAGAACCCCTCTGAGGTCTTTTTCTAAGAAGACCATCCCGGCCTTCGGCATAAAGAAGAGCGAGCCTCTCGGATGCAGGCTAACCCTCCGGGGCAGCGAGGCTGAGGATTTCCTCACCGTCGCCTTGGAAGTAGTGGGAAAGGCGCTAAGAGACGGCCAATTCGATGCCACCGGGAATTTTTCCTTCGGGATAGAGGAGCATACTGACTTTCCGGGAATGAGGTACGATCCTGATGTTGGCATCTTCGGGATGGACGTTTCAGTTGCACTGAAAAGGCCCGGATACAGAGTTGCCAAAAGACGCATCGTCAGGAGGAAGATCCCCAAAAAGCACAGGATCTCCAAAGAAGATGCTATGGAGTTCGTTAAAAACAAATATGGTGTGGACATCTTGGAGGCGGCATGACGAATACCAAGAGCAAGAAGAAATTCGGCCGGGGCGCAAACGCATGTAAGCGTTGTGGCAGAAGGCCGGGTCTCATCAGAAGGTATGGCATTTACCTTTGCAGGCAATGTTTCAGAGAGATCGCCCGAGATATGGGATTCGAAAAATACTCTTAAGGTGATTTGAGATGGTTCTGTTAGATCCGCTTGCCGATGCCATGTCTACCGTAAAGAACGCAGAGAACGTGGGCAAGAGCGATTGCCTCATCCATCCCGCCTCCAAACTGATCGGCAATACCCTGAAAGTGATGGCGGATCTGGGATATATTGGGGAGTTCGAGTTCATAGACGATGGCAAATCTGGCATGTTCAGAGTGGAACTTCTAGGCAAGATCAACAAGTGTGGCGTGATTAAGCCCAGGTTCTCCACCAAGGTGTCAGACTTGGAGAAATGGGAAAAGCGATTTCTGCCAGCCAGGAACTTCGGAGTGCTGATGATCAGCACTTGCAGAGGCGTCATGTCTCACGTCGAGGCCAGAGAACAGGGTATCGGTGGCCAGTTGCTGGCTTACGTTTACTAACGGGGGTGGTCTACAATGGTCAAGGAGTTGGCACGACAACTAGAAATTCCAGAGGACGTCGAGGTGGAGGTCAGTGATGACTTCATGGTTAAGGTGACAGGCCCCCTCGGAACGGTCTCCAGACGTCTTTGGCATCCTGGTATCAATATACGACGAGAGGATTCGAGTCTGATTGTAGATTCCCACAAAGTTCGGAAACAGCATCGGGCCATGGTGGGAACTATATCCGCTCATCTGGCGAACATGGTCACGGGAGTCTCCGACGGTTTCGAGTACAAGATGAAAGCAGTCTACTCTCACTTCCCGATACAGCTTAAGGCCACCAAAGAAGAGCTCGTAATCAGTAACTTCCTGGGAGAGAGAAAGCCTCGCACCGCCAAGATCTTGGGAGGTACCAAGGTGGAGGTCAATGGAGACGAGGTAATCGTCACCGGAATCGACAAAGAGATGGTCGGCCAGACTATGGCTAACATCGAACAAGCGACCAAAGTCAGAGGTTTCGATATCAGGGTGTTCCAGGATGGGATATACCTGGTGGATAAAAGGTGATGCAAATGACTTCCGAGACTGAGAGGTTGCTGAAGGTCAGGGCGAGGCAAAAGAGACGGAAACCTAAGTTCAACCGTGGTGATTCACACAAAAAGGGGCGAGTCTCAACTAGCTGGAGAAAGCCTCGTGGGCTGCACAACAAGCAGCGCCGTCATGTTGCGGCCAAAGGTAAATTGGTAAGGCCCGGATACGGCAGCCCCAAGTCCGTCAGGGGATATCACCCTTGCGGCATGAAAGAAGTCCTTGTTAATTGTGCTGCCGATTTGGAAGATGCTGAAGGATGTGCGGTGAGAATCGCCTCGACTGTGGGGATGAAGAAACGGGCCGATATCGAGGCCATGGCTCGTGAGATGAGTCTGAAAGTCCTCAATCCCAAGACAGGAGGCGATTGAGATGCCAAATTTCTCCACTCAAAAAAGATTGGCTGCCAGTGTTTTGGACATCGGCAAGAGCAGGGTTTGGGTTAATCCAGACCCAGACGTGGCGGGTGATATCGCCGACGCCATAACAAGAGACGATATCCGTGCCCAGATCGAAGTAGGCAACATAATGGCCAAGCCCAAAAAGGGCAACAGCCGAGCCAGATACCGAGCCAGGGCTGCCAAGAGGGCCTATGGTCACAGGAAAGGGCAAGGCCGGAGAAAAGGGGCCAAAGGGGCTAGGAACCCCAAGAAACAGAGATGGATGACCAAGATCAGAGCTCTTCGCCGAAGATTGAGAGATCTGAGGGCGAACGATCAGATCGACCGTCACGACTACCGTATACTCTACAGAAAGGCGAAGGGCGGAGAGTACCGTAGCACGGCCCATCTTAACGCTTACATCAAGTCAAAAGGTCTAATGAGGAATGACTGATGGCAACCGGACCGCGATATAAAGTGCCCTTTAGAAGGCGAAGAGAGGGCAGAACGAATTACCACTTCCGATACAAGCTCTTAATTTCCAGAAAGCCGAGGCTAGTGATCCGAAAGGGCAACCGGAATACCACTTTGCAGCTTGTAGTTGCAGAGCCGATCGGTGACAAGACCCTTCTTACGGTTAACTCCTGTGAGCTCAAAAATTTCGGATATGATCTCAGCACGGGCAACTTGCCAGCTGCTTACCTCACAGGCCTCCTTTTCGGCAAGAGGATGAGGTCTTTGGGTATGGATGAGGCCATTCTGGATATGGGAATCCAGACCAGCAGCAAGGGCAACAGGATTTATTCCGCCCTGAAAGGTGTAGTCGATGCTGGTATAAACGTGCCTCACAGCCCAGAGATTTTCCCTGAAGAGGAGAGAATTCGGGGAGAGCACATAGAGTCCTATCGGGACATAGACGTCGTCACTAAGTTCGAGGCTGCTCGGGAGAGCATACTGGGGTGAGCGAATGAGAAATTACGGAGAAGAATGGGTCCCCAAGACCAAGCTGGGCAGGCTCGTATATGAGGGTCAAGTAACGACCCTGGATGAAGCGTTGAGTTCTAGGCTCCCCATCAAGGAGGCAGCCATAATTGACGCACTTTTGCCTGGTCTGGAAGACGAGGTACTGGACATAAACATGGTCCAGAGGATGACTGACTCTGGCCGAAGGGTTAAGTTCAGGGCCACGGTCATCGTGGGTAACAAAGACGGCTACATAGGCTTGGGCCAGGGCAAAGATGCGCAGGTGGGCCCAGCTATCAGGAAAGGAATTGACGTGGCCAAGCTGAATATCATAAAGATACAGCGAGGCTGTGGCAGTTGGGAATGTGGTTGTGGCGGTGAGCATACCGTCCCCTTCGAGATTATGGGAAAGGCAGGAAGTGTGCGCATCCATCTGATCCCGGCGCCCAGAGGACTGGGCATAGCCGCAGGAGAGACCGCCCAGAAGGTCATGGAGATGGCTGGAATCCAAGACGTTTGGACCAGAACTTCGGGCAACACCAGAACCACGCTCAACTTCGCCAAGGCCACGTATAATGCGCTGCAAAATATCGTTGCCATGAGGGTATAGGCGATGTATGCGATAGTGCGACTTCGGGGCGGAGTCAACACCAAGCCCGAGATCAAAGACACCCTCAAGATGCTACACCTTCACCGGATCAACCACTGCGTCGTGGTGCCGGAGAATGTTCATTACAGAGGCATGATCCAGAAGGTGAAAGACTACGTGGCTTGGGGAATGATTGACGAAAACGTCCTCGCAAGTATGCTGGAAAAAAGAGGACGATTGAGCGGCAATGCTCGATTGACGGACCAGCTCATTCGGGAGAACACATCTTACAACGACGTCAAAGAGTTCGCCGCTGCGGTGATCCAGGGCGCCATCAGCCTCAAGGACGTTGGCATAAAGCCAGTCTTCAGACTCCACCCTCCAAGAAAGGGCCATCGTGGCATAAAGAAGACCGCCAAAGAGGGTGGCGAACTGGGTTATCACGAATCCATCGAGGATCTTATCTGGAAGATGAGGTAGGACCATGCCTATAAAAAAGGTGAAGAAGTTCAGAGGTAGCAGGACCTGTGGTGGTGGCACCCATAAGAACCGCAGAGGCGCAGGATCTCGTGGGGGTCGTGGGAAAGCGGGGTCTTTCAAGCACCACGTGGTGAGGACCTACATGCAGGGCAGAATTCAAGGCAAGTATGGTTTCCACAGTCCCACCACAGAGAAGATGGAAGTTGTGAACGTCGGTGAGCTGGAGAAAGTCGCAGACGAGAGCGGTAATGTCGATCTCGGTCGGGTAAAGGTTCTTGGAAAGGGCAAGGTAACAAAGAATCTCACTGTCAGTGCGGCTAACTTCTCTAACACAGCAAAAGAGAAGATCGAAGCTGCCGGCGGTGAAGTAGTGATAGCATGAATCAGCACAGCTTCTTCTATGCAATAGAGCCATTCGTGAGAAGGCTACCGGCGGTGCAAAGGCCCGAGGGGCATGTCCACTTCAAGAAGAAGCTCAGTTGGACCGTGGGCATACTGATCCTCTACTTTGCCCTCTCCAACGTTCCCCTCTTCGGCCTTTCACCTGCTTCCATAGATCTTTTCGGGATGTACCGCGCTTTCTTTGCGGGACAGTTCGGGTCCCTCATGCTTCTGGGCATCGGGCCCATAGTCACCGCTTCTATCGTGCTTCAGCTTTTGGTTGGAGCTGACATTATAAATCTGAACCTGAGCGATCCAAGAGACCAAGCGATATTCCAAGGTACTCAAAAGCTCTTGGTCTTCGTCATGATCGTGGTAGAGGCATTGCCTCAGGTAACCGGCGGTTATCTTCTTCCAGACCCTGGGTTGGCCAGTACTTTGGGCGTTTCCTTGGGCATGATATCCTTCATAATATTCATTCAGATATGTGTTGGCGGAGCTCTCATCCTCTTCATGGACGAAGTGGTTAGCAAATGGGGAGTTGGGTCTGGCGTTGGTCTTTTCATCGTGGCTGGCGTGAGCCAGCAGTTAATCACTGGATTGTTCAACTGGACTATAGGCGACAAGGGACTTCCCATTGGCATACTGCCAAAGTGGGTCTACATATTTACCCATGATGTTTTAGGTCTGGAAGACTTTTTCACCGTTTCCGGGCTTGAGAGGATCTTCATAGATGGCGGGATCCTAGCCTTGCTATCCACCATCGCAATCGTACTCTTCGTTGTGTTCGTGGAGAGCACTCGGGTAGAGATTCCCTTGGCCCATAGCGCGGTTAGAGGCGCTCGGGGTCGTTTCCCCGTGAAACTGGTATACGCAAGCGTTCTTCCCATGATCTTAGTGAGAGCGCTCCAGGCCAATCTTCAGATGGTGGGGACTCTTCTCGCCGGCAAGATCGGAACGCAAACATTCGTCACCACCACCGATACCGCTGCTGGAGTGAACATAATCTACACTTCATACTCTAGCTTCCTTGGAACCTTCATATCCACGACGAAGCGAGAGATGGTGACTGATGCGCTGGTGAGCACTTCCTCGCCTCAGCCGGTATCTGGGCTGATGTATTATCTTTCACCCATCAACAGCCCTTACGACTGGATACCAAGCTTGGTTTCGCAGAGCACTCCAGGAATGGAACTTTTGGGCTTGCCACCAATTGCGGCTTGGCAGATATGGTTGCACGTGTTGTTTGATGCGTCCGTCCTGATCATTGGTGGAATAATTTTCGCCATATTCTGGATCGAGACAACTGGCATGGGCGCAAAAAGCGTCGCTGCCAAGATTCACGCTTCAGGTCTTCAGGTACCTGGTCACAGGAGAAGCGCTGCTAGTATCGAGAAACTTTTGGGGAGGTACATCCCGAAAGTTACGGTAATAGGCGGGGCTATAATTGGTTTGCTGACATTGGTGGCCAGCCTCATGGGAACTCTAGGTGGAGCTGGCGGCACAGGACTGCTCCTTACTGTGAGCATCGTGTATCGGCTCTACGAGCAGATCGCCAGTGAGCAGATCCAGGAGATGTACCCCATGATGCGCCAGTTCTTCGGTGAGTAGTCATGAAGAAGGCAAGTGCAAAAAGTGCAAATCTGGTCAAATCTGTGGACAACGCCCTCATGGTTCTGGGCGCTGCCCTGATGTTGGGGATCATGGTCAGCCAGGGTTTCAGGCATGAAGTGGGAATTGTGATGGACAGTCTGATCGGGTGGCTGCCCGATGTCCTCCCATTCCACATGGTGCTCTTTGCCCTCGCCGCCATAACCGGTCTTTATGCCAGCCTTATCCAGAAGTACACCATGGACTGGGGATACCTCCGGACACAGCAGGAGACGATGAGGGGTTTCCAGCGTCGGTTTCGTGAAGCTCAGCTTTCTGGGGACAAGGCCCTTCAGCAGAAGCTCCAGGCAGAGCAAAGGGCCATGATGGGAGACCAGGGCAAGATGATGAAGATGCAGATGAAGCCCATGGCCTACATTGGGGTCGTTTCCATACCCCTTTTCATGTGGGCTTATCTCTACATTGATCAGCATCCGGAGAACCTGTTCCTGACGTTTCCCTTCTGGGGCGAGCAGAGTCTTTCTGGGACCGTTCTGGGACCGATATTCTACTGGTTCTACTGGTACTTCGTCTGCTCCATACCGGTATCGCAAATCATACGCAAAGCTCTTGATGTCGGCGGTGTGTGATGATAATCACCATCAGTGGCCCCCCGGGGACCGGTACCAGCACCCTCGCACGTGAGCTGGCAAAAGACTTGGATTTGCGCTGGGTTAACTCGGGCGAGTTATTTCGCAAGATTGCCAGCGAGAGGAACATCTCAATCAAGGAGCTGGGTCGTCTGGCGGAGAAGGGTCCTGAGGTCGACTATCTTATCGACGATGCCCAAAGGGAGCTGGCAAAAGTGGGCGGTGGCGTCTTCGAAGGGAGGCTCTCAGGCCACCTTCTCGATGCCAACTTGAGCATACTCCTCAAGGCCGATCTTAAGGTGAGGGGCACGCGGATCGCAGCTCGGGAGGGCGATTTGATAGACGATGCCATCCGAGAAGCAAGAGAGCGCGAGCAGTGTGAGGCTCGTCGGTATGAGAAGTATTACAACATAGACGTCAATGATTTTTCCGTCTACGATCTCGTCATAGATTCCGACAGATGGGACGAGAAGGGTGTGTTGGAGATCAGTCGTGCTGCTGTGAGGTCTCTAAGAGATGACCAGAAAGCTTCCCTCTGAGCGTTCCAGGGACGTTCTGATCAAGAGAGTTGGCGAGACCAACCCTCTTTATGGTCATGTCCCTCGGGATCGGCCTTTGGACCAGTACATTCGGTTGGGTGCCATAAACCTAGATAAGCCTGCAGGCCCTTCAAGTCACGAAGTTGTGGCTTGGGTAAAGAACATATTGGAGCTGGAACGGGCAGGCCACAGCGGGACTCTCGATCCCCAGGTGACAGGCATATTGCCGGTGATGTTGAGCGATTCGACGAGGATCATGGACACTTTGCTCAGCGCTGGCAAAGAGTACGTCTGCCTCATGAGGCTTCATTCCACGGTTTCGAGGAAGAGGGTTATCGAAGTTTGTGAAGAGTTTCAAGGCAAGATACACCAGAGGCCCCCACTCAAATCCAGCATCAAAAGGGTTCTTCGGACCCGGGAGATCTATTACCTGAACGTGATGGAGATCGAGGGGCCGAGGGTGTTGATGAAAGTGGGGTGCGAAGCTGGGACCTACTTGCGCAAGCTCTGTCATGACATAGGGTTGGCGCTTGGAACCGGTGCTCACATGGAGGAGCTTCGCCGGACTAAAAGCGGCCCTTTTCGCGAAGATGAAACTCTCATCACTCTTCATGCCCTCAAGGATGCCCATGTGATATGGGGCGAAACTGGTGACGAAACCGAGTTGAGGCGCGTGATTCTTCCCGTGGAAAGTGCTTTGGCCCATCTTCCCTCCCTTGTGGTGGGCGACAATGCGGCAGATGCCTTATGTCATGGTGCGCCCCTTGCAGCACCAGGTCTTTTCCAGTTGGAATCGGATATAGTGGTGGGCGAGAGGGTAGTTATTTATACTCTGAAAGGCGAAGCTGTTGCCGTGGCCACCGCTGCCATGACCAGCGAGGATATGATGGCGGCAAGCTCTGGCATCGTTGCCAGGACCTCGCGAGTGATTATGGGCCCTGGGACTTACCCCAGAGGATGGTCTCATTCGAGCGTGCCGAGGTAGTCTAGTGGTAAGGCGCAAGCCTGGAATTCAAGACTGATAGCTTGTGATCCGTATGGGTCGCGGGAGTTCGAATCTCCCCCTCGGCGCCTGTTTTTCTCATACAAATCCAAAACTTCTGAAGCGAGCTCTATGATCGTCTCTGCAAGCTTTTGATATGTTCGCAGCGAAAGTATCTCGTCCTGGGTGTCAAGGTGGCCAGTTGTGTGGATGCAAACCGTCTTGCCGAGATCGGAAGCGGGGCACATCCGGGTGGTGAAAAAGGGGTAGTGGCCAGGTTGCGGATTTTACGATTCTGTGGACATGGGCAAGTATGACTCTTGCCCTCACAGCTGCGTCTAATGTTACGTCGTCCGGAGCCGAAGAATGGCTTTGCGCAGGCTAAAAGAGCGCGACTTCTGAGGGCAAGTTTCTCTGCTACAATGGCGGTGACTACTCCCCCGACTAAAGTCGGGGGCATCTAGGCGTTTGCCAAAGACTGTAGCCCCAGTCTCAAAATGTTGATCGCTGCATTCTCATCACGGTCCATTACCAGCCCACACTGTGGACATTCATGAACCCGATCAGATAGCGATTTTGGAACTTCGATACCACATCCAGAGCACATCTGAGTCGTATACCTGGGATCGACCAGCA
>Ga0272443_10006691_pt1 | contig 11300 bp, 10 predicted proteins | sample SSMAcet12_FD_193581 | JGI IMG/M metagenome (GOLD analysis project Ga0272443, IMG submission 193581) | Marine sediment archaeal communities from Little Sippewissett salt marsh, Falmouth, MA, United States - SSM-Acet-12 | ecosystem: Environmental > Aquatic > Marine > Wetlands > Sediment ... | reverse complement strand
TTGAGCATGTTTTTTCTCTATTTCTATAATATAGAAACTATTTCTATAATTACAATTATAAAAAATAAATCTGCTTTTGTCAAATAATCTTCTATTCTTGTTCATGTCAACAACTTGTGGGTACTTTTACTTACCTCAAAAATTAGGGAAATTAAATTAAGTTAAAGTGTGAGTGATGCTAAGTCAACTCTAACAGTAAAATGAGAATAATCATAGCAATACATTCTAATGATACACTCCTATATTTTTTTGTTCATCATTTAATTAATGAATACTGATGAGCTCCTTTAATTGTTTCACCCAGCTCCTATCCTGGTGGGGGCCGACCATGACCGGAAGGGAATACCTACGGTCATATTTATCCTCTTTGGGGAAATAGTATCATTCTTTGGGATCTATCTGTTTGAGAATCACCTCTGGTTCACTAGGCTAGAAGTTATCTCAGTTATCATTGATGATCAATTGTCCGACCTTGGCTAAATTCAGGGCTCCGGAAGGGCTCCAGCTCATCCCTCGTTTCTTGAAGCGATTGGCCAGGATCTTATCAATATTGCCCTCAATGGCTCCCATGGTATCGACAGTTCATACTGCTTCTTTGAGACGATCTACGGCATTGATTCCCTCAGCGATATTGATCAGATAGGTGATCAGTTCATTTAATTCTTCTTTTCTCTGAGAATTCCTGTTTTTTTTCTTCTTCCAATAAAAGAAGAGCTTCTGAGATGTTCCCCTCTTCTAAGAGCGAACTGACCCGGGACTTTTGGCTTCGGTTATAGGAGAGTGTCTGGTTTAGTTTCCGTTTTAGGTGAAAGGGACATAATTGATAGATGGAATCAGGGAAATAATCTTTCGCTCCTTCTTTAATCCAGGGTGCCCCGTCTCCTCCGACCAGGATGAGGTGATGATCATACACCTGAAACTTCTCTTCGACCAAGAGACTGACCTGAGCCATAAATTCATCTGCTGGGCCAAGACCGGCATAGGCTAATTTATCTTTGAGCTTTCTGGCATCCGAGCTTCCTGTGAGATAACGTTTTTCTTTTCCTTTGTGGAGAATAGCTAATTTTAGTTCCGCCTTTTTCTTCTGCTGTTTCTGCAGGTGAATTATGGTACCGTCTACTTCTAGATAAAGGGGATCTGGGTTACCTGGGGTAGATGTTATTGTTGTTTTGAGGGCCTCTGTTAAGTTTTGGTCAAAGGCATGTTCTGGTCTTCCTCCGACAATCCGGACATCAAGTTAAGACACATTAGTTAACATTAAACTTTCATATTCTTCCGGACCATGGTAACGAAAAGAGGAATATAATATTTTACTATTATAAAAAATTTCAATGTACTCAAAAATATCCCTTTGAGCTTGTCTTCTGGTTTCATATTTATTCTGGTAAATCAATTCTACTTTCAAGGTACGATAAAAATTTTTCATCACCGCATTATCCCAACAATTGCCTTTGCCGATCATAGAGCATAGTATACCATAATTTTAGCAAAGTGAGCTGAAATGGAGGAGGTTTTATGCTATTTGAAGCCAATATATTACAAACTAGGCTTGAAATTAATTTGGATCTCATAAAGTATAATTAACTAACAGCTCATATAATCTCCTTTGTCTATGGTTTATTATTATTGTAATATTATATAACTTAGTATACCACTCCCCTTTAACAAAAGATTGATTTTAAGTTAGAATAAGTTCATCATGAGAAAGAAGCCTATTCTAAGATGAATATGACAAAACGGCGTAAATGGGAGAGTAGTCAAAAACTAAAGATTGTCCTGGAGGGATTATCTGGTCAAATCGAGATTAGCAAATTATGTAACAAGTACCAGATATCCCAGGTCATCTACTACCGTTGGCAAGAGCAATTGCTCCAGTACGGTCACCAGGCCTTTGAAAGTAAGAATATCACCAAACGGGAACATCGCTTACAGTCTGAGAACCAGTGTCTAAAACAGATCATTGGGGATCTGACAGTTGAGTTATAAAAAAGCGAGTTCGAATGATGCGAAAAAAATCAGTTAAAGTAAAAGACAGAAATGAACCTGTCCTGGCCATGATCAAAGACATTAAAGCTGACCATCCCTTCTGGGGTTATCGCATATGCTGGGCATACATTTATCACATTCAATAAGAAACGTATCTACCGGCTGATGAAGGAAAATGATCTGCTGGTTAACAAAAGGCGATACAAGGCCAAAAGAAAACCTACTCGTCCCAAGCCCAAAGCCGCCTATCCCAATCACCTCTGGGGTACGGATATGACCAAGATTAAAACAGGTATCTGGGGCTGGTGATACCTGGTAGTTGTCCTAGACTGGTACATCAAACAGATCATTGGCTATCACCTAAGCTTACCGTCTAAAAGCAAAGACTGGCAAGAAGCCCTAGAGAGGGCTGTTAGTAAACGTTTCCCCAAAAGAATCAAAGACAGCTTAGTAGAACCGCTTTTTTTGTTCAGTAATAACAGCTGTCAGCCAATATCCCTTTCTGATATGAAAGCCTGTTTGGATCTGGGTATTAACAGATATTTAACAGCTGGTCTCATCTCAAGGGCAATGCTGATACCGAAAGAGTGAACAGAACTTTAAAGGAAGATTTCCTCTGGTGCTATGATTGGGATCATCTTTTTGATTTTCAAAGAGCATCAGAAAAGTGGGTTGATAACTATAACCAGGATTTCCCGCATCAGAGTCTAGATTACCGAACCCCTTGTCAATATTATCAAGATTATGTTAGAAATAAAGAGCAAGTGCTAACTTAAAAATTGTCCCACTAATAGAGGGTATTACACTAGACCTGGGGTCATATAAGCTGTTAGTTAATTATTATCTTTAATCCTCAAAAGTCTGCATGTATAATTTTTTTAAAGCATTCTTTGCTTGACCTGTTAAAGGAGGGCATCCTGCAATATATAAGCCTAATTCAGAATATTTTTTTGAGCAATTCCCAAAAATTAAATTTGAACCTTTTTTTATATTTCTCAAATCAGCACTTCCAGTAATGATATTCAATTTTTTAATCCTATCAAGATCAAGATTACAATTTTCATTATAAAAACAATAAATAGCATTAGCTAAAGAACGTCTACATTTTTCACAAGCATTTTCACAATATATATTTAATTTATCCTGATATCTATAAATATCATCTCCTGATTTTGGATGATGGTATTTTTGTGAAGTATTTTTTTTAAAGTCACCTTTAAAATATATTTTTTTTAGATCTGAAATGCCTATCCCTGTAAGATTTCCTATTCTAATAGTATCAATTTCATCTGGGATATAACCAACAATGTCAGCAGCTATTGCATCTATCGCAACTGGATCAGTGGAGGCTAATAAAAAATTAGTATACATAGCTTGCCCTAAGTCTGAAGGATAATATCCAGATAGTGAGTATATAGCATCAGTTATCGTAAGATCTATGTTAATCAATTTATTTAGATCAACAATAGCATCATCGAGTCCTGCTAGATGAATTATTTTTGTAGTAAATTTTGGCAAAAATCCCATTAAATTCTTCATTGAATTGGATAGTTTAGTTAAAACATGCGTTCTTAAAGCTGGAACATTTATGATTACGTCGGCTTCTTCTACTGATTTTGTTAATGGTAAAGGGAAATCAATGACACGGTTATCTTTACACGGTCCTCTTAGGGTTATTTCTTCATTGTCAAAATCTACCACTTTTGCATAATTATATATTTCGGGATAATGTTCAAAATTCTTATGAATATTGCCATTTCTTTCACCTACAAGAGTATTAGCTCCTAATTCTTTACACATTTTCGCTAAAGCAATAATTAGTTTCGGATGAGTAATAAGTCCACTCTCGGCAGATGCTTCTAAAAACATATTTGGTTTAATCAATACTTTATTGCCATTAGAAACAAATTTTCCCAACCCACCAAGTTTTAATAATAATAATTCAAGTGATTCTTCAATTTTATTATTTTCGACTGTTTTTGCAAAAACATATGCTTCCATTTGTATTCAAGACTCCTATCCTAAATATTTTATAATATTTACCAGAAATTATTTATAATACAGGCAAGTATCTAGTAAAAATAGATCTGAGAGATTATTATACAAGTTTTTTAAATCTACTGCAATGTCAATTGCAATTTTCCTTTGTCCTCTTTTTCTTGATGCTCAACATAGGCGAGAATTTCCTTTTCATTTAAACCTATACACAATACACAGTAACCTCTAGACCAGATGCCTCCTTTACTATAGCTTTTTTGCCGATTGTATTTTAATATACTGAATGGCATTAGTAATTGAAATTCTAGGAGGTATCACGACTACCATATAGACATGATCCTCTTGTATACTAAGCTTTATTACCTCGATATCGGGATAAAATTCTGGGATATTTGAAAGCATTTTCTCTGTATATTCCTTTACCCCTTTTACAAAGATTCTTCTCCGATACCTCGATATCCAGACGAGGTGATATTCTGTTTTGAAGATAGCGTATGCGGTTTTCCTAAATCTCATAGTTCATTATACCAAACGCCATCTCGTCTGGATAGCCACTACATCACCAGACAGGAGTCTGGTGTTTTATGTAGCTTAATAAATACTAGGTTTATAATATTTTCTTAATTTTTGAATTTTTATCTTGAGCCAGTTTTACCCTCCACCCAGAACAAGATTCATTCTTATACTACCTGTAAAGATTAAGAATTTTAACTAAATTAAAATTTTAATGTATGCTTTCTAAATTTATTTAACATAATTTTCTATGTATAAATATTTTTTTCTCTAAAATCAAACCAAACATTTTCAAACCATTGATTATCATTAGGAATTGCTTTAACTTTTTCCCAATTAAATACACAATTGCCATCTTTATAAGAAACTATTTGAATTTTATTTTTAAATGATTCATTACACATACTGTTTCTAAATATCTCAGGTAATTTTGGTAAGGGTAACTTGCCAAATTGATCATAAACCAAAAATGAACCTCTGCTTTTTCCACCTTCTTCAATGTAATTTTTAATTGCATTCAGGTACACTAATTGTGTTAATAATAAGTCATAATTTTTAAAAGCCAAACTTAATTCTTCAATTTCTTTTATAAATAGTGAATTTACGATTTGAGAAAATTGTTTCTTTGTTTCAGTAATCTCTTGATTTATATCATTCAAATTACGTATATGGGCACCTACTTTAGTCATCCTAAGAGCTATTTTATCTATAAAGGTATAAACATTATATTGCCCTTTTTTTTGATTCAAAAAATTACTTTCTAAGTCTAGTTTATTTTTTACTTGATTTTTTATTTTCTCAATATAACTATTTATTTCCAATGGTTTTTCTTTATAACAATGATAAATATATTCTGCTGCACGAGTACTCCCTACTTGCCCAGAATTTAATGCACTCCCACCAGGCCTATAAATACCATGAGTTCCATTAACTTCTCCAATAGGAAAAAAATGTTTGATATTACTTTCCCACCATTTATTCCCAAATAACCCGCCATTATTATGTTGAGCACAAACATCTATTTCTAAGTATTCTTTATTTAAATCGATACCATTCTCTTTATATAAATTAATTGCTGGCATATTCATTTTTTTTAATCGATCAATTGGTTTCCCAAATAATGCATTTGAATTTTTCAAGTAATTATAAGCCTCATTTTTTAATAAAGAGAAATCCATTTCATCATTATATTTCAAATTCCAGTGAGAATTTTTTGTATAATCTAGCCATACCCTTTTGCCTTTAACAGTAGTTTCGAGATATACCAACAAATCAATTAAAGAAGAACCATAATCTAATGCTTTCTTAGGATCAAAAGGCCATTGATAACCTTTAAGAAATATTGCATTAAGCATATTTTCCGGACTTTCAAAATAATCAGCTAAAAATTCTCTTTCGTTACTTCCATCTATTTCTGTTGATATATAACGAGGCAAAACTTGTTGGTATGTACCTGAAAGATTCCAACGAAATTTTATAGATGCTATTCCATACTGAGATTCGGTTAAATTTTTACCAAACACACCTGCTTCCAATGCTATTCCTGTTGAACCAGTCTGGCTCTTTGGATAAACACTTTTTTTATAAATTCCAGCAGGGCCTCCAGTAGCAAAAACTAAATTCCTACAATTAAATAAGATATAACGTTTTTTATGATCTTTTATATTATCCAAATCTAAAGCCATGCATCCAATAACACTACTATCTTCTCTGTCAATAAAAATTGCAATCACTTGAAATCCATCAAAAACTTCTATTTTTTTATTTTTTATTTGCTTATATAATTTTTCAGTCATAATTTGAGCAGTTAATGGTCCAGCAGAAGTTGCCCTCTGACGAGGATCATGATCAGTTTTATAGCCAACAAATTCGCCATATTTATTGTGAGGGAATGGGACTCCTATTCCCACAAGTTTATGAAAGCATTGAGTCGATAAAGCAGCTTCAACTAGTGCAATTTCTCCATCCATGCACCCACCATCAAACAGAGTTTTAGCCATATCGAAGACGGAATCACTTTTTCCACCTGATAAAGTAAGCTTATAATATGTTTGTTTGTCTGCACCGGTATTTCTCGAAGTTCCTTTTTCAAGGCCTTCGGTTACAATTGCAATATCTTTCTGACCATAATCATAAAGATGATCAGCTACATTTAATCCAGCAGATCCTGAACCGACAATGATTGTATTATAACTTTCGATACGGAAAATACGATTATATAGATTAACCTCTGTTTCAAACATAAAACACCTCAAAACTTTTTTCAATCTTTTAATATCTTATAATATCCTGCTTAATTATAAATCAATTTAATTGTTTCACATTAATCTCTTAAATCAGTATTGATTTGTTTAATTTAACAAATTATGTTCAACTAATAATTCTATTGCCCATTTCGCAGATTTTGCACATACTAAAGGACATTTATCTTTATGACCTCCTGCCTCAATGAAATCTTCCCTATCAGACGAATCCCATAAATTAAAACTCCTCCCCATAAGTTCATATTGAATATCACAACATTTAGTTGTACCATATTCGTCTTTGAACTTATTTATCATTTCTTTAACTATACTTAGAGTGACATATCTTTTATTTTCCATATCCTGAAAATTAGAATAATCACGACCATAAAAAGTGCTTATTGCTATTACTGCTCCAATTAAAGCTCCACATGTATCCCCAGTCAATCCTATACCACCTGCAAATCCGGTTCCAGATCTAAAAACATCATCATTTATAAAACCAAATTCTTCTTTTATTGCTGCCAAGACACATTGGGCGCAACCACCAACATCTTGTTCGTATTTATATGCTTTTTCGCTTACTTTTAATATTTTTAATTCTAAGTTTTTATCCATTTAAATTTCTCACCTTCTTTTGATAAATTTTTTGATATATAAATTGAGTATCTCTCGTTTTTAAATCTTTGTGTATTTGATTTAAACTTACTTAATTTTGTATATCAATTTCCACACCTTCACAGGTGTGGTACGGTTAAAACTCAAGCTGTGCTTGTCCTGTTTCTTCTTCTGCTTGGGATTGAAGATATTTACGAATCACTTCTTCATTGATTCCTACAGTTGAGACAAAATACCCTTTTTCCCAGATGCTTTTCTTATCCCAGTAGACTTTTTGCAAGAAGTTAAATTTTTTACTCAGAGATCTACTGGTATTATTCTTGATAGTCTCTACTGTTTTACTCACAGCATATTTCGGGGGAATCAGCATATACAAGTGAACATGATCTGGTTTGATGTTTATCTCTAGATATCCCCAGTCCGGATAATACTTTCTTATTTCTTGTAAATTAATTTCCAGATAACTATTTACCCCGGTAACTAGAATCTTTCTCCGGTAGCAGGTTATCCAGATGAGATGGTATTGAGTTTTGTATATGCTATGGGTTGCTTTATATAGCTTCATATCCCTTATTCTATCAAAGAACGACCAGAAGAAAGCTATATAGGTGGGGAATTCTCACTTGATTAAAATATCTATCATTATATTTATTTGGTTTTTTCTGATCTTTCTTTTTGCCAATGATCAACAATATTTGCAGGTGAATAAACAAATAACAATTCTAGTAATTTATTATCAGAATTATTTTCAAGTTTATGTTGTTGGTTAGAAGGAATATAAATAACACTTTTTGCTTCTACAATCTCACTCTCTTCACCTACTGTCATTAATCCAATACCTTTTAGTATAATATATATTTCCTCATTTGGATGGTTATGCATTGGAATTGAACTACAAGGATCAACTTTTACTTCTCCCAATACAAAATTATTTGCTTTTACTAAATTTTCTGGTCCGATAAGAACTTTTGTTAATCTTCCTGAAGGAAATCTTTCTCCTTGTATATCCTTAAATTTTTGAATAAACAACTAAACCCCTCCTTTTTTTAAAAAAATAATAAATTTAAGATAGAGTAAATTATCCTACAACCTTTTCAAATGGAAACCCCCATCAATATTAATAATCTCACCAGTTGAAAAATCAAGACAACCAGAACAAATCATAGAAACTGCACTACCTACATCATTTGGATAACCCCAACGAGCTATGAGATTAACTCCTTCTTCTATCAATTGGTCATATTTTTCTTTAACCACACTTGTCATATCAGTTTGAATAATCCCCGGTCTTATTTCAAATACATTAATGCCCCATTGGGCTAAACGAACAGCAAATAATTTTGTAACCATGCTGAGACCTGCTTTAGAAATGCAATATTCTCCACGGTTTATTGACACAGTACAAGCATTCATTGAAGAAATGTTTATTATTTTAGGTTTTATTTTTGGATTTGCCTGAACCTGTTTAATCATAATATTAGCGACTTTTTTGGTTAAAAACAAAGGTCCTCTAAGGTTAATCCCCATAACGTAATTGTAACTTTCTTCTGTCATTTCTAAAAGATCTTTTCTTTTCTTTGGAGCAACACCAGCATTGTTAATAAGAAAATCTACCCTCCCAAAACGATTAATAACACTCTTACAAAATAACTCTCTACAACTTGAATCAGCTACATTTCCTGAAAAATATAACAAAGGCACTCCTTTAGACTCTAGTTCATCAAGACTTTCTTGTACTTGTTCTTTAGATGAGCGAGCCATAATAGCTAGCGCAAAACCGTCTTCAGCCATTTTTCGAGCAATTCCTAAACCAATCCCCCTGGTTCCACCAGTAATAATTGCTACTTTACTTGATATCATAATTTATTTTATTATCCTTTCTATGATACTGTATTAATAGAATTGGTAATGGTAAAAGAAATTACACTTAGAACCTTGAAAAACTGTTGATAAATCAGGATAAAGAGAGTTTGAAAACATGTCTTCGCTGCGGCAGTAAAAATTTCAGGTCTCTCTCCAGTGGTCAGATCCGTTGTAGTAACTGTGGACTAACCAGAAAAGTATCTCAAAATCCCTGGAAAAAGTTACGAATCTCACCCTATTGGAAAGGGAGATTGATTGAGTATTTCTGTCTGGGAGTCCCCGCTTACCGTCTAAGATTCCAGGTGCCTCTCAGCCAGCTGACCATCCAGAGATGCTTTCGAATGTTCAGAGAACTATTTATAATGATAACATCAAAGATTTAAAACCACTCTCTGGTGAGATCGAAATGGATAAAACGATGACAGGTGGTAGAAGACCAGGTAAGCGCGGCTGGGGTGCATCTGGCAAAAACATTGTCTTTGGGATCTATCCAGATGCGGTAAAGTCCTTACTTTTCCTATCACATCACGTGCTAGGCAGACCATGCAGCCCTATATTAACAAATATACCAAAGCAGGAAGTCTTTACTATACCGATGACTGGTTTGCCTATGCCTTCTTACCTGTTAGAGGAAACCATGTGGTAGTATTAAAAGAGAAAAGCGTACCCAAAGGCAGAGGCCATATCAATGGTATTGAAGGTTTCTGGTCCTTTGCCAAACACTGGCTATATCATTATAGAGGTATTCCCAATGCTTATTTTCCTCTCTATCTAAAGGAAGTAGAATGGAGATTCAATCACCGTAATGAGAATCTTGTTATCCTACTGCGGAGGTTACTGAATCAACAGATTGCCATTGTCAAAGATCAAATTTAGTGCAATTAAGTTTAGCCATTACCATAAAATTTTATATTGAAAATAAATTATTTAATACTTTTATGATCTGATTACGAAAATACCTTAAATATCAAATAAACATTATTAATCCCACAATTCATCATTTATTAAATATTTTGGTCTTTTTTTTGTTAAAACATCCAATACTCCTTCAGAAGCTTTTGTTTGTAGTTCTGACTGAGATGATTCCGAATGAAATGCAACATGAGGTGTTAAAATAACATTTTTAAAATTTACCAAAGCACTATTATAAATCGGCTCTTCCTCAACTACATCAAGTGCAGCTCCTCCTATTTTGTTAGACTTTAAAGTTTCAATTAAATAGTTTTCATTTATAATCTTACCCCTTGAAGTATTTATTATAAAGGCATTTTTTTTAAGTAAATTTAATTCACTCTTTCCTATTAAATGATGTGTATCTTCATTCAAAGGAATATGTAAAGTAATAAAATCTGATTCTTTTAAAATCCTTGTTAAGCTAACTAACTCTATATTGTATTCTTTTATTTTTTCTTCATTAATATAAGGATCACATGCTATTATTCTAACCCCAAAAGAATTTAATTTTTTTGCAACTTTACTACCAATTCTTCCTAATCCAACGATTCCAATAGTACATTTATTTAATCTATAAAATGGCTTAAATTCACCAAACCCCCATTTTCCAGATTTTACGTGATTATTTAATTGAACAATCTTTCTATAACAAGCAAATATTAAAGAAATTGCATGATCGGATACTTCGTCTACACAATAATCTGGCACATAAACTACTGAAACCCCATGTTTTGTTGCTTCTGGAATATCAATAATATCGTACCCAACACCATATCTTGCTATTACTTTAAGAGTATTCAAAGAATCTAGTATTCTTTTTCTTACTGGGACAAAAGTTGTCATGATTGCATCAAATTGCCCGTGCTTATGAACAAAATTTAATAAATCTTCCTCTGTCTTACACTCGTGTGTTCGAATTAATTCTGCATTTATTTTACTTAGAACTCTACTCTCATTTAAGATATCTGGATAGAAATTATCCATTATTAAAATTCTAAAATTCAATATAGTTTCCCTCCCCTTTTGAAGAATAATAATTTCTATTATAATCTTGAATACTATAAATAAAATTCCTGGTTCCTTTGTCTACTCTTAACACATTTTTAAATGCTTATTTATATACTT
>Ga0272443_10006688_pt1 | contig 11308 bp, 8 predicted proteins | sample SSMAcet12_FD_193581 | JGI IMG/M metagenome (GOLD analysis project Ga0272443, IMG submission 193581) | Marine sediment archaeal communities from Little Sippewissett salt marsh, Falmouth, MA, United States - SSM-Acet-12 | ecosystem: Environmental > Aquatic > Marine > Wetlands > Sediment ... | reverse complement strand
CGACGCTCGCCGGGTTTCAAACCATCGACCATCGTAAGGCTACCCTTGGGAGCCCAGCCTGACGTTCCAAGGTCCCGGATTCAGGATTCGCACTCATAACCTGAAGGTCAGAGGTTCGAATCCTCTCCCCGCTACCTAGGACCGGCATCCAAGAGGATGCCGGTTTGTTTTACATTAATGGGCATGGGAATAAGGAAGGTCGTCAATTCTCCCCTGCGGGGACGGACGAAATCCCTTCACTCGCATGAGGGGATGATGGAAAAGAAGCAGGCATGCACTTTGCCTGCGCGTAATGGGATGCCAGCCATGCGCCGTGAGCGAAGCGAGACGGTGCTACCCTTGCCACCCGGAAGCGCCCAGAGGGGCGCCATATTGTTGTTCAGCAAGTATTCCCCGGGAGGAGGGTTGGAATCCCTTTTTCTGCTTCTGGCGTTATCATCCACCGGGAACAATTGTGAGCGGCTTGAAATTATCCAGTTTGATGCGAGATGGAGATTGGGCGGTGTTGATAATTTGGCGTGCATCTCTTGCACATGGCCCGCATGTCTGCCATAAGGACTGGGAATCCCTGTGTACGACTTTTGTTTCGCCCCTTCTAGTATGCTGTTGCAGTTGCCGTCATAGCGGGGTCGGTCTGCCATGCTCCCCTGCAGCAGCTTTACATGTTTCTCTTCGGGTTGTAGGATGGATTCAGCGCCTTGTAGAAGTCTTCCATAATGACGAGGTCCTGAATGCCCACGGATGGAAGGGTGGATGCTCATGAGCGAGAGCCTGCTATATGAGGAACGGATCCGTTCCAATCGGACCACCGCGCTCTTCGCGGCGCTGGCCGTGGTGTTTGCGCTGCTGCTGGCCTGGCAGCTACTGCGGGGAGACGCGGGATTCACCCGCAGCTTGCTGATTGTCGTGGTCGTATTTTTCTTGTTCTCCACGCTGAATTATCGCATGCTTCACATCCTGCTCACGCCAGAGGCGCTCAAGCTCCGCTTCGGCATCTTCTCCTGGACCGTACCGCTGGGCAACGTCGCCGGAATCGAGCATGATTCGCTGCCCTGGCTGATGCGCAACGGCGGGGCGGGGGTGCATTTCATGATGATCCGGGGGCGTTACCGCGTGTCCTTCAATATGCTCGAATTCCCGCGCGTGGTCATCGCACTGCGGGAGAGGGTCGGCCCTGTGGTGGACGTGTCTTTCACCACCTGTCGTCCGGAAGAGGTGATCGCGCGGCTCAGGGGTGCGCTTGCTGTGAAGACTGTCGCCTGATGACGGCGAGGGAAGCAAACATGCCACAATTGTGGCAAGCATCCACGTCCACTGTCCGGGCAGCAAAAAGAAAGCGCCCGTGAGGGCGCTTTACTGATTCTCAGGATTGGATCGACACCGGACTTTATTTCAGGATCATGCGGGCATCGACAACCTTCAAGCCCTGGCCTTCTTCGTAGACCAGCACCGGGTTGGCGTCGGTCTCAGCGACGTCGTCGCGCAGGTCGTAAATCATGGCAGCGTAGCTGACAATCAAGTCGGCCAATGCCGCCCGGTCGCGCGGGGATTCACCGCGTACGCCGGCCAGGATGGCGGCGCTGCGGATTTCGTCCACCATCGCAGCGGCCTGCTTCTTGCTGACCGGGGCAACGCGGAAGGTAACGTCCTTGAGCACTTCCACGAAGATGCCGCCCAGGCCGAACATCACGGTCGGACCAAAGCTCGGGTCATTGATCGAGCCGACGATGACCTCGGTGCCGTTGGGGGCCATTTCCTGGATGGCAATGCCGTCAATCACAGCGTCAGCCTTGTAGGCCTTGGCGTTGGCGAGGATGGTCTTGTAGGTCTCCCGCACGCCAGCCTCATCTTCAACACCGACCTTTACGCCGCCGGCATCCGATTTGTGGAGGATGTCGGGGGAGACAATCTTCATTACGATGGGGAAGCCGGTCTTTTTGGCGAAATCGACGGCTTCCTCTTCACTCTTCGCAAGGTCGATGGCGGTGACGGGCAGACCGTAGGCGGCGAAAACCTTCTTGGCCTCAATTTCGGTGAGGGCATCACGCCCTTCCTCACGCGCCCTGGCGATAATCTCACGCCCTTTCTCCGCGCCCTTCGGAGCGGGAGCAGCGTTATGGTCGTTGAGGCTCTTGCGGAGCAGGTAGTATTCCCGCAGGGCGGCCATGCCGTTCATCGCCTGGTCCGGGGAGGGATAGGCAGGAATGCCGTTTTCCACCAGCCACTGCATCGCTTCATCGCATCGCTCGCCGCCGACCATGGACACAATCACAGGTCGGTCGGTAATGCCGGAATCGTCCACAGCCTTTTTGATGGCCTGGCCGATCTCGAGCGGGTTGGTGATGGCGGTTTCGCAGTAGAGCACCACCAGCCCGTCGGTCCAGTCATGTGCCAGCGCGAATTTGACCGATTTGTAGTACCAGTCGTTCCCGGCCACACCGGTCAGGTCGACCGGGTTCTTGGCGCTGCCGTAGCTGGGCATGTGCTTCTTAAGTTCTTCCTGCACATCCTCGGGTGCGAATTTCAACGGGGTGCCATAGCGCTCGGCCGCGTCCGTCGCGAGCACGCCAACGCCGCCGCCGTTGGTGATGATGAGGATGTTCTCTTCCTCAAGCGGGTGTGCAAGCGAGAGGGCGAGGGTGCGGTCGAAAAGGTTGTTCAGGTTTGTCGCCTGCACAACGCCAGCCTGCTGGAAGGCGGCGCCATAGACTTTCGTGGCGCCCGCAAGTGAGCCGGTGTGGGAGGCGGCAGCGGCAGCGCCGTGCGCCGATACGCCGGCCTTTAGGGCGATGATGGGCTTTTTCGCCTTGCGGCTGGCTTCGATGAAGCGCCGCCCGTCCTTAAAGCCTTCAATATGCAAGCAGATGCAGGCTGTATTCTCGTCCTGGTCGAGCCAGGCGATGAGATCGGCGAAGTTGACATCGGCCATATTGCCGATGGAAATCATCTTGTCGAAGCCAACTTTGCGGGTGTAGGTGATGGCATCCATGGCGATCAGGAGGGCGCCACTCTGGGTGATGAGGGCTGCCTTTCCGGGGAAGGGCAGGAAGGGGGCAAAGGAGGCGTTGAGTTTGTCAGAATTGGAGAGGGTGCCGACGATGTTGGGGCCGAGGAGAGCCATGCCATACTCGTGGGCGATGTCTACGATTTCCTCTTCCATATCCTTGCGGCCCACTTCACTGAAGCCGGACGTGATGATGCTGAGCGCTTTGACGCCCTTTTTGCCGCATTCCTTGAGTGATTCGGCGACATACTTGGCGGGAATGCAGATTGCCGCCAGGTCCACGTCGCCCGGGATGGAGCCAATATCCGGGTAGGCTTTGATGCCGAGGATTTCGTCGGCTTTGGGGTTGATGGGGTAGATGGCTCCCTTGTAGCCGCTCTTCTGCAGATTGAGAACGACGGTGTTGCCAATCTTGCCGGGTGTTGACGATGCGCCGACGACGGCAACGGACTTCGGCTGCAGTAGCTTGCTGATTGCTGAATTGTCCATGTGTAGAGTCTCCTGACGAATGCTGAATGATCGCCTCATGGTCACAATGAGCTTGTGAACCTTCATGCGGGGGCGATGATTGCTTAAATTCTTGCCAATGTTCTTGCCTGAGTGACGCCACGGTGCGCGACAATACATGTTGTCCATACCGCAACAGGACTAACCTTACTCCTGCCACGTGCACTCTGTCAATAATAACTTCGCTGCGATACCCGGCGACAGGGCAGGATGGCAGGTAATGAGGGGGAAAAAGGTCGTATATTCGCCCATTTTCCACCCGAAAACGTCGTATGGCCACGCTTGAGCACGACAGGTGTGGATTTTTCTTATCCGCCGACAGCTCCTTTCAGAATAATGCGGGCATCCACCACCTGCACGCCTTCTCCCTCCGCGTAGACCAGGCAGGGGTTGGCGTCCGATTCGGCGATGTCAGCGCCCAGATGGCTGACCATGTGTGAATAACGGCTGATGACATCGGCGAGTGCGTCCAGGTCGCGGGGTGCTTCGCCGCGCGTGCCGCGCAGCACAGAGACACCGCGAATTTCTTGGAGCATTTCCCTCGCTTCCCGAGGGGATACGGGCGCGACCCGGAAGGTGACATCCTTGAGCGCTTCCACGAAAATGCCGCCCAGGCCGAACATGACGGTGGGCCCGAACGTGGGGTCATTCGTGGAGCCGATGATGACCTCCGTGCCGGCTGGCGCCATTTCCTGAACGGCTACACCGAGCAGTCTGGCTTCCGGATTGTAAGCCCTGGCGTTGGTCATGATGGTCCCATACGCTGCACGCACGCCAGTTTCATCTTCGACGCCGACTTTCACACCGCCAGCATCCGATTTATGCAGAATGTCGGGGGAGACAATTTTAAGGACAACGGGGTAACCAATTGTATCAGCCGCAACGACGGCTTCCACTTCGGATGCGGCCAGTCGCGTCTGTGCCACTGGCAATCCAAAGGCTTCAAAAATATCGCGCGACTCAAGTTCTGTCAGGCCCAGACGACCTTGCTCGCGAGCCCGTGTGATGATGGCCTGGACGGTTGCGCGGTCGGGCTTTTCCTCCGGCGATCCCGCCGCAGCAAGGCCTTCCTGCATGCGGGCGTATTCCCGCAGGGCAGCCATGGCGTTGATAGCCAGGTCGGGCGAGTCGTAGGCGGGAATGCCATGCTCGATCATCCAGCGGCTGGCTTCTTCTGCCCGGTCGCCGCCGATCAGTGAAACGGTGACCGGTTTATTTTTAATGCCGGTTTCCTGCAACCCGCGGTGGACACCCTTCACAATTTCAACCAGGTCGAGCATCTGCGATTCGCAGATCTGGATGACCAGGCCATTGACCCAGGAGTGGGACAGGGTCAGCCTGGTGACTTCGTAGAAGGTCGTGGCGTCACCCATCCCGGTCAGGTCGACCGGGTTGCGGGCAGAGCCGTAGCTGGGGATGAAGTTCATCAACCCGTCCTGCAGGTCCTTTGGCATCTCGGATGCGGGGAGGCCGAACCGTTCGGCTGCATCGGCGGAGAGGACGCCCACGCCCCCGCCGTTCGAGATGATGGCAATGTTGCCGCCGAGCATGGGGGGCTGCAAGGAGAGCGCCAGCGTGCGGTCGAGCAGGTTATTCACATCACGGGCCTGGAGGACGCCGGCTTGTTCAAAGGCGGCATCATACACCTTTGCCGTACCTGCCAGCGACCCGGTGTGGCTGGCAGCAGCTGCTGCGCCGCGTGCCGAGGTCCCTGCCTTCAAAGCAATAATGGGTTTGCTGGCTTGACGGCATATTTCGATGAAACGCCGTCCGTCGTTGAGCGACTCGATATAGAGCGAGATGCAGGTTGTGGCGGCATCGGTGTCCATGAATTCGATAAGATCGGAAAATTGCAGGTCCGACATGTTTCCGATGGAGACCATTTCGTTGAATCCGATCCCGCGTGTATAGGTGGAGGCGATAATCGCTACGAGCAGTGCACCGCTCTGTGAGATGATGGACGCTTTGCCAGGATACGGCAGGAAGGCAGCGAAAGACGCGTTCATTTTTTCGGCGTTGGAGAGGATGCCCACGACATTCGGCCCGAGGAGGCGCATCTTGTGGCGCCGGGCTGTGGCGACCAATTGATCTTCGAGTTCGTTCTCGCCGACTTCTCCAAATCCTGACGTAATCACAATGAGGACTTTCACGCCCTTCTGTCCGCATTCCTCTGCCACGGCAAGGGCATACTTTGCGGGTACGGTGATCACAGCTGTGTCAATCTCACCGGGCACGACGCTGACCGACGGAAAGGCTTTCAGACCTTGGATCTCTCCACTTGTAGGATTGATGGGGTAGATCTTGCCCTCATACCCGCTTTCCTGGAGGTTGTGTACGATGGCATAGCCGATTTTTTGGGGGTTGTTGGAAGCACCGATGATGGCGATGGATTCGGGGTGGAGCAAGGCGCGTAGGTTCTCCGGTTTCACGGACTCTCCTTCTGTTTCTGCGAATAGGCCAGTATGTTAAACCGATAGTTCGGGTAGTGCAAATCCCCACTCCGTGATTCTTTCGGGATACGTCCTTATGCTCCGTGTGGAAGACAAAGAAAAGCTGCCAGAAGTTCCCTGACAGCTTTTCTTATGCGATAGCCCGCAACCTGCGAAAGCGGGTTTCAAGCGATGCCGAAGCTCAGTCGAGCAGCTCCATCGGGATGTCGCCGCCGTTTTCCGCGAGTTTCTCAAGCACAGTTTTGTGGAGCCATGTGTTCATCTTGGCGGAATCACTCATAAATTCTGCCGGGCAGCCAAGTTCCACAGCAAGTTCCTTGCGTGCTTCGTAGCTGTGATCGATATCGAGCAGGAAAAGCAGGTCAGCGATGGAGACCTTCCAATTGAGCTCCATACCCTTTTCTGCTGCCATCTTTTCAAGCTTGGCGGTCACATCTACGAGCGGAATTTGTTTGGATTCACGCTCGCGCCGCAAGGCGTTGATGCGCTCCAGACGCTGTGCACGTGCTGCTGCGGCCGCGCCCGGCGAGGTCTGCGTGGCAAGTTTGACCTGGGGAGCGGCTTCTTCTTCTGGCTTGTCAAAGCCCAACTTATCAAGAATTTTACTGAAGAGGCCCATGTTTTTTCCCTTTCTACTATGAGGGTTAGCGGATTCGGTGACGATCACACAGTAATTGTGCTTCCCACCGGGAGTCTAATCCGGCGTTATTCACCGGTGTATGGATACAGACATTGTACCCGACCATAGAAGGAATTCTCCTGTCCCAATCGCCGGCGGGGAACGGCGTGAATCCGATGCGCGCCGGGGACGCTTGGTTTCTTCGGGTTCGATGATAGAATCCTTGTATACTAAGCCGACATATACGAATAGGAGGGAATACAATGCCAGAGGAAAAGACCCATGAGGGTGCCGCAGAAGAAGACGCACGTTCACAGATTCGCCGGATTCAAGAGGGTAAAGAGCGGCGCAAAGGCAAGGAAGCGCTGGAGGGCAAGACCCATCAGGACATGATTAATATTCTCTATAAGGCCGCCAAGGAACTGGAAATGGCGGAATGGACCCTGATCCAGAAGGTTGAGCTTACCCACCTTACTGATGACCGCGATGCGATCTATGATGGTCCTGTTGTGATGGACCTGCCCGGCATCACCGATGAGCAGAAGGATGTCATTGAAAAGGTGCTTGAGGAATACGTCCGGCCCGAATAACGCTTTGTGGAGCGTCATCCGCGATACCGATGAAAAGACCAGCCGGAAAAGGCTGGTCTTTTTCGTACATCTCGATATCGGATGTTGCCCTCTGAAAGCGGTTCGGGCTGATGGGGTTGTTCCAGGGACGCAGTCACAGCGCTATGGAGGTGAGCGATCTATTCTCTCGGGCTTTGAGGATGCTGGGTAGAGCGGTAAAGAGACGGCTTGCGAACCGATGGGAAGCTGCATTGAACTTCTTTTCGCCAGGAACTGTATTCTTGCTGGGGGAACAAAATATCCTTCTTCTACATCTTAGTCATGCAACCCGGAATTGGAGAACATCATCAATGAAGAAAACCTACGGAAAGAGAAAGAGAATCTGGTGTCTGTTTGCCATGCTTTTGGCCGTTGCATTGCTGGCCGTGGCATGTGGAACAGCGGAAACTGAGCCGAACCTATCCGGGGACGAGCGGGATCGTTTTTCCGTTCAATGGGAAAGCGCCGACGGCGTGGGGGTGTTCTGGAGCGGCTATTCGAATGGTTATGCCCCTGGTGAGGAATTTGCCCTTGACGTTACGATATCCAACAACAGCGCGATGATACAACAGGGCCGTTATTGCTTCTTGCTGATGGACCCGGATGTGAATGCGGTCATAGCCACACTTGCCCAACATGATTACCGCGTGGACTCCGGCATGAGCGTTTCGAGGACCATCCATCTTACTCTGCCGACGGCGCTGGATGACGGCATGTATGGTTTATTCATGCCGGTGAGAAAGGCGGACGGGGATACGGCCGACATGATTGCGATCCAGGTCGGGGAGGGTGCTTTCGAGTCCATCCCTGCGGGGGAGGACGCAATGGATGCTGCAATTGCTGCATGCCCACCGCGCGCAGATGAGGCCGATCGTCTCGCAGAAATGAGCGTGATGGTCCTTGCCGAACAACTTGGCATGAGCCCCGGCGAGATTGAGATGATCCAGGTTGAGATGACTGACTTCCCGGATGCAAGCCTGGGGGTCCCTGAGCCGGGGATGGACTATGCCCAGGTCATCACGCCCGGGTACATCATCACGCTGGAGGCTGCTGGCCGAACCTATAGGTACCACGGCGCCAACGATCGTGTTGTTGCGGTTCCGGATGAGGCTGCTGCATCCGCAAGCGATATCGTGATCACAGGGGTTCAGGTCGCCGACGGCAGCATGACCGTCCGGGGTCAGAGCTCGCTTCCCAATGGCGCTTGCCTTGGATCAGAGTTGTGGGCGGATGGCGAGATGCAGACCTGGTGGCCGGGGGAGGAATGCATCGAGGTGCAGGCCGGGAATTGGATTTTTACCTTGCCGCTGGGTGAAGGTAGCCAGGATGTGCTGGATGAGCGCACACAGTATATGCTCAGGGTGTTTCTGCAAGGGGGTGCTGATATTGTTTCGGTCTTCGCCTTTGACCTCGCCGCGCCACCGATGCCGGACCTGGAGGAGTAGCACTGCTTTGTTCTGCCTTCTTCATCTTTCGGTTATGGTGCAAGACTGTAAGATTTTGAAAGCGCCCGTGCGGGCGCTTTTTTTTATCAGCCAGCATGGGTTGACGCCATGGGCGGCGGAAGGCTGTCCTCGAGATGGTCGTCCTGAGACCGGCGGGGAAATCTGGCAATCCTTATGGTGTTTGCGGGTCGTCTTGAGTCGGTTCAGGAAGCGCCCAGGGGTCAAGCCCGGATTGCTTACGGCGGACATAGTGGATGATGAGCGCCACGGATCCGAGCAGGGGAACGATGACAAGTGCCATGAGTGCTCCCAGTGTGAACAATGTGCTCACGACGGCGATCAGGATAATGCCGGGATGCAGGTTCATCCGGTGTCCCATGACGCGGGGCGTTAACCATAAGCCTTCAATGATCTGGATAACCTGAAAAATCAACACAACGATAATCGTTATCGAAAGGTTCGAAACATGCAGGGAGGATGAGCCCTGTGTCCAGGCGACCATTGCGGCGACGGCTGTGGCGGTGGCCGGCCCGAGACTGGGGATAAAGCTTAGAGCCCCTGCAAGGAAGCCGAGGATCAACGCGCCCGGCAGGCCGATGAGCGCAGCTCCAAGCCCGGAAAGGAAGCCCAGAATCGACATGATGAAAAGTTGTCCGCGCAGGTAGGTTTTCCAGATGATTTTGATCTCCTGATGAAGTCGTCGGAAATCGGGTTCAAGGTTTTCTGGAACCCAACCAAATATCCATTCCCGCAGGCTTTCCCAATCCCGCAGCAGGTGAAAACTCGTGATGATGATGAGGATCACCCAGATGATATTCGTGGATGCGCTCAGGATTACGCTGAAAATTCGATCTGGTTGGAGAATCTTGGCAAGATTTGTCTCAAGTTCGTGGATCAGCGATTCGAGCGGAATGTTGAATCCGAGCAAATCTTCAAGGTCGATCTGAAGACTTGCTATCTGCTCGGGAAAATTCGTCAATTCACGGGCTAACTGATTCGCCTGACTGCTGATGATGGGGACAAGGAAAATCGTTCCCCAGATTAATATTCCCAGGAAGAGCAAATAGACACCGGGAACAACCCGCCTGCGATCTACCCGGAATCGGTTTGCGAGCCATGTTACCATTGGATAAAGAAGATAGGCGATCAAACATGAGATGAACAGCGGGGCTAGAAGAACCCGATAGGCGTAGAGCAATAAACCCACAATAATCAAGAGGATGGCATAGCTCACCCCCTGTCGGAGTGATCCCTGGTTGTTCATATCCTTCTCCATCTGCTTTCCACATGATTTTGGTGTGAAAGCCTGTTCCTCCCCGGAATTCTAGAATGGATCAGGGCTCCCGACCAGCGCTTGCTCGTCTATTGTTCACTGCCGTGCTGTGATCCTGTGAACTCTCTCCATAAGGCAACACGCGGATTCACATCTCCTGGATGAGACTACGAAGCAATCCGCAACGCATCCACGAAGATTGGCGTACGTGAACCTCGCTGCTCTCACGAATCACCCTGGCTGGCGCTTGAACCGGCAACGCTGGCAAGGAATCTACGATGAGCCGCCCTATGGACAGCGGCAGAGCGGTGCCATGCCCACAACCCACTCCCCACCGGCGGCGACACACGCTGCTTCATCCAGGTCACTGCGGCAGACCACTTCCTCGGGTGCTTCAGGTGGATCAACCAGCTGCACGCCGCAGGTGCCGAGGGGATTCTCGGGCCCCTCGAGCGTGTTGAACCACATCCAGCAGCGGTCTCCGCTCTCGAGCTCGAACAGCCCGTGGGTGTATTGAGGGTTAAGGCCGACCAGCAGGGCGCTCTCGCCCGCGGTAACAATCGCGACAGGATCTGACTCGCGGTAGTCGCTCTGGCGGCAGTAGGTGTTGCTCAGGGCTTCGTAGAAGCAGCCCTCGCTCGGGTTTTCCGCCTCCATCGGTGTGACACAGCGGCAGTCCTCGCAGACCTGGTCGTCGCGGCACAGGGAGAGGTCATCGCCGTCGCACTGCTCGCCGCTTTCACGTATTCCATTCCCGCAGCCCGGTTCCTCAATCACGGTCACACATGAGCAGTTCTCGCAAACCTGGTCGTTACGACACAGGGAAAGATCATTTCCATCGCAGGTCTCACCGCTCTCGACGACCCCATTCCCACACTCCGGTGGATTGGTGAACTCGGGACGTACGAACGGCAGCCCCATGATGAGGACGAGGAAGAGCAAACCACCGCCAACGGCACCGAAGAGGATAGACCGCCTGGGGTCAGGGCGATACCGTCGAACGATCCAGGCGAGGATACCGAAGACGACGATGGTGAAGGCCCAGATAGGGTAGAGGTACAGTGGCGGGAAATAAAAGCAGTTTGCATAGATGTTATCGGAAAATTCAGATGTGTTGCCGGCTCCGTCGGTCGCCGTGGCGGTGATTTGCTGACAAAAACCCACACCGCTGAGAGAGACGTTGAAATCGCCGTTCCCGTTCGCGTAACCTACATCAAGGAAGGTTTTACCCTCTCCGGCGCCACTCGGATCAGGGTCGGCAATGAAGAACTCGATGATGCAGTACGGGCAGGCTGTACCGGAGATACCTAAGCCAAGACCTCCTGAAAGGGCAGGCGGCTCGATGCCCCCGTTCGTTTCGTTCATAAATGAATCGATATCAATACCGAGGCCACCGTTATCA
>Ga0272443_10006687_pt1 | contig 11308 bp, 10 predicted proteins | sample SSMAcet12_FD_193581 | JGI IMG/M metagenome (GOLD analysis project Ga0272443, IMG submission 193581) | Marine sediment archaeal communities from Little Sippewissett salt marsh, Falmouth, MA, United States - SSM-Acet-12 | ecosystem: Environmental > Aquatic > Marine > Wetlands > Sediment ... | reverse complement strand
GCCGGTTCCCTTGACCGTAAGAAGATGCTGCGGCGCGGGATACATGTTGAAGAGGATCATGAGGGGCAGTTTGCCGTCGTCTTCAAAGGCGCCCGTTCCCGTGTAGGCCTGGTAAAGGCTGGAGCCCATGGACATACCCATCTGGGCCTTGTCGGCCGCCACGAGCCTGCAGTTCTCCTTGGAAGCGGCGGTGGACCTGGATGTAGCCTTTACCCCGATATCGGCCTTGCTTAGTACTTCGGCCATGGAGCCGCCGAGCGGATAGTAGGTTCCCCCTACGCCGCCCGTGCCGATGGTGATGAAAGTCACCGCAAACGCCGCGGTCGAAAAGCAGACCACCGCGGCTACCGCAAGTGGAAGCAGAAACTTTTTCATTAACCTGTTACCTCCTCGTCTCTTGCCGTTTTCTTGCTCCTGTTACCTGACTCCTGTTCCTGTTCCCCGTTTACCGTTGACCGTTTACGCCTTCCATGTTTTCCGGTTCACGATTAACGATTCACGGGCCCTTGCCTTTCCTGTTACCTGACTCCTGTCTCCCGTACTAACTCTGACTCACCTCCCCTGTTCCTGTGCGTGGTTCAACGTCTTTGCCGCCGCTTCAAGCCCCTCCCTCAGGAGAGACAGTATTTCGTCCACCTGTTCGGCGTTTACCACCAGCGGCGGGGCGACCATGAAATTGTCGCCGTCGACGCCGTCGGCCATACCGCTTCCCGGGTAGACGATGAGTCCGCGTTTCATGCATTCGGCCGAAACGACGGCCGAAGCCCTGGCCGATCTGGGGAACGGCCTGCGGGTATCACGATCGGCTACTACCTCCATACCCCTCATAAGGCCAAGACCCCTTGTCTGGCCCACTATGGGTATATCCTCAAGCTGTTTCATTCCGTTCGCCAGCCTCTCTCCCATGAGAGCGGCGTTCTCGAACAGGTTGTGTTTTTTCATGTAGCGCACCGTGGCGGCAACTGCGGCTCCCGAGAGAGGGTTGCCGTTGTAGGTGTGTCCGTGCACAAAGGCTCCGCTGCCGTTGCGGATCACGTCAACGATCTTTTCACTTGCCATGACGCCCCCGGTCGGCACGTACCCCGCCGCCATGCTTTTGGCGGCGACGATCATGTCGGGGACCACGTTCCAGTGATCTACAGCGAACGCTTTGCCCGTACGTCCGAAGCCTGTCATTACTTCGTCTGCGATAAGCAGTATGTCGTAACGGTCGCAGATATCGCGCACCATGGGCCAGTATTCGTCGGGCGGGTTCAGGGCCCCCACGGAGGAGCCGACTACCGGCTCCGCCAGAAAAGCCATTACATACTGCGGGCCTGTCTTTTTGATCTCGTCCTCAAGCCTGCGGGCGCAGCGCACCCCGCACGAGGGGTACTCGAGCCCGAAAGGGCACCTGTAACAGTAGTGAGGTTCGATCTTGGGGTGCTCTTTGAAGAGCGGAGAATAAAGGCGGCGCCTGGGCATATTGCCGCCCACGGCCATGGTGCCGATAGTGCTGCCGTGATAGGAGTTCCAGCGTGCTATTACCTGGTGTTTCTGCGAGTTCCCGTCGCGCTCCACGTAATACTGCCTTGCAAGCTTGACGGCCGATTCTATAGCTTCACTGCCGCCGCTTACCAGCCATACGTAGTTGAGGTCTCCCGGGGTTATTTCGGCCACTTCGGCCGCCGCGTCCTCCGCCGCGCTGTTCCTCCACCGTGAAGGATGAGCAAAGGACATCCTCTTCAACTGGGCGGCTATTTCCTCCACCACTTCGGGCACGCTGTGGCCTATGCTCGAAATAAGCGCCCCGCTGCAGCCGTCGATATAGCGTTTGCCGCTGTCGTCGAAGAGATATATACCCTCCGACCTGACCGCCATGGGCTTTTCTGTTTTGAAATCCCTTGGAAAAAGACACCCTTTACCGCTCAAGCGATCCATCTCCTTTTTCTTTTTCTATAAACCCGCTTCTGCGAGCGCCGGTCGTTTTTCTACCGTTTCGCGGAGGCGTAGACCTTCTGCGCCCCCCAGAGTTCCTCAAGGGTTTGCAGCCGCTTCTGCGCTTCGTCGCCCAGCACGTTCACGGCCGAAAGGATCACGCAGTTGACCACGCTCAGAGGCGCCGCGAACGAATCGATGAACGACACGGGATTCCACGGAGCGGAAACCACCCAGCGGGACCATGCGGCCAGGGGGCTGGCGTGATCGTTGGTTATGGAGGCAGTTGGAACACCCAGTTCCGACGCGCGCCGCAGCACTTCCACTGTCCAGCTTGTGTATCTGGGGAAACTGATCCCCATGACCAGACAATCTTCCTTTGCGGCGGATATTTTTTCGAGCGCGTTGTCGGGCTCCAGCATTTCGATCCCCGGGAAAAACCACGAAAGGTAATAGCAGAAGTACCAGGCCAGCGCGCGGGAACTGCGACCCGCCGCCACGAACACCTTTGCTGACCCGGCGATCTTTTCACCCAGCGCGTCTATGACGTCGTGTTCAAGCGACTCCTGGGCGGCCTTGAGAGCCCCGATATCTCCATCTATTGCTTCCAGGTACAGATTGGCGTCGTCGGAGCTGATCTCGCGGATACGCTCCAGCGTCGAAAGGCGTTCCATCAGCAGCTCCTTGACGGCGGTCCTCAGGGCGGGATAACCGCTGAAGCCCAGCGTCGTCGCCAGCCTTATGACGGTGGATTCGCTGACGCCCACCCTTTCACCCACCTGCAGGGCCGTGAGGAAAGCAGCCTCCTTGGGAGACTTGAGCAAAAACCTCGCCACATCGGCCTGACCCGACGAAAGTTCCGGCATTTTTTCGGCGATCCGTTCCTTGAGCATGCAATACCTCCCCGGGGCCAGTTTCATGTATAAAGTATTTCCATCGTGATAGTTGTTCTGTGCAGGATTTCCTGCACGAACACAAGATAATCCACTCCGGCCCTTTCTGTCAATACCTGGCGGGCCTTTCGGCGTCGGCTTTATTTATGTAACTGAATGTTGTGGCGCTGCGCTGGCTTTGCGTTTATACTTGTTTCGGCGCTTTGTCGCTTTTACGTCGGCCTTTCTCATCTGTTACATACCTGTAACATTGGTGTAACTCCCCCGTTACGACGCCGCTCTATACTTCTCGCCAAGATCCGGCACAAGCCGGACAACTCCTGTTAAGGGGGAAATTTGAAAATGAAGCGTTTTGGACTGTTTGCAGCAGTATCTTTTGTCGCCCTGAGCCTTTTTGCGGGCGCAGCGTTTGCAGGTGAGCTGGTCATCAAGGGTTCCACCACCGTTCTTCCCATAGCCCAGGCTGCCGCCGAAAGCTACATGGAGGCCAACGACGACGTAACCATCAGCGTCTCCGGCGGCGGAAGCGGCAACGGGATCAAGGCTCTGGTCGACGGAACAACCGATATCGCCAACGCCTCCCGTTTCATCAAGGACAAGGAAGTCAAGGCCGCCGTCGAAAACGGCCACTACCCCGTTCCCTTCGCCGTTGCGGTAGACGCCATTCTGCCCGTCGTTCATCCTTCCAACACCGTAAAGGACCTCAGCACGCAGCAGCTTCACGACATTTACTCCGGCAAGATCACCAACTGGAACGAAGTCGGCGGGCCCGACATGAAGATCGCCGCAGTAACCCGCGACACCAGCTCCGGCACCTTTGAGGTATGGGAAGAAAAGATCATGAGCAAGGACAAGATCACGCCCCGGGCCCTCGTAGTGGCCTCCAACGGCGCCATGGTCCAGACCGTCGCCGGCAACAAGGCGGCAGTGGGCTACATCGGCATCGGTTATGCAGACGAATCCACAAAGTCGCTTTCCGTCGACGGCATAGAGGGAACCCCGAAAAGCGCCGTTAACGGAACATACCCCGTTTCCAGGTACCTCTACATGTTCACCGACGGCTGGCCCACCGGCGAGACCATGGATTTCCTCAACTTCGTTCTCAGCGACGCCGGTCAGAAGATCGTCGCAGGCACCGGCTACGTCCCGGTCCGCTAAAACCGGCAACCGGATCTTCTGAGCCTCCGCGGCTGCGGGGGACAGATAAAAGCACGCAAAATCCCGGGTTCACTGTGTTACAGTAAACCCGGGATTTTTATCCTTGCATCAAGGGATGTGGTTTTTCATGCAATCCGCGCTGAAGGGAGACAGGGCGCCGCGTATCACTATTTCCGTCGTCGCGAGCATGGGCGTGGCGATCATGATCTTCATTCTTTTTTTCCTTGTAAAGGAAAGCATGCCCTTTCTTCTGAGGACCTCCATTTCCGACCTTTTCGGCCTCTACTGGTACCCCACCTACGACCCTGCCGAGTTCGGCATGCTCCCGCTCGTCGTAGGCTCTCTGGCCGTCACTCTCCTTTCTTCCATCCTTTCGGTCCCGGTCAGTATATTTCTTGCGGTTTTTCTGTCTGAAATATGCCCCGGCAAACTGCGCGAGATACTGAAACCGGTCATCGAGATACTGGGGTTCTTTCCATCGGTGGTTCTGGGCTTTCTGGGGATGGTCATCATCGCTCCCTGGATGACGGAACACATCGACATACTTACCGGTCTCAATCTTTTCAATGCTTCCATGCTCATGGGAATAATGATCGTTCCCATCGTTACGTCGCTTGCCGAAGACAGCCTGAGCTCGGTGGCCAGGGACATGCGCGACGCATCCTACGCAATGGGGGCGACCCGGCTGGAAACCATAACGCGCGTGGTTATACCCGCCGCTCTGCCAGGGTTGATGACCGCAACGCTTCTGGGCGTAATGAGGGCCGTCGGTGAAACGATGGTCGTCCTTATGGCGGCGGGGGGCGCGGCCATCATTCCCGTATCCGTTTTTGACCCGGTCCGCCCGTTGACTTCGGCAATAGCAGCCGAAATGGGCGAAACTCCGGTAGGATCCGACCACTACCACGCGCTTTTCTTCGCGGGCCTTCTTCTGTTGCTTTTGACGCTTTCACTCAACATGCTGGCGCTGTGGATAGAGCAGCGGGGAAGGAAGTGGCGCTGATGAACAGCAGGCGCATATTGAAGGACAGGGCGGCCACTCTGTTTCTGTGGGGCGTAATGGCCGGGCTGTGCCTGCTTCTGGGCGCTATTCTGCTGTTTTTGATATCCAGGGGCTGGCATGCGCTGAGCTGGGATTTCATTACGCAGAAACCCCGGAACCAGATGACCGCGGGCGGCATTTCTACTCCCATAGTGGGAACGCTGCAACTGGTGCTGGTTTCCATGGGTTTTGCTTTCCCCGTAGGGGTCTTTACCGCGGTGTACCTGGTTGAATACGCCCGTGACGATTTTTTCACCCGCTTTCTGCGTTTGGCTGTGCGTAGCCTGGCAGGCGTACCTTCGGTGGTTTTCGGCCTTTTCGGCCTTACGTTTTTTGTTATCTTTCTGCATCTGGGCTCCTCGCTCATTTCGGCGGGGCTGACACTCGGGTGCCTGGCTCTGCCTGTGATCGTGGGCGCGTCCGAATCCGCCCTGCTGGCCGTACCCCAGGACTACCGCGACGCCTCTTTTGCAATGGGCGCCACTCGCTGGCAGACAATACGCAAGGTGGTTCTCCCGACGGCGTTTCCCTCGATAATAACCGGGGCGATCCTCAGCGTGGGCCGGGTTGCGGGCGAGACGGCGCCTATCATTTTTACGGGGGCCGCGTTCTTTACGCCCCGTTTTGCGACAAGCCTTTTAGACGAGGTCATGGCGCTGCCCTACCATATTCTGGTTCTCGCCACGGCCGGAACCCATATACAGCAGACACGTCCCATCCAGTACGGGACCGTACTTGTGCTTCTGCTTATCGTCCTTGGCGTCACCCTGACAGGCGTGCTATGGAGAGCGCGTCTCAGGATGAGAGCCAGGACCCAGCGCTGACCAGGGTAGGTGAACTGTATGGAATCAAGAAAATTTTCGGTTGAGAATCTGAACCTCTTCTACGGCGAAAATCACGCTCTCAAGGATATTACTCTTCCCGTTTCGCCAAAGGCGGTTACGGCTCTTATAGGGCCTTCCGGCTGCGGCAAGAGCACGTTTCTGCGCTGCCTCAACAGGATGAACGATTTTATCCACGACTGCACCGTCAGGGGAAAGGTTTATCTGGACGGAAGCGATATCTACGAGCCGGGAACGGATCTGATAACGCTCCGCAGGCGGGTGGGAATGGTGTTCCAGCGCCCCAATCCGTTTCCCATGTCCATTTACGAGAACGTGGCCTACGGCCCCAGGCTCCACGGCGTGACGAACCGGGGAAAACTGGACAAGATCGTCGAAAGCAGCCTTAACGGAGCCGCGCTGTGGAACGAGGTAAGGGACAAACTGAACACCCCGGCTCTTTCGCTTTCGGGCGGCCAGCAACAGAGGCTCTGCATCGCACGGGCCATAGCGGTGGAACCTGAGGTGCTTCTGATGGACGAACCCACTTCGGCGCTTGACCCGATGGCGACGGCAAAGATAGAAGAACTCATCCGCGAACTGCGCGACCGCTACACGGTGGTCATAGTGACCCATAACATGCAGCAGGCGGCCCGCGTCTCGGACACGACGGTTTTTTTCCTCATAGGGGAAATGCTGGAATTCGGCCCGACGCAGGAAATCTTTACTTCTCCGAAGGACAAGCGGACGGAAGACTACATTACAGGCCGTTTCGGTTAGGCGCGTTGTCGGTCCAGGAGAAAACAATAGAGGAGGAGCACCCATGGAACAGCTTACAGGAAGAAAGGAATTCGACGAGCATCTCCAGGCGCTGGAGCAGAATCTCATGAAACTGGGCTCCATGGCCGAGGACGCGGTCACCAAGGCGATCTGGGCGCTTGCAAAACGTGACGACGCAATGGCCAGGCAGATCATGGACAATGACGATGCTCTAGACGACCTGAGGGAAACGATCAACGAACAGGCTCTCAAGATAATCGCAAGGTTTCAGCCCGTGGCGCTGGATCTTCGGATAGTGTCATCGATAATGCACATGGCTACCGACCTCGAGCGAATAGGGGACCTGGGAGTAAACGTCGCAAAGCAGTGTATCCGCATGTCGGGCCAGCCGCTGATAAAGCCGCTTATAGACCTTCCGCGCATGAGCGAACAGATCCGCGAGATGATAGACGCCGCGCTGAAGGCCTTTATGAACAAGGATGTCGACGCCGCAAAAGCCGTATGCGGCATGGATGACGAAATAGACGATCTTGACAGCCAGATCTTCCGTGAACTGCTTATGCTGATGATGCAGAATCCGAGGAACATCGAACAGGCGATGCTTCTGATACTTGTTTCGCGCAACATGGAGCGCGCCGGAGACCATGTGACCAATCTGTGTGAGCAGATAGTCTACATGGCGACCGGGCAGACGATAAACGCCTGCGACTACCGCCGTCCCATCGAACGCGAAAAGGACAAGTGAGAGAGCAGTGGCTGCGGACCGCATCCTTATTGTAGAGGACGAACAGTCCATAGCGGAACTCGTCTCGGAAGCTCTTAAACGGTACGGTTTCCGCGTGGAAAACGCCTTCGACGGCGATACCGGGCTGGACATGATCGAAACAACTCTCCCTGATCTGGTGATACTGGACCTTATGCTGCCCGGGCTCGACGGGTGGGAGATATGCAGGCGCATGCGGGAGAACGAGACAACGGCAGATATCCCCGTAATGATGCTTACGGCTCGCCGGGACGAAAGAGATGTGGTGGCGGGCCTCGAACTGGGCGCGGACGATTATATGCGAAAACCGTTCTCCCTTTCGGAACTGGCGGCAAGGGTGCGGGCCCTGCTGCGGCGCAGGGGAAAACGCACGCCTGAAAAACAGACCCTTGAGGCAGGTCCTCTGACGGTAGACCTTGCATCGGAGCAGGTGTCGGTCGGGGGCAGGCTCATAGACCTTAGCCCCACCGAATATCGGCTGCTGGAGCTGCTGGCCCGAGAGGAGGGCCGGGTGGTTTCGCGCGAGGAACTGCTGGCCAAGGTATGGGGATACTACACCGGCGACACCAGGACGGTAGACGTACACCTCTGGAGGCTCCGGCGAAAGATCGAGGAAGATCCTGAAAATCCCAGGCTGATACACACGCTGCGGGGCCGCGGCTACAGGCTGGAGTGGGAAGGAGAAACACGATGAAGACACTCAGGGGACGAATGACCGATCTGGTCGCCATGGTGCTGGCCCTTGCTCTGCTTGCCGGCTGGCTCCTGATAGCCGGAAGTATAGAAAACAGGATGCACGAACAGGCCAGAAACAACCTGGAGTCACAGTTGGCCATCATCGCCGGGATCATGAAAACAGACGGCCTCCAGGGTCTTGAGATAAACGTGCGGGGCTGGCCCGGGGAACAGTTAACGCGCGTCACTGTAATAGCAATGGACGGAAAGGTGCTGTTCGACAACGAAGCTGACCCTGCGACCATGGACAATCACGCGGGGCGTCCGGAAGTCAGACAGGCTCTGCTTTCCGGGGACGGCTCCAATCTCAGATACAGCAGAACAATGGAATCCGACTATCTTTACCTTACAAGGCTGGCCGCGACCCCGGACGGAACGGCGCTTGTGATAAGAGTCTCCCGCTCGCTGGCCTACATCGCGGCCGCGGTCAGCGACGCACGCTGGCGGCTTCTGGCGTCGCTGCTTCTGGCGGGCGCCGTATCCATGATCGCGGGCCTGTGGTTCGTACGGCAGATAACGTCGCCGCTGGAGGACCTTACCAGGTCGGCGCTGAGGTTACAGGAGGGCGAGTCGTTTCATTTCCCGGCCTCGGGAAGTTCCGAGGTCCAGAGGCTGGCGTCGGCCCTGCAGGACATGTCGCAGCGGCTGGACAGCGCCATCGGCGATCTCCGGCTGGAACGCGGGTATCTCAAGTCTCTGCTTGAATCTCTGCCCGTGGGCGTTCTGGTCGTGGATTCGGAGGGCAGGATACGCTACGCGAACGCCGCGTTGTCGGAACTGTTGCGCGACACTCCCCGCAAAATGGAAAACACGCCCTACCTGAGCGCCATAAAGGCGCCCGAACTTCTGGGGCTTCTGGAAAAAGCCTTCAGGGGAATGCCCGGGAAGGAGACCCTTTTCGTTCTGGGTAAAACGGAGCGATTCCTGGAGGCCCAAGCGCTGCCCATAGAAAGCGGCGCGCTGGTGGTGCTGAACGACCTTACCGAACGCCAGCGGCTGGAAGAAGCCAGAAGGACCTTCGTGGCCGACGCCGGACACGAGCTACAGACACCCCTGACGGCCATACGCGCGGCGGCGGAACTGCTTGTGCAGGGCGGGGATGTTTTGGAAGGAACCGTTACCAGAATGGCGGGCAAGATCGTGGAGCAGCAGGAACGAATGACCAGCCTGGTGGACGACATGCTTCTTCTTTCACGGCTTGAATCGGGGACGCCTCCGGTGGAGGAGCCAGAAGACCTGGACCTGGCCTCCATGCTTGGCTCTCTTGTCGAGAACTTCAGGTCTCACCCCCTGGCGTCATTCATAGACATAAAAGAAAACCTGCCCGAAAAGGCGCCGTTCAGAGGCGCGAGCGAAGAGATGCGCCGGGCTTTCGGAAACCTGCTGGACAACGCCGTTAAATACACCCGGCAACGCTTTAACGACTCTCCCGGGGGGCGTGTATTGGTTTGCCTTTTCGACAGGGGCGACAACTGGGAGCTGATTTTCGAAGACAACGGCGTGGGTGTTCCGCCCGAAGTGCGTGAAACAGTGTTCGAAAGGTTCCAGAGGGGCGAAAGGCACCGTTCGCGTTCCGGGGCGGGCGGTTACGGTCTGGGCCTGGCCATAGTAAAGAGAATAGTCTCCTCACACGGCGGCCGTATAGAGAACCTTGAACCGCAGGAAGGCGCCCTTTTCCGGCTTTTATTGCCCAAACAGGGATGCTGACAGCCCAAATTGTATACCAGAATTGTCATATTCGAAATATTATGTATAATGCATGGGTTGAGAAAAAGCCGAGCAAAGATGCCAAAGATGGCATGGATTTTGCAAGGAGGGAACAGATTGTTGCGTAAAATAGCCAGGGACGCGGGCGTGGCGCTTGTTATGGGCGCTGTCGTTTCGTTCCTTGTCTACACGACGGCGGGAGACCTTCTTTCGGAATCGCCCGCCGACGCGTTCAGTCGCTGGGGCAGGCAGAGGGTTGTCGCCCAGCGCGTTGAGGCGCTTGAAGGAACCGTTATTTCGGCTTTAGGGGAAATGAACATCGACGCGGATCATCTGGTGGAATGGTATCTCGATCACCCCGATTCCAAAATCAACAGGCTGTGGGCGATGCAACCCAGAGAACAGAAGAACGCGGCGGTCATCGCGCTTTACATAAGATCGCAGAACGGCGGGGTGAAACCTCTTACGGCCTGGAGGCAGGCGGTGGCCTTTGTCCACTACAGCAAGAAATACGACGTGCCGATAGCACTGACCGTGGCCGTGGCCAACGCCGAAAGCCACTTTGAACCCAAAGCCAGAAGCGGATACGGAGCAATGGGGATAATGCAGGTAGTATGGAGGATCCACACTAACCTGCTGAGGGCAAACGGCATAAAGACCGCCAAAGAGCTGTACGACCCCGAAAAGGGTATTGCTGCCGGCACATTGCTGCTTTCGCGCTACCTGAAGGCCTACGAAACCCCGCAGAAGGCGTTGAGCCGATACTACGGAGGCCCCGTGGGCAAATACTGGGCCAAAGTGGCCCGCAACATGAACAGGGTAAAAAGCTGGGGCCTTTCGGAACTGTAGGCGAACCCTTAACACCACATGTAACTGCCCGGGCCAGATACGGCCCGGGCAGTTGTTATTTTCCGCTCAAATTATCTAAAGAAGCACGAGGGCGAGAAACAGGAAAAAAGCTCCAGTGCTATTTTTTCTTCCTCAGCAGAAATGCCAGTGGGGTCGCCAGCAACAGGGCAATACCCGGAAACGCCGAGGCGTTGCAGCCTCCCAGCAATGATCTTTCTTCTCCGAACTCCACAAACAAACTATGGTCCCCGGATACATTTTCGAAGGTGTAGGTGTTGTTGGCCGTGTCATAGGAAACCCTCTCTCCGTCAACCTCGACCTTATCGACCTGAAAACCCGAGCCCGGAATCATTTTAAATTCAGCGTTTTGTCCTTCGTATACGTATACACTTTCTCCGTCTACTTCTCTTCCCTGATAGGTTACATCTCCCAAATCTATTGCTGAAACGCTGATTTCGTAATATCCCAGCTCATACGCCCCTATATCGAACCCGTCTTTCTGGGGCCTTGATACTCCCCTCTGGTCGTCGCTTACCGCAACGGTTAAGCCGGCGTCTATGGCCGGGCTGTCCAGCCCCAGCGCGCAGGTGTTTGTGGGGCCTCCGTTATCGGCCAGGTCCTGAAGCAGCGGGTCGGTGTTGAT
>Ga0272443_10006685_pt1 | contig 11311 bp, 5 predicted proteins | sample SSMAcet12_FD_193581 | JGI IMG/M metagenome (GOLD analysis project Ga0272443, IMG submission 193581) | Marine sediment archaeal communities from Little Sippewissett salt marsh, Falmouth, MA, United States - SSM-Acet-12 | ecosystem: Environmental > Aquatic > Marine > Wetlands > Sediment ... | reverse complement strand
CGAATGTGCGAATGCAGATGTGACAAGTAGGGGATTGCTTCGGTGGTGGGGTAGCTCTGCGTGGACTCATCTTACATCGGTGATTGCATGGGCTTTCATGGAACGGAAGGGGGCATAGTACTTGTTGTGTGCGTCCTGCAAAGGCACATTGAATCCTCGGGTGGAAATCCCGACCGGCGATGCTTGTCCCAGCCGGAAGCACTTGGGGCGGACCAGGAGGTGACGAATGGGCTGAAGCACTCCAAGAGAAGGCTCCTTTCGGGAGTCAGCAGGCCATGCGGGCCGCAACGCGCGGTGAACACCGAGCAGGCCCCGAAAACTACGCTGTGGAAGCCGACCCGCCACAATAACGGGGAAGGCCGCTGTCACAGGAGAAGAGACGAGAATCGCATCCTGTGGTTCCGCCGGGGTAGTGGTGGCAGCACGCATGGGACAGATTCGATGTGCAACAAGGGAAGTCTGCCAGGGTGCCCGTAGAGGGGCAACGCCAAACCCGTGAGGGCCAGTGGCGGCCCCGGCAGATGGCGGATGGGCTCGTAGTACCGTAGACGCCTCGTATTCTCGTACCGCTGGATAGAGCTCCTCGATTGGGCCATGGGTGTCAGTCGCGAATCGTGACATCCGCACGAATCAGGTTAAAGCTGTAGTGAGGACGGGACGGGCGTCCGGAGTAGACAATCCACATCCGATCGCCCTTTGGCGACATCCACTTGGGCGTTAGCGTGAGGCTGATGACCAAGTCCAAGCCAGGAATCTCCTGGCCGACGCGATTGGTGTAGTAGACGGTGTGCCAGGGACCCCAAGGTGCGAGACCTTCGAAGATCCCGAAGCCTCGACTATCAATGGAGGGGCCGCTGATCCGCTCATCTGTATTGATCGAGTTCTTCGTCACGAGCAGATATCGATCGGCGCCGGGGTTGTACACGGCATGTACGAGCCAGTTGACGCCGTTGTCGTCGTGGAACACTGGCACGGCGGTGCTGATGTCGGTCGTCCACGCCGGGTGCTCTGCGCTGCCGGCGAAGAACTCGTAAGCCCCGCGCTCGGCAAGTTGCTTCACGGGTACGCGGGCAAGCAGAAGGTCTGTACGGTGGAAGTGCGGATTATCCTCATCCTCGGTGCCGCCGTCGTAGAGGTAGACATATCCGTCCGGCGCTGCCTGTTGTCCGCGGCCATGCTGAACCACACCGACGTAAGAAAAGGGCCCGCCCACCTCGAAGATATATCCGTGGTCTTGCCAAGTGCGGCCCCCGTTGGACGACGACAGCAGCACGCAGTTTCGTGAGGCAGCAGAGCCATCTGCGGCCCTCTTTTCTGAGGCGTACCAGAAGAGACGGTCGCCGACGGCGATGAGGCCGTGGGACGGCTTGAGATCCTCCGGCTTCGGATCGACGTTGTGGTAGAGCGCGCCCTCCTGAGAGAGGGGCTCGTAGCCGCCCCAGACATTGCGGCCCGTGACAGCCACCTCAGGATCGCCAGAGACCGCCGCCAGGCCCATGTAAGTGCTCCATCGGTCCCGCCACCGACCGCGGTAGCCAAAGCCCGTACCGTCCCCCCAACCGGTGTATAGCGTGCCATCCGCGCTCCAGGTGACAGCCCACTGGTCGCCGCTGACGCTCCCCGTACCGCTCGGGTCGCGCAGGATCTGGTGGCTGAAGCGGATCTCTGTCATGCGGTTGCTGTCGGGGTAAGGCTGGGGCGCGCCTTCTCTTTCGCTGGAATTGAGGAGAGACTGAGACAGCGAATCCAGTGAATCTGGAACCATCCGAACTAGCTCCTCGGCACTACCGAGGCCCGCTGTCAGCTGGACAGCACCGAGCAACTTAACGAAGTGACGCCGGTCTACTTGATCCGACCAGTACGCTTCGGAAGTTCGACCATTTGCCTTGTTCATTCTCGATTTCCCCGCTAATCCTTGATCCTGTGCCCGGAAATCGGGTAAGGTCTTGTCGGAGGATCGGACCGTAAGTGTGCCGGACGCTCCGTCACACGCGGTTGGCATTCCTGCGTGAACCAACGTCCAACAGCCGCATGCCGTCAATTCTGTTGCCTTCTTTGAACCAGGAGGGCCCAATCCTGGCTGCCATCCTGCCCAGGGTGACCCAATGCCACCTTACCAGGCCCCTTGACCGTGCGAGCCGTTCCCTGACGGAGTGCGCCGCCCGAACGGGGATTGTACCAGTGTACGGTGAACTCGTGGGCGCAGTCGCCAAGATCCAGGTTGGTTGATCCACCATCTCTCAGGTAGATGGCATAGATCTCTCCTATTTTGGCCAGGCAATGGGCGTTCGGGTTGGAAATCAGTTCATCGGCTGGCTGCATTTCAGGAAAGGGCAAGTACCTCTGGAAGAACTCTACCGCATACCGCGACAGATCCCACATGCGATCGCGGGAACGCCAGTCCTCACAGTGGAGATCGGAGTGCGGGTACTCATAGCCGAAATACCATTCGACCCCGCCGCCGCCGGCCATCAGATTGCCCCAGAGGGCATACTTCCGCACGTTATCATGGTCAGGATCGTTCATGTCAGGCATCACGCCGGTACTGGGCGGACCGATCTCATCGAGGCAGACCACCCACTGCTTTTCAGCCTCGCGCGCTTGCCGTATCCAATCGAGCGTAACGCCATGGACGTCCTTCTGATTCGAGACCTGCAGGGAGGGACCGTCAATGCTCTCGTAGCCCAGTAAGGTCGAGAACACGCGATCACGCATGGGTTGGGTCGGCAGCGTGTGAATGACGATGGGACTCTCGTAAGGATCCAGGCTTCGCAGATGATCGGCCATCGCCTTTCGCATGGCGTCGTCCTGGCCATTCGGCGCCCAGTCGGCCAGGCCGTTCTCCTCACCGAGGTTCCAGACCAGCCCCAAATGGTGGCCGAAGCGAGCGACCAACTCGCGATAGTAGAGCCTGCGCTGCGTATCGGTCCTGCCCACGTCGAGCAGGAGTTCATTCTCGGTTTCCTGCATGATGACGTGCAGCATGATCCCAAATTGTTCCATGTGCGAGAACACGATCTCCCACTGGTCGAGCTTGCTGCAGTCAAACCGGTAGCGTTCGTTCCGGTCGATCCAGGGCCACACATCCTCCCCGTCCCCCAACACGTTCATGGTCAGGAAGTAGGCGGAATTCATGCCCTTGGAGGCCAGGTAGTTCAGCGCGCCGATGATCGCCTTGCCCTTGCTTCCCTGCCAGGTGGGATCTCCCGCCCGCCAATCGTCCAGATGGGGCGCATATCTGTGCAGGCCGAGGTTGGGGCTGGCTTCGCCTTCTCTTCCGACGGTGTCGCCCCCGTAGTAAGTGTCGTCAAACTCGTAGTAGGCCAGGAAGTTCTCCGGGCTACCCGCCCCTGCCTTCAGGAAGTACTCTCCCGAACCGGCGAATCTTAAGTAGCGCTGCCCCACGTAGTGCAGCTTCCCCTGGGAGCGAAAGTCCCTTCCCGTCTTGTCGCTCGCGGAGATGTGGAACGTGCCCGAGGCCCCATCGAATGAACAACCTGTGCCCGGTTCGGCCGCATCCCGGACGGCGATGGCTTGGCCCTTCTTGAAGGATGCCCGGTACGACCACGTGCCCGTGCTGCTTGGCGCGAAGTGGACTCTCCACTTGTTGCCCTGTTTGGCGGTGGTTTCCGCCGCACGGCCGTCGGCGGCGTAGAAGCCTGGGACGACATACGTTTTGTCTTGATGCCGGAACGTCACGTCCAGGCGATAGTTCAGGAATGGGTTCCATGCATCGTGTTCGCTCGTCGGTGGACCGTCGAACGTGAGGGTCACTCTGTGCCATTGCTTTAGCTCGCCTGTGATCGTTGCACTTAACAGGCCGGCCGGAATGAACAGAATCGAAGCCGCGATGACGATCATGTAACGCATGTCTTACTCCTGTTTTCCTGTCTCCGTTTGCCAATCGCAATGGCACGTCTTTCCGTACGATGCTGGCGTCTACCTTGACCTTTGAACCTTGGAAGGATTATACTCCCTGTACCATAGCAGGTGAAAGAGGAGAGATGGGTGAATGCCGGGAGTCGAGCCGGCCCATTGCCATCCTGCTGTCGCCTGCGTAGTGGGCACTGCGGCAAGAGCGTGCACCGGAAATCTCGGGCCTGTACAGGCCGAGAGACGCAATCACAAAGTACGCAAGGAGTCATTCCATGGACAGACGCGCGTTTCTTCGGAGAACCGGCGCGATGCTCGCGGCCGGCATTCTGGGGCGAGCGGGTCGGGCAGAGAATCACCCCTCGACAAACCGGCCCAACGTTCTCTTCATCGCGATTGACGATCAGAACGACTGGGTCGGTCCGCTCGGCGGTCATCCATTGGCCAGGACGCCGAACCTGGATCGTCTGGCGGCCCGGGGCACGACGTTTCTCAATGCCCACGTGCAAAGCCCGCTGTGCAATCCGTCCCGCACCAGTCTCATGCTCAGCTTGCGCCCCACGACAACCGGCGTCTACGGACTGGCACCGTGGTTTCGCACGCTGCCCCAGTGGCAGGACCGTGTCACCCTGCCACAGCATTTCAAGGCGCACGGCTATCGCACCTTCACGACGGGCAAGATCTATCACGGTGGCGTCGGCGGTGCCCAGCAGCGGGCCGCCGAGTTCGACGTCTGGGGGCCGCCCGGCGGTGTCGGCGTCAAGCCCGAGAAGAAGCTCATACCGCCCACCCCGATGGGCAACCATCCCCTCATGGACTGGGGGGTGTTCCCGCATCGCGACGAGGACAAGCAGGACTACAAGGTGGCCTCTTGGGCAGTCGAGCAGATCGGCAATATGCCGAAGGACCAGCCGTTCTTCCTGGCGACGGGTTTCTTCCTGCCCCACGTCCCGTGCTATGCGACCCAGAAGTGGTTCGACCTCTACCCGGATGATGACAGCGTACTGCCGCCGGTCAAGGCAGACGACCGGGACGATACGCCCCGGTTTTCCTGGTATCTGCACTGGCGTTTGCCGGAACCGCGCCTGAAGTGGATGCGAGACAACAGCCAGTGGCGCAACCTTGTCCGCTCCTATCTGGCGTGCACCAGTTTCGTCGATGCCCAGGTGGGCCGTCTCCTGGACACGCTTGAAGAGTCCGGCCTGGCGGACAACACGATCGTCGTGCTCTGGGGCGATCACGGTTATCATCTGGGGGAGAAGGACATCACCGGCAAGAACACACTATGGGAGCGGAGTACCCGGGTACCGCTGATCTTCGCAGGCCCGGGCGTCAAGGCCGGTCAACGCTGCACCCGTCCCGCCGAGTTGCTGGACATGTATCCCACGCTCATCGAGCTATGCGGCTTGACCGAACGCGACGATCTCGAGGGCATCAGCCTCATCCCGCAACTGCGAGATGTCACCGCCGTACGCGAGCGCCCCGCTATTACCAGCCATAACCAGGGTAACCACGGTGTCCGCAGCGAACGCTGGCGGTATATCCGCTACGGCGACGGCAGCGAGGAGCTCTACGACCATCAGAATGACCCGCAGGAGTGGACCAACCTTGCCGACAATCGTAAATTCGCCAGCGTGCTCGAAGAACATCGCCGTTGGCTACCGCGCATGGATCTTCCGCCCGCTTCCGGCAGCGCCCACCGGATCCTCACCTATGACAGGGGAACCAATGAAGCCGTCTGGGAAGGCACTCGCATCCGTCGCAGCGATCCCATCCCGGAGTAGCCCTGGGCATGGATCGGACTTGTGGAGCAAGCAAGCGGTCGCCCGAGGGCCATCACGTCATGCTGAACCAGTCCCTTCACCGACTGGGCATGACCGTGAGCCTGCTGGGAAATTATCCCTGCTAGAATGAAGAGCCATTTGAAAAGGAGCAATCCACAATGAGAGTCACACTGCAACTGCCGTTCCTGGTAGCAATCTGTCTGCTCACCGTCAGCGGAATATCGTTGGGGCAGTCGAATCCAGAGAAGATCCGCGTGATCCTGGACACCGACGCCAACAACGAGCTGGACGACCAACACGCCATCGCGTATCTGCTGTTCAGTGGCGACGTGTTCGACGTGGAGGCAATCACGGTGAACCGCACCCGCGCCGGTGGCGGCGTGGACCAGCACCTGGCCGAGGCCCGGCGCGTGGTCGAGCTCTGTGGCCTGGACGGGCAGATCCCGGTCCTGCGCGGCGCAGACCAGTCGTTCGAGGAGATCAAGGGCCAACTCGACCGGTCCGACTTCGACGGGGCCGAGGCGGTGAACTTCATTATCGAGCGGGCCAAAGCCGCCGACAGTCGTAGACTGGTCCTGCTGCCTGTGGGCAAGCTGACCAATATCGCCCTAGCGTTAGCGAAGGAACCATCCATCATCCCCAAGGTCCGCGTCGTATGGCTGGGTTCCAACTACCCCGATCCCGGGGAGTACAACCAGGTCAACGATGAACCGTCGCTGAACTACATCCTCGACACCGGCGTGGACTTCGAGATCGCCATCGTGCGCTACGGCAAGCCCTCGGGCACCGATGCCGTCCGGGCCACCCTGGATGAGATCCGCAAAATCATGCCCGGCAAAGGACCGAAGATCTCTCCGCCCGTGACGGGACGCCACGGGAACGAATTCTCCTGTTTTGGCGACTACTCGATCAGCCTGTTCGAGAACATCACGCTCCATGGCGATCCGCCCTCACGGGCGCTGTTCGACATGGCGGCGGTCGCGATCGTCAAGAATCCCGCCTGGGCCGAGGCCGTGACCATGCCCGCGCCAATCCTCAAGGACAGCCGCTGGGTGGACCGCCCGGACAACCCCCGCAAGATCATCCTATGGGAGAACTTCGACCGCGACGCGATCATGGCCGACTTCTACGACCGGATGACGAACTACCACCTCGCGCAGCCCGGCCGGGCGGCGCAATGGGAGCCAGTGGAGTTGATGTTCATCGCCGACCGCGATTACGCCAACCCGTATACCGACGTCGATCTGCACGTCGAGTTCCGCGGCCCGGACCAGCGCACGTTGCGCCGTCCCGCCTTCTGGGACGGCGGTCGCACCTGGATCGTTCGCCTCGCGGCCCCGGCCACCGGCCGCTGGACCTGGCGTAGCGAATGCTCACAACCCAACGACGGCGGACTGCACCACCGCCACGGCGAGCTCCAGGTATCCGCCTACGGGGGCGATCACCCGTTGACCCGGCACGGATTGCTCAAGATGTCGCCCGGCAAACGCAACGTCATCCACCAGGACGGCACGCCCTTCGTGATGGTCGCGGACACCCCGTGGGCGCTGCCGTGGCGGGGCACCGTCGAGGCGGTCACCCAATACGCCCGCGACCGGCAGGCCAAGGGCTTCAACGCGGCCCTGCTGATGACCGTACAGCCCGACCGCGACGCCCGCGGGCCACGCAACCGCCATGAGGTCGGCGGCTTCGATGTGGGTTTCGAGGATCTGCCCGACGGTCACCTCAACCGGCTGCGCCCTGAGTATTTCCGGATGATGGACCGTCTGCTCGACATCCTGCACGCGCACGGGATCGTGCCGGTGCTGCAGCCGGTATTCCAGGGTTACGGCTGGAAGGGCCAGCGCGTGCTCGGCACTCATGCGGTCCCGGCCGAATATGCCCGCTATTGCCGCTACCTCGTCGCGCGCTACGGCGCGCGTCCGGCGATGTGGCTCGTCAGCGGTGACGGCGTCGGCGCCTATCCCTGCACCATCGCCGGTGGCGAGGAAATCGAGCGCTGGGACGCCTACCGGCAGCCGACCGGATTCCACTACAACCCCTTCGACGATTACCAGCCCTCCAACCAAGCGAAGGACAAATGCTTCCACTACAACCGCTCGATGCAGGATGCGCCGTGGCTGGACTTCCAGTGGTGCCAGACCGGTCACGGCGGCAAGCACCTGCCGGACAAGGTCCGCCGGATGCATGACAACCTGCCGATCAAGGCCGTCGCCAACGGCGAACCCACGTATGAGGGGATCCGCGATGCCAACAACGGCGCCGGTTGGTGGCAGGGCCACGAGGCCTGGCTGAACCTCACCGCCGGCGGCACGATGGGCGTCGTTTATGGCGCCGGCGGCTTGTGGCAATGGAAACTCTTCGCGGATGAGCCCGGCTGGCCTGCCTGGGCCAATGCGCCCGGCCGCTCCTGGCGCGAGGCGATGCAGCAGGAGGGCAGCCGGTACGTCGGGTACGTCGGCCGTGCGCTGGCGGGCTATGACATCACCGATATGACCAAGCTGCCGGACCTCGGCCCGCAGGCTGTCGGCGAACCGGGCGAGCTTTACATCGTCTATCTGCCCGAAGGCGGCTCAGCGACGCTCACCGGCCTCCAGCGTGCGTTGCCCTACCGCTGGTTCAATCCGCGCACCGGCGCCTTCGCGGGCGAGGGGCGTGTTGACGCCCAGTCCCCGTCCCTGACCGCGCCGTCGGCCGAACCGTGGGTGCTGCTCGCGGGTTCATCGAGCAGTGGATCGCCCGCCACGTCCGTCGAGGCGAGCAGCAACCGCATTCGGCCTTATGAGGCCAACCCCCGCTACTGGCAGTACAAGGGCCAGCCGGTCCTGCTGCTGGGCGGTAGCGACACGGTAAACCCCTTCAATCGTCCTGACGAGCTTCCGCCGAGCGGGCTGCAGTCCCATCTTGACCTGCTGGTTTCGGTAGGAGGAAACTATATCCGGAACACTATGGCTACCTACAGCGATGGCGACCTTTGGCCATATCACCGGGACGCGGAGACCGGCCGCTACGATCTCGACCGCTTCAACAAGCAGTACTGGCAGCGTTTCGACAACTTCCTGCGCATGACGCTCGACCGAGACATCATCGTCCAGATCGAGGTGTTCGACCGTTTCGACTACGCCCGCGGCTCATGGGACGTGAACCCTTTCAACCCCAAGAACAACACCAACTACACCGCCGACGAGAGCGGCCTGCCGGAAGCGATATCGAGTCATCCGGGCCAGCGCGAGAACCCCTTCTTCCGCAGCCTCCCGGAACTGGAGGACAACCCAAACCTCTTGGCGCGCCAGGAGAATCTGGTCGAAAAGATGCTTTCCATCTCGCTTGGCTACGGCAACGTCCTCTACTGCATCTCCAACGAAACGAACGACTCCGAGGAGTGGAGCCGCTACTGGGCGAAGTTCATCCGCGCCAAGGCGGCGGAGGCGGGCATAGGCGTTGAGGTCACGGAGATGTGGGACGCCTGGAACCTGAACAGCCCGATGCACCACCGCACCTTCGACCACCCCGATCTCTACTCCTACGTCGACATCTCGCAGAACAACCACCAAGTGGGTCAGAAGCACTGGGACAACATGCAGGCGGCGCGGAAGCTGATCGCCGAGCCGCCGCGTCCGATGAACAACGTGAAGATATACGGCGGCGAGCGCCACGGCGGCAGCGTCGTCGAAGCGACCCGCAAGCTCTGGCACAACATCCTCGGTGGGTGCGCTTCCGCGCGCTTCCACCGTCCAGGGCCCAGGCCCGGATTATATGGTGTCGGGCTGAGCGAGCTGGCTCAGACACACCTGAGAAGCGCGCGCCTCCTTACCACCGAGTTCGATGTCTTCAATGCCGGGCCGGACAATGCCCTGCTTTCCGAGCGCGCGGAGAACGAAGCCTACTGCATGGCTGAGCCTGGCCGGCAATATGCGATATATTTCCCCGACGGTGGGGCGGTGACACTCGATGTCTCGGCCGCACAGGGACCGCTTGAGGTCCGCTGGCTGGATATCAACCGTAGTGCCTGGCAGGAGCCAGAGACCGTCGCCCTCAACCGAGCACTGAGACTGGAAGCGCCCGGAAAAGGCCAGTGGGCGGCGCTGATTCTGGCCCGTTAGCGATCGTCACTTTCGCAAGGAGATCAAGAGATGTTTGCAGGAAACCACTGAATGCATCGGATCGGAATGATCGGTATGCTGGTGATGTCCTGGGGACTGTCTCGGCGACGGCGAGCCGCGCGGTGGGCCGCACATGGGCGCGCATGAATACGGGTCGCGGCCCATGCTCTTTGGTCCCGCCGGACTGGAGGCGCGTCTGCGGAGAATCGAAGCGCGCCGGCACGGAACGCTTTATGTTCGGGCAAAAGGGAGAAAACCGCATGACGATGAACCACGAAATCATCCGCCTTCTCCGCCTTCTTCTCTTTTGCCTCGACATGACGCACGCCGTCGCATGCGGCCTGACCAGGGCCCGTATCATCATCACAACCGACGGCGAGGTCGACGATATGAATGGCTTCATCCGCTTGCTCCACTATGCGAACGAGTTCGAGATCGAGGGCTTGGTCTACAGCAGTTCGCAGTGGCATTACGTGGGAGATGGCGAGGGAACCCTCTTTACCTCCCGCATGCCCGGCACGGCCCGACGCTACGGGGAGAGAACCGAACTCCGATGGACGGGGACTACATGGATGCAGGACCTTATCGACCTCTATGCCAAAAGCTATGAAAACCTGCTCCAGCACAAGCTGGATTTCCCTTCGCCCGAACACCTCAAGAGCCTTGTGCGCGTGGGAAACATCGATTTCGAGGGCGAGATGGAAAAGGGGACGGCGGCCTTCGAGAACGGCGCCTCCTGGGGAATCATGAACCAGATCCGCAACCAGCACTGGCCCTTTGCCTTCGGCATCGGTCAGCCCGACGAGGGGCAGAATGAACGAGAAGACCGCGCCGCCTACGAGACGGTCCGCACGCTGCTGGGAATGCCTTGACCGGCCTGGACGCGCGGAAAAGGGGGCCGGCGCAGCGGGGAGTTTAGAGAATACCGGAACACCGCCCGGTGGCGTAGTCGGGCGAGGTCAAATGGACAATCTCGGTTCATACGTGGGGAAGACATGAGAATCACACACGGTTTAGTCACTATCCTGACCCTAGCATCAGCAGTATGGCTCGCAGGTGTTAGTACGGATGCACTGGCAAAAGAGACGCCGTTTACGGTATCGGCGAACAAGAGGAACATCGTCTTCCGCGACAGGCCAACAGATGCATTCGTGTTGGTGTCAGACACCGCCTGGAACCTGGTGCAGGAGTTGTCGCGCGAGCAGATCAAAGAGTACCTCGACATCCGCGCGGCCCAGGGTTTTACGATGGTGCAGTTCATCGCGACCGGTCACGATTTTCGGCCGCAGAGGCATTACGGATGGACGCCGTTTGACGGCAAGGATTTCTCGAAGCCCAAAGTCGTCAGGGGCCCGGACAACGACTGGTGGGATTACATCGAGTGGATCATCGACGAGCTGGAAAAACGCCACATGTACGCCGGACTGTTGCCCATGTGGCGGCAGGATTTCCATTCCGGCCGGATCGCCGGCGAGACGGCATGTGAAGCGTATGGTCGATTCCTCGGCGAACGGTTCCGCGAGCGGAACGATCGCATCATCTGGTTCATGG
>Ga0272443_10006684_pt1 | contig 11312 bp, 12 predicted proteins | sample SSMAcet12_FD_193581 | JGI IMG/M metagenome (GOLD analysis project Ga0272443, IMG submission 193581) | Marine sediment archaeal communities from Little Sippewissett salt marsh, Falmouth, MA, United States - SSM-Acet-12 | ecosystem: Environmental > Aquatic > Marine > Wetlands > Sediment ... | reverse complement strand
AAATTTATCTAAGAGACGTTTATGACCACACAATACAGGTTATCGACGCTCTGGAAACATTCCGAGATATGCTTTCGGGAATGCTTGACATTTACCTTTCAAGCGTCAGTAACAGAATGAATGAAGTCATGAAAGTGCTAACGATTATTGCAACCATCTTTATTCCGTTGACTCTTATAGCGGGAATCTACGGAATGAACTTCAGGTACATGCCTGAGCTTGAGTCTCCTTGGGGCTACCCCATGGTCTATGTGGTCATGCTTGCTGTTTGCTCAGTGATGCTGGTTTATTTCAGAAGGAAAAAATGGCTATAGATACATCGAACTAACTGTTGAGTGATTGAATGAAAGAGGGCAAAATCAGATTTAATACTGTCTTTGTTTCTGACAGTATTCCACGGGACGCCAAACTTGGGGAACTGAAGAAATGGAGCAAAAAATTTCAAGAAAGCGGTTTAACTCCTGAGGTTCAAGGCAACTTTACGGGCAACCTGAGTTTCAGGTCAGAAGATGGTTTTGTGATAACCGCTTCTGGGTTGAAGGACAAAGAAGACTTGGAGGATATCTGCTTCGTCTACGTTAAAGCCTACGATGAACAAGATAACACCTTTTTTGTTGAGGGACAAACGAAACCCTCCTCAGAGTCGATAATGCATCACCTAATCTACAAAGCATGCGGGAACGTGAACGCTGTTTTCCATGGACACAACGACACCATCATATCCCACGCTGAAGAACTGAAGTTGCCTGTAACTGAGAAGGAGTATGAATCAGGCACAGTAGAGTTGGCGAAGGAGGTGCTAAAGGTTCTAGGAGACCACAAGCTGATTGTTTTGAGGAATCATGGATTTGTTTCGTTGGGTAATACAATGAAGGAAGCTGGCGAATTGGCTTTGGCTACTTTGAACCAGAGCAAAAAAGCAAACGGGACAACACCCAACAGTTAGTTGCTGATACATTATCGTGTAGAAAGGATTTTTAACGCCAAAAACCGTTTAGGGAGTTATTATTGTGAGGTTCACCAAATGGTCAAGTATATTTTTGTAACAGGCGGTGTGCTTTCCTCTGTAGGTAAAGGAATTATCACTTCTTCCATAGGAAAAATGCTTCAGGTCAGAGGCTTCGATGTTACAGTCATAAAAGTTGACCCTTATGTCAACGTTGACGCCGGAACCATGAACCCCTACATCCACGGAGAAGTTTTTGTCACAGAGGACGGCGGCGAAACCGACCTTGACCTTGGTGGGTATGAAAGATTTCTGAACATTAACCTGCCAAAAGAAAACAATGTAACAACAGGACAAATCTATCAAACAGTAATCGATCGCGAAAGACGAGGCGACTTTCTCGGCAGATGCGTCCAAATAATTCCCCACGTCACAAACGAGATAAAAAAGCGCATCACCAGCGTTGCGGACCAATCAAAAGCCGAAGTAGTCTTAACTGAGCTTGGGGGAACAGTAGGCGACATAGAAGGACTGCCTTTCTTAGAGGCAATCCGCCAGATGCGGCTAGAAGAAGGCTTTGACAACATATTCTACGTCCATCTTGCCCTGATTCCAATCTTGGATGTCACGGGCGAAATGAAAACTAAGCCTCTCCAGCACAGTGTTAACGAGTTGAGGCGAATCGGTATCCAGCCAGACATCATTGTGGCAAGATGCAGAAAAATGATTAAAAAAGATATCCGCAGTAAGGTGGCACTGTTTGGTACAATCCCCGAAGAAGCAGTCTTCTGCTCATATAATGTGCCATCCATCTACAAGGTGCCCCTAATCTTGGATAAACAGGGCATGGGCGATTACATTTGCAGACGGCTGGGACTACCACAAAAGAAGCCCCAGTGGAGCGAATGGAAAAAGTTTGTAGATTCCTCTGAAAAACTTAAGCACGAAGTTAAGATAGCCCTTATCGGCAAATATGCAGGCTTAGTTGACAGTTACGTCAGCATGAATGAAGCTTTTAGACACGCTGGTGTAGCATGCCAGACAAATGTTCATATAAACTATATCGAGGCAGAGAACCTAGAAAACAATCCAGATGGAGTTAAGGTTCTTGAGGGAATGAATGGAATCTTTATTCCGTATGGTTTTGGTCCACGAGGAACAGAAGGAAAAATTAGGGGCATCCAGTTTGCCCGCGAAAACAATATTCCGTTTCTGGGCGTCTGTTACGGATTCCAGTTGGCGGTTGTCGAATTTGCCCGTCACGTTTGTGGATTAGATGGAGCAAACAGCACTGAAATTAATCCAGAAACGCCTTATCCAGTGATTGATTTGATGCCTGAACAGAGGCACGTGAACAACAAGGGAGGCACTATGCGCTTAGGTGCCCACGAAGTTCTGGTTCATAAAAACACGACGGCTTACACCCTTTATGGCGTTGAAAGAATTTTTGAGCGTCACCGTCACCGATGGGAAGTCAATCTAGAGTACTGGGACATTCTAGGGAAGAATGGAATGGTTTTCTCAGGCAACAGCCCAGACGGCAGACGAAAGGAGATTCTTGAACTTCCTGACAGATTCTTTTTCTTTGCCTCCCAGTTCCATGGCGAATTCAAAAGCCGACCTACCAAACCAGAACCAGAATACTACGGTTTCATCAAAGCATGCCTAGATCAAAAGCTTGGAAAAACAAAACCAGAATTCTAAAACCATCAAAAAGGTTCGAGTCGTGAAATCTGGTAAAAGATAATATGCAGAAAACGCTAATTGCTCCTATCTACGATGGATGCGGAAGCTAATGGTTACTGAAAAGGGGTTTTCCCTTAAGAGAACAGTTCCTTTTCTGCTGCTAGGCATACTGATTTTTGTTGTCTACCTCTACTTCTTCGTCGGCATCAACGAACTTTTCGCCATACTCGGGAGAGTCAATCTATTCTATTACGGTATGGCAGCCGTAGTTCTCTTCCTGACTATGTTTGTCAACTCTTTAGCGTGGCAATATTTTCTGCGCCCACTCTCAGTTAAGGTTCCTTTGCGAAAAACGTTCTTGTTCACTTGGATAGGCGCTTTTGTTGACCTTCTGGTGCCTGCTGAGTCAATCAGCGGAGATGCCTCCAAAGTTTACCTTATGACTAAGGAATCAGGCGAAAGCGCAGGAAAAGTTGTTGCATCGGTTGTCAGTCAGAGAATAATGGCAATGATGATATCGTTGGGCAGCCTAATTTTCAGTTCTGCTGTCTTGTACACCATTAACTACGAGCTCCCTGCCTCTGTCTTAAATCTGGTCTTATTGATTATTGTGGGCACTGTAGTTACCCTGTTTTTCATATTTCTTTGCCTACTGAAAGAAACGTTGACCCAGAAAGTAATCGATACTGCCATACGGTTTCTAGTGTTCATCACAAGGGGTCGCTGGAAGTCGGATACTCTTAGAACAAAAGCTGCAAAGGCACTAACTGCATTTCATTATTCAATACAACTTTTGGTTAAGAACCCGAAACATCTGATTTTACCTGTGGTTTTTGCCATAATTTCTTGGCTCTTCAGCATATTAATATCCTACTTCGTTTTTGTCTCACTTGGACAAGAGGTTGACTTTGTTTTGATAACAATCGTCTACTCAGTCAGCGTAAACGTCCAAGCTATACCCCTTGGGATACCAGCAGAAGTAGGTCTCGTGGAGATAGTGATGACCAGCTTATACGGTCTGCTTGGAGTAGAAGCAGGTGTTGCCGCGGCAATAACAATTCTCATACGACTTCTCACAGTCTGGCTAAGAATTATCATAGGATTCGTAACCGTCCAATATATAGACCTCAGAGAACTGACAAAAAACCTACGCCAAAACCTATTTTGAACATGTTTTTGCAGGCTTCTCAAGCGCCCTCCACAAATGGTCACTTACAGGTCTAACAAGCTCAATTTTTTCGCCAGATTCTGTAACCAGCTTTCTTCCAGAGGAAGGCTCTGTCACTTCACCTATTATAGAAGCTTGAACGCTGTTTCTTGACAAACTGCCGATTATCTCATCCACCCTCTCTTCTTCTGCCACAATAAGAAGCGAGCCAGAGCTTATTAGCTGAAGAGGATCAACCATAAAGTGGGCACAGATTTTGCGTGTCTCTTCAGGAACAAGAATCTTTTTTTCGTAAACCAGTAAGCCAACATTTGCGGCGTCAGCTAACTCATGCAAACCCCCTGCCACTCCGCCCTCAGTAGGGTCATGCATGGCTGAGACTCCTCCAGTGTTGAAGGCTGTTATGGCATCTTTTACTACACTGATTTTTTTGAAAAAATTTTCTGCCTTATCAACGAACCATTCATCAAAGACATTCAGCAGTTCTGCACGACGGTCTGAAGCCAGTATTGCTGTTCCCTCTATCCCTGTCCCCTTTGTTAGTATAATGCGGTCTCCAATTTTTGCGCCGCTGGAACTCACAAATTTTCCATCCTCAGCAATACCTATTGCGCATCCAGTTACTATAGGATGATCTATGCCTGGAGTAACTTCACAGTGTCCACCTATGATAGCAACATCCAATTGACGTGCAGCTTTATCCATCTGAGTGCAAATCTTCTCAATGAGTTCACTTGTCGAATTTTTGGGTAACAGTATGATAGAGTTGAACCAACAGGGCTGAACTCCGCGGGTCGCAACATCGTTTGCGCTTACATGGACGGCTAGCCATCCCAGCCATTTTTCGGCGCCAGTAATCGGATCAGATGATACTGCCAAAACTGTGTTTCCGGCCTGGACTATGGCTGCGTCTTCGCCTAGGGAGGGACAGAGAAGAACATCGTCTCTTTTGGCTCCCAAGTTTCTGAAAACTATCTTCTCCAAAATTTCGGTTGGAACCTTTCCGGGCAAGAAACTCATAACTCAACCCACACATGCTATACTCTAGAGGCGCCTAAAAAAGTGTTAACATCGAAGTTGATGTTTTTCTTTAACTGAAGGTGTTGTTGTGGTTTGGTTTAGGCTGAAAGGTACCATGAACGTCAGGAATATACTTCACGAAGTCATTTCTAAGAATCTAAAAGCTTACACAAACCAATACTACATATTCCGTTGGTATACGTCAGCAAACAGGATGGAATCCCCCAAGCACAAGAAGTACAGCCGATATATTGACAACATGCTCAGAAAACAAAACAATTAGTCTTTCTTCGACGTGGAGCGCTTAATGTTTACGAACTTGTAAGCTATTGGACTGTAAATTTCTGCAACAGCAAGAAGAATAATTCCCACCACCATTATTGCTCGTGCAATATCGTCGGAAATCCATTCTAGCAGAAACCTGAGGAAATCGGGTAGCACATTAGAAAAATAAGCAAAGTTGAAGGGAAAGATTACTAGGAGCCAAACAAGACTGATGGTGAGGAATATAAGTCCGAAAAAGACGTCAAAGAGACGAGACAGAAGCCTTTGACCCAAAATCCCATCCAAACAACCTGTAGTAATCCAAGCAACTAGAGAGCCATAAAGCATGAACATCTCTAGTGTCTCGAATTTTGGAGTGAAAAAGCCTGTTGACCCCCTCTGATGAGCAACAAAATAGAGTATCAACAAAACGCTGACAACAACTAGAACTATGCCTGTGAAACGATCGCTGTTTGAGACATCTTTATTTGCTTCCGCCTTTGCCCTAGCAAACCAGCTCTTTTGAGATTCTATCTGATTCAAACCAATTTCACCCTTCACAGAGTTGTAGGTTATGTTTCAAGTTCTGAACAAACTCTTCAGCCTTTTTGAGGTCTTTGGCGTTGGGTCTGCCCCTGTTCATTCCACCAAAGTACTTAATGAAACTGTTTGTATTGAAGCCTTTACACTGAAACTCGTCAACTATCACGTAGCCTTTGGATTCCAGCTTCTCCCTAAGACAGGAGTGATCTTTGCCCAGCTTCTTTTCATTGGATAACCCAGCAGTTGAAAAAATAAAAGCCTTCTTTTTGTTTACTTCTGGCAGGCTGTCAGCGAAATCAAGTAGGGCTTTGTAGTGTTTTGCACTATCTATCCCTGCCCCAAAACCCATTAAGTCATAGTCTTGAGGCTCCTTAGGGTTAGTTTGCTGAGGAGTTTTGATTGGTGCATTAAGAACTTGTGCGAATACTTTGGCAACTTTCTCGGTATTCATGTGATGATATGAATACACCACCAATAAAGACTTCATCTGCATGCCTTCATCTTTTATCCTGCTCCAGTTATAACTACTTACCCACTCCTTCTTTAGGAAGCCTCATTTCCTGAGTTTATCTCAAACTGAAACCTTATGCCTTATCAGCAAATAGAGAAACAATGGACCACCCAAAAACGCTGTTAGGGCACCTACGGGCAATATTATGCGCGCACAAAACAAGTGTAGAGGTAGCCCGGGGGAGATTCGAACTCCCGTCGAAGGCTCCAAAGGCCTCCATGATTGCCGCTACACCACCGGGCTAAACAGGTTCTAAATAGTTACATTCTTTGTTAATATTTCCTCTTTAATATTAACATTAACTCTTAACACAGAACTAATGAAAAAACATCCTAAAGAAAATGGATTTTAGGTTTAGAAAAATTGTGAAAACAGCTATTCTGTTTCAGCTGTTTCTTCTGCGGCTCCAACAGCCTCTGCTTCTGCAAATTTTCTGCCGATGTTAGTTATCTTGATTCGCAGTTTGTCCCCTGGTTTGCCGTTAGGAACAAAGACCACGAGTCCCTCGATTCTTGTTATTCCTTCTCCTCGGCGGCTAGTCTCCTCAATTTCCACGTCATACTCTTTTCCGAGCTCAACTGGTTTAGGAGGGTAACTTCGGTCAAATCCGTCTCTTTCGTATGGCATCTTGATTCACTAAATCAACTTGATGTAGAAAAAGTATGCCTATAGAACAGTTAATGTGCCATATTTTCCTGAGTTAAGCTGAAGCTCGCCTCTGAAGGATTTGATATAGCCATTCTCGATTCTAACGCGGTCACCGACATTGACTTGCTCAGTCTGTTCATTCCAAAGAGTCAAAGATATGGTGCCTGTTTCATCCTCGATTGTAGCATCGGCAACCCTGAAGGTTTCATTTGTGAATTTTGAACGAACTTCGCGAGTTTCTGATTTCTGAATCACATTTGCCTCAATGTCAACTCTTCGGCTTCCATCTCTTAATTCATTAATTTTCAAATCTTTCTTCCTCCGTTTATTCCAACGCCACCAAAATGAACCAGCCTGCCATCAAAACGACTTTACGCTTGCTCTTTCTTGTTGGCGAAATGAAGGAGGAGAAAGGTCGAATATAAGCTTTGCCACCTAACATCAAAGAGCCACTCTAGAGCATAGAAACGCATCTTCAGCCCGCAAAAACATAATTATTCTCCAATTTCTGGTCTAGCAAGCAAATGGCTGGAAGCTATCAACTGTTTTAGAAGCCTATGAGCAGCTGAACTAATGGACTTAAGACGAAATTTACGCCAAAAGCGACCAATGCGATGGTTAAAGCCTTTCTCCAATTAGTATCCAGCATTAGACGCACTACTACTGCGGCGAGAAGGGCTGTCCAAATGCTTCCTATCAATGGAAGGTACAGGGATATAGTGTATGCTGGAAGGGGAACCCACAACTCGTTAAGCACAGCTTGTGCGATGGAAGAATCTAGGTACCAGTTTATGGGTGGAAGAGATGAGAGGAAAGCCGTGTTTACGAGTGTGTAAACAGCGTAAGTGATGTAAGTATATCCGATTATGACAAGAAGATTCGCCCAGCGTCCAAGATCTTCTTGGAAAAGTTTTGCTACCACCAACAGAATTGCTGACCAAAGAATCCAATCCACAATAAAAGGCATTCCAAGACTAAACAATGTAATCTGAATCACCCCACCAGTTCCGACAGAGTCAAGATAGGGAACAAATTGCCTGAAAAATAGACCATCAATTTTCATTGTCAAATTGGCTGAAGAGAACCAATTCAGCTCGAACTTCAGTCCGGTTATGCTTTGCCAGTTAGGAGAATTATATGAAGTCCAGCTCTGGCCTGAACCAACATTTAGAGTAACGTTTGCCCATTCTCCGCTTGAAGTCAAGATAGAACTGATGTCTGCTTCAAAATAGCTTTCTTCGCTGCCAGAGAACAATTTTAGGGTTCCCGAAGTTGGAGACGATTCTCCTTCATTAACCCATTTGATCCAGAAGAACAGTTCCTTTTGACCATCCTCCGAACAACTAACGGGGTCTATATCCATGAGTTTCAGCCAGATGGTTGTGTTGTCAGTAGCTAAAGATCTGATGCTATAGTTGCCATCTTCGTTTCCCATCTGATAATCAGCAGCATCCCATGAAGGATATCCATTGGATGTCCAGTTGTGTGGGGTTACCAGCATTTCAGTCCAGTCATCAGCTTCAGGTGTTCTGGTTTCGACCATAAGTTTTGAAGCAACAACATACTGTGAGATTAGCATTGAAGCTATGACGAGGACTAAGACCAGAATGACTCCTTTGAAGTCACGTGTTTCAATGATTTTTTTGAAAGCCTTAACCGGAGAATACAGAACCTCAAATACTTCCTGAACAAACATCTTCAAAGTTCTCCATAACATTCAATGCCTAACTGCAGGTGTTTTCTATTCAGCTAAAGTGTCCTATTAAGCGCCTAATAACTGTTAACGTAAAACACCCAAAGGCTTAGTTGTCCAAGAACGTGAGAAACGAAAGTGTGATCATGTGAGGAAAAAGTTCATTAATACCGAACAGGCAAGTAGAAGACAAGGGAAGTCTGGTCAGTTAATGGCATTATCTAATGCAACACGCTTTTGTATTACTGACGTAGGGTTCGCAGAACTCTTCTGTTGTGAGGAACTTGATTAGCCGTTTACGAACACTAATTAAACGAGTCCAAATGTACATCCAAATCACTGAAATGGGACCTATAGCAAGAAGATACTTCGTGAAAAACGGTTTTGACGGCTCCATGACCATGCTCGGAATAATTGTGGGCGCATGGGTTGTGAACGTTACGCAGCCAGAAATTGTTGTGACTGCTGGTTTAGGCGCCTGCTTGGCAATGGGAATTTCAGGGATATCTGGCGCATACATGACTGAAAGGGCTGAAAGAAAAAGAGATTTGAAGGAGCTTGAATCGGCAATGATTACTAAACTTGATGATTGTGTGATATCGGATGCCACACGTTTTGTTTCATTCTACGCTGCCATAGTGGACGGAGGATCACCGATTGTAACCGCCCTTATTTCGTTGTCACCCTTCTTTCTTTTGTTACACGGATTAATAGCAGTTCAAGGCGCCTACCTTGCATCTCTTGTAGTGACTCTAATTACTTTGTTTATGCTTGGTGTTTACTTAGGAAAAGTCGCCAAAGAAAACGCTCTACTCTACGGATTCCAAACACTAATAGCTGGAGTAGCAACAGTAGCAATCGCACTACTGCTGGGAGCAGTCTAACAGTGTTGAATCAAAACTCCGTTAAGGCTTCGTTGTTAGCAAAAGATTTTGGATGTCTAAACCTTTTTTACATTCTTGCAGATTGGTCTTGAGGCGTTGTTACTTCTTCAACAATTCTTTTTCCAGCCGCAACCTCATCAATTGAGTGGATTGTAGCACCAAATTCCTGGAGTTTACTTCTAATCTCCTCGTAATCTATTGAGAGTCCAGCAACAATGATTTTTGCATTTTCTACTTGCTGGTCTATCTCGTTGATAATGATGTTTACACCTTCCACTCCATTTAGGTGGCTGAGAGCTTCTGAGACTTCAACAACGCTGGGTTTGTGGGGTTTTAGGACATCTAGGACAAGTCTTCGTATCATCTTAGAACGCAACCATAGATGCTTGGGAGATTATTTAACCTTTCCCCAGAATAATGCAACATCACTCATCTTGCCATTCTTATCCATGAGGAAACTTCTTCGATTGTCGGATACTCTTCCTTAGAGATTTTGCCTTGGTCAACATAGGTTTTGGCGATTTTATTCACTTTTATGCAAAGCTTAATCAAGTCCTGACCCGCTAGCGCCTTTCTTGATTTTATTCCCGCTTCTAAGAGTATTTCAGCATCATTTGCGTCTACTCCAGGAACCATCATAAGCTGACCAATGGATTGCAGGTTCTCAGCCATCTCTTGTGAAACGCGCGTCTTTTCTCCGATGATAGCAGGGTCAGTTGTAAGGAAGTCGCCAACAGAGTTTATTCCAAGACCACGAAGTTCCTTTCCTAAACTTGGACCAATGCCTTTTATTTCCTCAGGATTGGCTAGGCTCTTCAGCTCAGCTTGGGTTGGCACGATGCATCCTTCAATTCTTTCGATTCTAGCTTTAATCTCTTCTAGCTCGGCCCGCTCCTTTTTCAGGTCAGCAGATATCGCTTTTCCAGTTTCATCTGTCTTCTTTTCTATCGTGGAAATCATGTCCGTGCGAGCTTTTTTGATCATTCTTTTTTGCGCTTCAAGAAGGGCAAGGGTTTCTTTGCCATTTTCTTCCAAGTCTGTGTTGACTTTTGTGAAGAATTTCTGGTTTACTTTGGTGCCGTATTCAATCTGGTCAGCAACTTGTGTTATTGAGGCTTCTTGGGCTTTCCTGAGGGCGGCTAAGTTTCCGCCTACTTTCAGGAACATTTTAACGATTTCTGGGTCTGGGGGCTGTTTACGGTATGCCATTATGAATGTGACACCTAGAAGTATACAAGTTGATGTTATACATATCCATAGGTAGGTTCCTGCGCTGAGATTGCTAAGTATTCTGCCTAATATGTAGGGGTTTACTAGGGTGTCTGCTCCCTGATTAACTACAATTACTGCCATGCTGAAAGAACTTAAGATTGCTAAGAAAGTTGCGAAGGCAGACAGCCAGACTATCATTCCTCTTTTTACAGCCATTAGGTTACGCCTCGTTTTTGCTTTGCAGCAGTTGAGAAGTTTGTGTTGATTGTTTTCTCTGTGGTTTTTTCTTTGAAAGTGTTATGAAGGGAGAATGTGTATTGAGAATCTATATGGTTGTTTATGTTCATTTTTGGTTCCGTGGGTGGTGTAGATGCCACAAGTATATTATGTATTAATATTTAATAAATATTCTCTTGTAGCAACAAATGCAACACAGAAAAGACAGTCGTAGACAAGTCAACTAAATGACCAAAAGTTTCAGAGCCCGCGCTTAAGCCTTCTGTAAGTATTGTAATCCACGTATTCCAAGTTCTCGTTTTCAATCTGATGGCGAACCGTAAACTTCTGCCGCTGCTTCTTCTCCGACACTTGGCTGGTCGTCATGAAAGAGTAGGCATCGCTTCCAGCCCCAGAGCCGTAACTGACAAGTAGTATTCGTTCGTCTGGTTTAGCAATATCCAGCACAGCCGCCAATCCGATGGGAGAAGCACCAGAATAGGTATTTCCAAAGTTGCCTA
>Ga0272443_10006683_pt1 | contig 11312 bp, 8 predicted proteins | sample SSMAcet12_FD_193581 | JGI IMG/M metagenome (GOLD analysis project Ga0272443, IMG submission 193581) | Marine sediment archaeal communities from Little Sippewissett salt marsh, Falmouth, MA, United States - SSM-Acet-12 | ecosystem: Environmental > Aquatic > Marine > Wetlands > Sediment ... | reverse complement strand
CAACAGAACATTTGATGATATTGCAATAACAGGTCCCATTCAGCCCCAGTTCGACGCAATCCTGACCGAAGACGCCCTGCGCTTTGTCGCCGACCTCCACCGGCGATTCAATGACCGGCGCATCGAACTGCTGGCCAAACGCGAAGATCGGCAACGCCAGATCGACAATGGGCAGCTGCCCGACTTCCTCCCGGAGACAGAAGAGATCCGAAACGGCGACTGGAAAATAGGCGCGGTACCGGCCGATCTCCAGGACCGTCGGGTTGAAATCACCGGCCCAGTGGAGCGCAAAATGATCATCAACGCGCTCAATTCGGGTGCATCCGCCTATATGGCCGATTTCGAAGACTCCCACGCTCCCACGTGGCAAGGCACCATCGAGGGACAAATCAACTTGCGAGATGCCGTGGAGGGCACCATTTCGCTCACCAGCCCCGAAGGCAAGCGATACGCGCTCAATGAAAAAACGGCGGTACTGCTGGTGCGCCCCCGGGGTTGGCACCTGGAAGAGAAGCACGTTCAGGTGGACGGCCAGTCCGTCTCGGGCGCGATCTTCGACTTCGCCCTCTACTTCTATCACAACGCCAAAAAGCTTCTGGCACGCGGTACAGGGCCCTATTTCTACCTACCCAAACTGGAGAGCCATCTCGAAGCACGGCTTTGGAACGATATTTTTGTCCACGCCCAACAGACCCTGGGGGTCCAGCCCGGCACAATCAAGGTTACGGTACTGATAGAGACCATATTGGCCGCCTTTGAAACCGACGAAATCCTCTACGAACTGCGTGACCATATCGTGGCGCTCAATTGCGGCCGCTGGGACTATATCTTCAGCTTCATCAAGCGCTTTCGAAATGTCCCCGGATACATCTTCCCGGACCGTTCGCTGATCACCATGACCCGGCACTGCATGCGCTCTTATGCGCTGCGCGTCATCCAGACCTGTCACCGCCGCGGTGCCCATGCCATGGGCGGGATGGCAGCCCAAATTCCCATCAAAGAGGATCCGCAAGCAAACGAGATTGCGCTGGGCAAAGTGAGGGAAGACAAGATACGCGAAGCGAATGAAGGCCACGACGGCACATGGGTGGCACATCCCGGATTGGTGGCCATTGCCATGGAAGAGTTCAACAAGGCCATGCCCGCGGCCAATCAGGTGGAACGGCTGCGCGACGATGTGATCATCACAGCGCAGGATCTGTTGAAAGTACCCGAAGGAACAATCACTGAGGGAGGCTTGAGAAACAACATCTCCGTTGGCATCCAGTACATGGCCCACTGGCTCAACGGCAACGGTTGTGTGCCGCTGTACAATCTGATGGAAGATGCTGCCACCGCAGAGATTGCCCGCGCCCAGGTCTGGCAGTGGCTACACCATCCCGAGGGCATTCTCGAAGATGGCCGCAAGGTGAGCACCGCCATGGTCGAACAGATCATGCAGGAAGAGTTGGCCAATATACGAACCGAGGTGGGAGAACGGCAATTCAACGATATCCCCTATGAGCAGGCCCAGGGCCTTTTCGGAGAGATCATTGCAAACCCTGAATTTGAAGAGTTTCTAACCTTGAAAGCCTATGAGCGCCTGGATTAGCGCCACGGCGGGCCTTGGAGGGGCAACAAACTAACTGCCGCGCACTTAAGCCATCTCTGATCGTCTGCTGCCGTCCGTAACGAAAGCATAAAACCGCCAAAGGGTATCTGTCCATGAGCTGCGGCGGTCGCCCATATATGACAATTTACTTCCAACCCCAAAAGGAGGTCGTTTATGCAGACCATCGCCGAAAAAGCTCAAGCCCTTTGTGATCGCCTCTCTTGCCATGAAATATTTCCCGATGAAGTATCCGCCCTGGAGTATATGTGGGAGAGTGATCCGCGCTGGGAGGGCATCGTCCGGCCTTACAGTGCCGAAGAGGTACTAAAACTGCGCGGCACGCTGAAAATTGAATACTCCCTGGCCGAGGCCGGTGCCCAGCGGCTGTGGCAGCTGCTGCACTCGGAGGATTACATCCCGGCCCTGGGCGCCCTGACCGGCAACCAGGCGGTACAGCAGGTCGAAGCCGGGTTGAAGGCCATCTATCTGAGCGGATGGCAAGTGGCGGCCGACAACAACCTGGCCGGGCAGATGTATCCGGACCAGAGCCTCTACCCGGCAAACAGCGTGCCTTCAGTCGTACGCCGTATCAACAACGCCTTGCGCCGCGCCGATCAAATTCAGGTTCTGGATGGTCGCAAGAACGGCCCCTACTGGTATGCCCCCATCGTGGCCGATGCCGAGGCGGGCTTCGGCGGTCCGCTTAACGCCTTTGAACTGATGCGCGAGATGATCGAAGCTGGCGCTGCAGGGGTGCACTTCGAGGATCAACTGGCCTCCGCCAAGAAGTGCGGCCACATGGGCGGAAAAGTGCTTGTGCCGACCCAGGAGTTCATCATCAAATTGATCTCAGCACGCCTTGCTGCGGATATTTGCGGTGTGCCGACCGTGCTGATCGCTCGCACCGATGCCGAAGCGACCCGTCTGCTCACCAGCGATTTCGACGAGCGCGACAAACCCTTCCTGCTCGACCAACCGCGATCGTCAGAGGGCTTCTACTATATCGACGCCGGAATCGATCTGGCCATCGCACGCGGTTTGGCCTATGCGCCCTACGCCGACATTGTCTGGTGCGAAACCCAGAAGCCGGATATCCAAGAGGCTCTAAAATTCGCCGAAGGCATCCACGCCAAATTCCCGGGCAAACTGCTGGCCTACAACTGCTCGCCATCCTTCAACTGGAAGGCCCACCTGGATGACAAGGTGATCGCCAATTTTCAAAAGGATCTGGCCGAAATGGGGTACAAATTTCAGTTTGTCACCCTGGCAGGCTTCCACACGTTGAACCTGGGCATGTTCGATCTGGCCCACAGTTACAAAACCCAAGGCATGGCCGCTTACGCCCGTTTTCAGGAAACGGAGTTCGCCCATGGTAAAGACGACGGTTACATGGCCACCACCCACCAGAAATTCGTGGGTGCCGGCTATTTTGACCGGCTTCTCAACAGCATCACCGAGGGACAATCCTCTGTGGCAGCGCTGAAAGGATCGACGGAAGAGTCTCAGTTCTAATCTCCTGCCCCAACAGACAACCCAATCGGCCCCGCCTTGCCAAGCACGCGATATCTTAGCGATGGCAAAAGGGGCCGATTTGCTTTGGAAACGATTCAGGCCGTCAATGCCGGCCTAAACATGGCCTTTTCCCTAATGCCGGATCCTATTGACAGCGATCCCCAACACGATTATAACCCTGCCACTCACACACCCATCTCATACCGAATCATAAAATTGAAAACAGGAAGGGCAGCGGCCGCAAATAGATCGCGGGCGGCCACCGTGCGCACCTTCCAGAACGCAACCTCATTAAAAAACTGACAATAAGTGGTCATCCGCCGCTTTGAACCGGAGCAAGCGGTCAAGGCAATTTATATAAAAAGGCTTCGATGGCAGGAGTATTATGGACGCACAAAAAAACACCCTCGTTCTCTATTTCGATCCCAACCACACACCAACACAGCAAAAAGTTCGGGATTGTCTGACCCGATTGTCGCCCGGGAGTGTTGACCGAATGGATACGCTGCTGAAACGCGGCAGGGTGGTCCTCAAGCGAAATGCCGATCCGGATAAAGATCGACGTATTGTTGCACTTTTAGCTGAAACCGGCGGAATCTGCCGTTTTGAAAAGGCGGCCGACAACGCCGTTGCGGATGAGACCAGCAAAACCGTCCCTGCCCGGACGATGGTATGCCCCAAATGCAAGCGCGCCCAAAAAAAAGCGGCGGAGTGCAGCCATTGCGGACTCATCATCGACAAATTCAAAACACAGAGTAAACAGGCCAGCTCACCGACACAGGTGCCGCAACCCCCATTGAACCCGGTTGACAAACCGTCCGAATCCCGCCCACGCCTCTGGGACACACTGAAAGCGCAGTACGGCCCATCGATAGAAAAGGCATTCCAATGGTTGAAGGGCAATCCGGTAGGCGGCAAAAAGATTCAACAGTGGTCGAAGCGCATCGCCGACGCGATCTTTCGCTGTATGGTTGTTTTTACGGTCACCCTGTTGTTGGAAATCGGACTGCTTTACCTGGCCAGAATGGTTTGGTTTGTTTACACATCGACCACGGTAGGCCAAGTCTACCTCTCTAAATTCGGTGGCGACACAAATGGGATTCACTATCTGCTGCAATCCAATATGGCTATGGTCGGATGGCAAACGAGTATCACCGTCCTAGTACTATGCACCCTGTTCGCTATCGCAGCCCAATGGTTTCATCTGATACGTTTTTTATATCTTCCATTTGGATTTCTGGGTCACACACTTTTATGGGTATTGCCCCTCACGGGATTGTCGGCCTGGCACCTCTATCAGGGGGGACTCACCAACCGGATGGGCATCTCATGCGCCTTGACAATCCTTCCAATCCTTTTACTACTGCCAGCCTGCATCCAATTCGCTCAAACCGCAGTGCCCGAAATGGGTGCCGTAATCCGCGTCAGCAGGGATGCTGCCGGCGAACTAGACCCGCGCCTTAAGGGGCTGAAGGACAAAATGAAATTATTTTTAAACGATCTATTTTAAGCGATCTATTGCAATCGTAATACAGCGGCCACAATGACATCATCACTCCGCTAGAAAAATCGGTTGCGATTCAGCCCTTTGAGAAGAGCGAAGCGTACCCATTTGATCGTCAGGGTGAACGACCGCGTTCACAGACACAACGAATTTGTCTTCAACGACCGCTTGCACAAGTGACCCGTCTTTAATATGCTTATTAAGCGTTTCTCGCTGAAGGAGTGCAAGCCATGGCGGACATCAAAAGGACCCACACCAGAATTATCCGGTTTCTTGAAAATGAAATCTGGCGCCTAAACAAAAGCGACCTAGCCGGAGCAAAAGCACTTTTTCTCAAACCCCTGCAGATTCTGGTCCTAACCGGGCAGAAATACATAAACGACAACTGTGCCCTGCGTGCTTCGGCACTGACCTTCTATACCCTTCTCTCTATTGTTCCGGTGGCCGCCATGGCCTTTGGCATCGCCAAAGGATTTGGCCTGGAGCAGCGCCTGGAGACCCTGATCTATCAACGACTGGTCGGCCAGGAAGAGGTTGTGGAGAGGGTCATCACATTTGCCCGCTCGCTCCTCGCCAACACCCAGGGCGGCCTGATCGCCGGCATCGGTGTGGCCCTGCTTTTCTGGTCGGCCATCAAGGTATTGAACCATATAGAGGACACTTTCAATCAAATCTGGGAAGTCAAATCGCGATCGTTCATACGCAAATTCACGGACTACCTCGCCATTATGATCATCAGTCCGCTTCTGGTGGTCATTTCGAGCAGCGTCAATGTCTACATCATGACCCAGGTGACCGCCATCACCGGTAAACTGGCATTGCTGAAAATGGCCAGCCCGCTGATCTTTTTTCTGCTCAAGCTGCTTCCCTTCGGTTTGATCTGGCTGCTATTCATTCTGATCTACATCGTCATGCCCAACACACGTGTTCGATGGACATCGGCCCTGATTGCCGGCATCATAGGGGCCTTCATCTTCCAATTGACGCAGGGCGTCTATATTCATGCCCAGGTGCTGTTGTCCAAATACAATGCCATTTACGGCAGTTTTGCCGCACTGCCCTTCTTTCTCATCTGGCTGCAGTTGAGCTGGATGATCGTGTTGATCGGCGCCCAAATCGCCTATGCCCACCAACATGTGGATCAATACGCCATGCATGTAGGCTATCAGGAGATGAGTTCGTATACCCGAAAAGCCAATGCGATAAATATCTTAAGAGAGGTGGTTGCCAGTTTCAAGCAGAACGGACCACCGCTGAAAGCGGAAGAGATCGCCGCCCGCCTCGAGCTGCCTCACCCGTTGGTTTCCAGGTTGATCGAGCAGTTGATCAACAGCAAAATGGTGAACGCTGTCAAAATTGAAGCGGAAGAGGAGTTTGGCTATCAACCGGCGCGTGACATTCACAGCATTACGGTGGTGGACGCACTGTCCGCCCTGGACAGATCCACGACAGACAGCTCACCGGAGCATGAAGACCAAAAGCTTGGCCGTACGTCTGAAATTTTGGAAGCGATCGAGAAGGAGGCCCAAAAAGCGCGGGCCAACATTTTGGTCAAAGACATATAGATAAGCGAGGGAACTGGAGTTTAGATCCCCTAGAAGAAATACTTTATCACGACAAAGCCCAGGACCAGCAATATGACAAACCCAATCGCCAACGCATCAAAATAGCGATCGATCACCTTCTGAATACCCGGTCCGAACTTGTAGATCAAACCGCCGACCAGAAAAAAGCGGGCGGTGCGTGAGATCAGCGATGCCAGCACGAAAACGCCAAAATCGATTTTAAACATGCCGGCCCCAATGGTGAACACCTTGTAGGGAATAGGCGTAAATCCGGCAATTCCAACGGCCCAGGCATCGTATCGTTGATACAGGGATTCGATATAGGCAACTTTATCTGCAAAGCCATACAAGTCGACGATCTTCTGCCCCATTCCGGTCATGAAGCCGTAGCCGATGACATACCCCAGACAACCGCCCAGAAGAGATCCTATAGAGCAAACCAGAGCGTACTTCAATGCCTTGTCCGGCCTGGCCACGGCCAGAGCGATGAGGAGAACATCCGGAGGTATGGGGAAAAAAGAGGCTTCAGCTAGTGAGAGCAGGAAAAGCGCCCAGGTGCTGTATGGCGTCTCGGCCCAATGGAGAACCCAATCGTACAAACGGCGAAGCATTTAGGACTCTCTCCAGCCATGCTCACCAACCAGCTTCACAAATCGGCAACCGCCCAGGTTGAGTTGATGAACGCCCTTCTCATCGCGCACCAATTGAATCAACTCTTGAGCATACTGGTTTCCTACGGGGATCACCATACGCCCACCGATGGCCAGTTGGTTGACCAGGAGGGCCGGCACTTCGGGTGCGCCGGCGGTGACGATGATGGCATCAAATGGCCCCTCGTCTCGCCAGCCCGACGTGCCGTCTGAATAACGCGTTACGATGTTGTGGTATCCCAACTGGTCGAACAGCTTACGCGCCCTGACATATAGGTTGTGGATGCGTTCGATGGTGTAGACCCGGTAGGCAATCTGGGCCAAGATTGCGGCCTGGTAGCCCGATCCGGTTCCGATCTCCAGAACGCGGTCATCCTTGCCGAGTTTGAGAGCCTGGGTCATCTCTGCGACAATATAGGGTTGGGAGATGGTCTGCTGTTCGCCAATCGGCAGGGGAAAATCACTGTATGCCTGATCCATCAACGCTTCACTGACGAAGAGGTGGCGCGGCACCTGGCGCAAGGCGGCCAGGACCGCAGGATCGTTTATGCCCCGGGCCTCGATCTGCTTTTCCACCATGTCATTGCGTAAACGGTCAAATTTCATCGGCATTCAACTCCCGGCAACCGTCTATCAGAGCCGCCCCATGCGGTCAAGCGGTTAGTGGGCATCGGCAAGCGCACGCTAACTCAAACGCCTTGCTTTTTATATAAAATCTTCATACTTTGGATCTATGACTTACAGATGAACTGTCTGCCGCATGATCGTATATCGGAAGTCCATGCGGTCAGCATAAGGAGTCTATGGAAAACACCAAACACTTTGTGCTGTCACTACTGCTCTCGGTTCTGTTGATGATCGTGGGAACTGCCGGCTATATGGTCATCGAGGGGTGGGATCCTCTGGATTCCCTCTACATGACCATTACTACGCTGGCAACCGTTGGGTATGGCGAAGTTCACCCGCTCACGACGATGGGCCGTATATACTCCATCGTTCTTATTATCCTGGGTGTGGGTTTTTTCTTGTACGTAGGCGGCGCCGTCATCCAATTTATGGTGGAGGGCCGGGTCAGACTCATCTTGGGGAGGCGAAGATTGGACCGAAAAATTGCCCGTCTTAAAGATCACTACATCGTCTGCGGCTTTGGCCGTATCGGCAAAGTCATCTGCGACAAACTCCTCAGGGAAGACTACAGTGTAGTGGTCATCGATAGGAATCCTGATCTGGTTGAAAAGCTGGAAGCGATGAAAATCACCTATATCTGCGGCGATGCCGGGGATGAAGCCGTTCTGGCAAAAGCAGGTTTGGGCCGTGCCAAAGCGCTGGTTGCCGCCCTTGCCACCGACACAGAGAATGTATTTCTGGTGCTCACCGCCAGGCAGTTGGCCCCCCAGCTCAATATCATGGCGCGCGCCGGCAGCGACGCCGCCAAAGCCAAATTGAAGGCGGCCGGCGCAAACATTGCTGAGGCCCCCTATGAAACCGGTGCCGCAACCATGGCCCAACGTATTCTGCGTCCCAACGTGACCAACTTTCTCGATCTGGCATTTTCCGCCCAACGGCACGAGAAGATCCAGATGGAGGAGATCCCCATAGCGGCCAGCTCATCCATGTGCGGTCTTACGCTCAAGGATTCCGAGATACGCCAAAAGTACAACCTGATTATCATCGCCATTAAAAAGGAGGATGACCAGATGCTGTTCAACCCCGCCTTCGGGGCAAAGCTGAGAGCCGGGGACACTGTCATTGCCGTGGGCGAGCCGCCTTATCTGAAACAGCTGGAGGCAGTGCTCAATCCGACGCACTGACAGCTGATAGCGACCATCATGTTAAGAACCGGAGCATATACCCAAAAAGGGATAGAGACGATAGAACCCGGTTGGAACCCAAAGTGAAACAGATCAAATTTTGTAGATCACACGATCTTCCGTAATCACGATATCAACATATTTATCATGGCTCTCAAGGGGAATCACCGGAACGATTTGCAGCTCATAGACCAGGCCGACCTTGCGGGTGGTAATGGGCAGCTCTGGTAGCAGGCGGTCGTAATAGCCATTGCCCTGGCCGATACGTCCGCCCTTTTCATCCATCGCCACTCCAGGCACGATGGCAATGTCCAGGCAGTCGATGGGGACCGGTTTGCACCGTTTGGTATTGGGCTCCAGGTTACCGCGCGGCCCTTGGACCAGATCCTTGTCAAGATCATCGACTTTAAACAGCCGCATGGCATGGGCGGAGGGGTCGAAGTTGGGCAAGACGATGATTTTGCCGTAAAGGTAGCTGCGACGAATAATCTCAAGGGTGTCCACTTCGTTTGGAGCGGGTGTGTACAACAAAACAATGCGAGATTCCAAAAAATTGGCAAACTCAAACAACCGGTTTTCGATGGCCTGCTTTTGCTTATCGACCTCATCGGCGGGCAGGGTTGCCATTTTGTTCGCCACTTCATCGCGAATGTCTTGCTTCTTCTCTCGGATTTCCTCCATTGCACTCTCCGGTAGCCTGTTTGTGAAACGATCGTTTTTGGCGGTCGCCGACAAAGTCAACTAACAATAATCATTGACTAAATCGCATGTCTACATTATATTTTCGACCATCGTTGATTATTGGCCTCGTCTTCCTGGTTGGCTGGTAAGACCGAGGCCATCTTTTTTCATAAGAATCGGTTTTCAGGAAAAAATTTCGCCTAATATAGGGATTCCCATGTTAGAAATCAAGTTTGTGAGACAAAATTTGACAACTGTTCAAAAGGCAGTCGAAAACAGAGGCGGTACAGCCGACTGGGATGCCTTTAACCATGCCGACAACCAGCGTTCGGTGGTGCTGGCAGAGATTGAAAAGTTGCGGCACCAGCGCAACGTGGCCTCCGAACAGATTGCCAAGATGAGAAAGCAGGGAGAGAACGCCGACGAAATGATGGCCGAAATGAGGTCGGTCGGGGAGCGGATCAAGCAGTTGGAAAAAACGCTCGCCGTGCACGAAAAGCGCCTCGATGATATCCTGCTCGGCATTCCCAATATCCCCGATCCGTCCGTACCGGTGGGCCGGGATGAAGCGGACAACCCGGTTGTCAAGACGGTGGGTACCCCTCCCGAGTTCGATTTCGACATCAAAGGCCACTGGGAGAGCGGTGAGCAGTTGGGAATCCTCGATTTTGCGCGTGCGGCCAAAATTACCGGCGCGCGGTTCCCCCTCTATCTGGGAGCCGGGGCGCGCCTGGAGCGCGCCCTGATCAATTTCATGCTCGATATCCACACTGGCGAACACGGCTACACCGAAGTGCTGCCACCCTTTATCGTTAATCGCCAAACCATGACCAACACGGGTCAGTTACCGAAATTCGAGGAGGATCTGTTTAAACTGGAGAACTGGGACTACTTCCTCATACCCACGGCCGAGGTGCCGGTGACCAACATCCACCAGGGTGAAATCCTTGCCGAAGAGCAGCTGCCGGTCCGCTATACCGCCTACACCCCCTGTTTTCGTTCAGAGGCTGGATCTTACGGCAAGGACACACGAGGGCTGATCCGCCAGCATCAGTTCAACAAAGTCGAGTTGGTCAAATTCGCCCTTCCGGAGACCTCTTACGAAGAGCTGGAGAGCCTGCTGCAAAATGCCGAGACGATCCTGCAGCGCCTGGAACTGCCCTACCGGGTGATCACGCTCTGCACCGGAGATCTGGGCTTCTCGGCAGCCAAAACCTATGATATAGAGGTGTGGATGCCGGCCCAGAACATGTATCGTGAAATCTCTTCGTGCAGCAATTTCGAAGCGTTTCAAGCACGGCGTGCCAATATTCGCTTCAAACGCAAGGGCCAGAAAGGCACCCAACTGGTCCACACCCTCAACGGTTCCGGACTGGCTGTGGGAAGAACGGTGGCCGCCGTACTGGAGAACTACCAGCAAGCCGACGGGTCGGTGATGATCCCTGATGCCCTGCGCCCCTACATGGGAGGAAAGGAGAGGATCGCACCATGATGCCGGAACAGTTTCCCGAGCATATTCGCGCCCACCTGATCCCCAAGCCATCGGGACGTCTGATTTATCGATGCCTGGGGTGCTCGGCCGAATTCGGCATCGAACAGCTTCTCTATACCTGCCCCGCTTGCGACCAGGTTCTGCTGCTGTATGACGATCAGTTCGATCGCCTCAAGGAGACGCCTCCAGACCTTTGGCGCCAGATCTTCGATTACCGCGCCATGCTCACGATCCCGGCCCTGAAGGGAATTTACCGCTACCACGAATTTATCGGGCCGGTTATCCCGCTCGATGCCATCGTCTATCTGGGCGAAGGACACACCCCTATCGTGGAAGCCAACGCACGCCTGCATGAAGAGTTGGGGGTGCGATTCTATTACAAGAACGATGGCCAGAACCCCAGTGCCTCGTTCAAGGACCGCGGTATGGCAAGTGCCTTGAGCTATATCAACTTCCTCATACGCAGCGGTCGCGCCTCGGACATATTGGCGGTGTGCGCCTCTACC
>Ga0272443_10006682_pt1 | contig 11314 bp, 12 predicted proteins | sample SSMAcet12_FD_193581 | JGI IMG/M metagenome (GOLD analysis project Ga0272443, IMG submission 193581) | Marine sediment archaeal communities from Little Sippewissett salt marsh, Falmouth, MA, United States - SSM-Acet-12 | ecosystem: Environmental > Aquatic > Marine > Wetlands > Sediment ... | reverse complement strand
GAGGAGACCTGCGCGTCACTGGGCATTACCCTCGTCGCCGGTATTGAAATAGAATTGACGGAGAAAACGGAAGGGAAAACACCGCGGGATATTACGCGCATGAGCCGGGACTATGTCCGCGACCACGTGCCTTCAATAACGATGTGATCAATGCCACCGTGGGAAAGGACGAAGAAATGGACGAAACACCGATCCTCTGGAGCGACGCCGTCGGACATCTTCCCCCGCATGTTAGAGACGATGATATTGATGACGCCTGGCACGCGGCTGTTAACTTTCTTCCCGGGAAGATCATCGTTCTTGACGACGATCCGACGGGTGTTCAGACGGTTCACGCCATTCCCGTCTATACGAAGTGGGACGATGAATCGTTGATGGCAGTCCTGAGAGAAGATACGAAGGTCGTCTATGTGTTGACGAATTCACGGGCGCTGACGGAAGCGGATACGGCGGTGCTTCACCGGGAGATTGCGGCGGGACTCCGCGAGGCTGCACGGAAAACGGGTGAAACTGTTTCCGTCGTGTCACGTAGTGATTCGACGTTGAGGGGTCACTATCCCCGCGAAACAGCAGTATTGCGGGAGACTCTCCACCGGGACGGTGATTTCGACGGTGAAATCATTGTTCCATTCTTCAGTGATGGCGGCCGGCTGACCATTGACGATGTCCACTATGTCAGGGACGGCGAGTACCTGTTGCCGGCGGGTCAGACTGAATTTGCCCGGGACGCGGTATTCGGATATAGGGCGTCGAATCTGACGGAATGGATTGCCGAGAAGACAAACGGTGCTTATCCATCTGAGGCGGTTCAGAGTATCTCCATCGATATGTTGCGAAGTCTCGATATTGATGCCGTGGAGAAGATACTCATGGGACTTCACCATTTCGGTAAAGTGATTGTCAACGCCGCGGACGATAACGATCTGAAGGTCTTTGTCGTGGCCCTTGCCCGCGTCCTCGGGGCGGGGAAGAGGTTCCTCTTTCGAACGGCGGCCTCCTTCGTGCGTGTTTTCGGGGGCATCGAACGGCGACCCCTGCTGGGTCCGGTGGACCTGTACGTATCAGGCGGCCTGGAAGGAGCGGGAATCGTCGTGGTGGGATCCTATGTGGAAAAGACAACCCGCCAGGTCGAGCATCTCAGGACCCTTCCCGGCATGGAATACGTGGAGTGGGATGTAGCTCATTCCGTCGACGATGCCGAGAATCGGCGCTATGCCGCCAAGATACAAAAGACGGTGGAGGGCATTATTAGCTCGGATCGCGATGTCTGCCTCGCCACGTCCCGCGAATACTGGAAGGGTCACGATACAAGCCTTTCACACGAGGCACGCCTTCGTTTCGGTCGGCGCATTTCGAACGGTCTTGTCAGTGTCATCAAAAACCTTGCCCATGCTCCGCGCTACATCGTGGGGAAGGGCGGCATTACGTCGAGCGACATCGGCGTTCACGGTCTCGCCGTGAGACGGGCCATGGTGTTGGGGCAGATACAGCCCGGTGTCCCCGTATGGCGTCTCGGCGGTGAGAGCCGTTTTCCCGGCATGCCCTACGTCGTTTTCCCCGGAAATGTCGGTGGTGATGATACGTTGACGCGGGTGGTGACCACCCTGCGATTCCCGTAAAACCCGTTTCCCGGTAACAAGCAGTTTTCATCAGGTGCAGAGGTCCGTACGGTGTTCCATCCGAAGCAGGTCCCGGACTTCCTTGACGGGATTGAACGTAGTCGCCGGTACCTCGACGAAAACGGTATTCCAGCCGGCCATGGCGCCGTTCCAGAGACCGGGGCGTTCCAGCGCCTTGATGTCCTGACCGTTACGCGATTTCTGCGTCACGATGGACGTCGACGGGTCGACGTACCGTGTCAGGTCGTATGACTTGCCCGTGCGGGACGTGATGGAACAGGCGATATCCACGGGATTGAAATGGGTGGCTCTATCCATTATGGCCTGCTGTGCGGGCGACGAAACGTCCACCTGCACCTTCTCGATGATCTGGATGGACAGACGACCGTCTTTTTCTTCCGTCCAGAAGGGGCCGCCGCCCGGTTCTCCTTCGTTCTTCACCATCCCGCAGACGCGAAGGGGCCGGTCGAGCCTGTCCGCGAGCCACCGCCTCTGGTCATCATTCGATCGTTTCTCGAATCCCTGGGGAAAGGTGAGGGAGAGACAGTTGCGGCCGAAAGATATGGCTTCATCGATGACGGCCTGTGGCGGATTATGTTCCAGTGCCGTGATAAGGCGAAAGACCTCATTCCTGAGACTGATGAGCACACCGCCGAGTATTTTTCTGTAGCGGACAGTGATGTCTTTCAGACGGTCGGGAACGATGTTGTCGATGTTCTTCATGAAGATGATGTCGGCGTTGATGCCGGAAAAGTTCTTCAGCAGTGCCCCATGTCCTCCCGGTCGGAAGGCGAGGTTTCCCTTTTCGTCCCGGACGGGGGTGTTTCGCATATCCACGGCGACGGTGTCCGTTGACGGGTGCTGTACGGAAAGTCCGATATCATAAGCCGTGGTGCACAGTTTTTCACAGGCAGGTGTGATCGTGGTCAGGAGATCGCGGACATCGCTCAGGTGCTCCGGGGAAACGGTAATGTGCAGTCGGGTCGTACCCGACCCGTTCACATACCGGGCCGCTTCCACGAGATGCTCTTCGAGGCTCGTCCGGGTGCCAGTGGGGTAGAGGTGGAAGAGGATCACCGCCTTGGGCAGGTATCCGTAATTCAACCCCCGGGCGGTGAGAATGTAGTCAAGGATCGTCGTGAAGGCCCCGTTGGCGAGGAGGCAGTCAAGGGAATCGCCCCTCTCGGCGATAACGGACGCCAGGTGATCATAAAAGGCATAAAGGGGAAGCTCTCTCGCGAAAGTTCGTGCTTCCTCAGTTCCGTTAAAGTCCGGTTGTGAGAAAAACTGGAACCAGGAACGGAACATGCGGCTGGCCGCACCCGAGGCGGGGATAAATGCCGCCACGCGTTTCCGGGAAGCCGCCTCGTCGTAGGAGGCGAGGAATCCGTCCTCTTCATCGGGCGAATAGCGGATGATACCATCATCGACGGTACAGGGTCGGTTGAGGCGGACGTAACGCGGTTCGCCCGCGAGCCGTTCGATCTGACTCAGAACATCCTCTTCTGGGATGCCTCTTTCCGCCAGTGTCTCACGATCCTTGTCGGTTATAATACCTGTCATTATCCCGTTTCTCTTTCGTTGCGGAAGGGAACACCGTTTTATCCACGGGCTGGGAACGATGTCCATTTTCACGTCTTGACTTTCACAGAACAGATAATGTACTTAATTCGTAATATTATCTTCCATCTCATACGTGCGAGGTCAATAACTATGGCACAAATAGACGCCTTTTTCAAATTGATGCACGAGCAGGGAGCATCCGACCTGCATCTCGTCTCGGGCCAGCAACCGGCCATCCGCATCCGGGGAGACATGGAGAGGGTCAAGTATCACGTCTTTGAAAATGATGAATTAAGGGCGATGCTCTATGAAATTGCCCCGGAGCACAAAGTCAAGCAGTTTGAAGAAACGGGTGATGTTGATTTCGGTTACGAGGTTCCCAATCTTGCCCGGTATAGAGCGAATTTTTTTCAGCAGAAAAACGGCGTCGCCGCTGTATTCCGTGAAATACCTAGTGTGATCATGTCGGCGGAGCAACTGGGACTACCGCCCGTGATTACCAAACTGGCCACACTTCCACGGGGTCTTGTCCTGGTGACGGGACCGACGGGGAGCGGCAAATCGACCACCTTGGCTGCTATCATCGACGAGGCGAACCGGAATCGCAAGGACCATGTCATCACCATCGAGGATCCCATCGAATTCGTTCACCAGAGCAAGGGGTGCATTATCAATCAACGGGAGGTGGGATTCCATACAAAAACATTCTCCTCCGCTCTCCGTGGTGCCCTGCGTGAAGATCCCGATATCATTCTCGTCGGGGAGATGAGAGATCTGGAAACAATATCGCTGGCTATTGAAGCGGCATCGACGGGCCATCTGGTTTTCGGCACGTTGCATACGACAAGTGCCGCGAAAACTGTGGACAGGGTGATCGAAGTATTTCCCGCGAGCCAGCAGGCGCAGGTCCGCTCGACGCTGGCTGACGGTATTCGCGCGGTCATCGCGCAGACCCTGTTCCGCCGCATCGACAAGACAGGGCGGTGTGCAGCCCTTGAAATTATGATCGCGACGCCGGCGGTACGGAATCTCATTCGCGAATCGAAAACTTTTCAGATCCCGTCTTCCATACAAACGGGAAAGAAATACGGGATGCAAAGCCTGGACGATGCCATTATGAACCTGCTGCAGCGTGGCTGGATCAGTCCCGACGAAGCCTACATCAAAGCCAATGACAAACAAAAATTCAGGCCGCTTTTGAAAAAGCAGCCCAGCGATTTTACCGAGGTCTAATACGTCTTACGGAGGGCGGTTATGAGGAAACAGGAGATCGATTATATTCTCAACAAGATGCTTGACTCACATGAGAACGTCTCCGATCTCAACATCACTGTGGGTAAGCCGTTCCAGGTGGAAAGTGCCGGTTTGCTGGCGGAAGTGAAATTCGATCCGCCGTTTCTCGAATTGACACCATTCCAGACAGAAATATTCGCCCTGAACCTGATCAACGGTGATCGGCGCCTGACGGAGCATCTGCTCCGGGACGGTTCCTGCGATCTTTCCTATTCTTTGCCGGGAAAGGCACGTTTCCGGGTCAGCATCTTTTCCCAGAGGGGTCATTATTCCATTGTTCTCAGAAAACTGGAGACAAAGATTCCTACCTGCGCAGGCTTGAATCTGCCGCAGGCTTTTCTCGAGATGGCAAAGGTCAAAAACGGAATCATTCTCGTGACGGGCGCAACGGGAAGTGGCAAGTCGACTTCCCTCGCCGCTGTTTTAAACGAGATCAACGAACAACAGCCCGTTCACATCATCACACTGGAGGACCCCATTGAATTCGAGCATCCCCACAAGATGGCGACATTCAATCAGCGCGAATTAGGGCAGGATTTCGATACCTTCGCCGGTGGACTCCGTGCCGCGCTGCGCCAGGCACCGAAAGTGATCCTCGTCGGTGAAATGCGTGATCGTGAAACCGTGGAAATCGGACTGAATGCCGCTGAGACAGGTCATCTTGTTCTTAGCACCCTTCATACCGTCGACGCCGGTCAGACGATCAACCGTATTACCGGCATGTTTCCCACGGACGAAGAACGGCAGATCAGATTCCGTCTAGCCGATACGATTCGCTGGATCGTCTGTCAGCGCCTCATGCCGAAAAAGGGCAGCGGACGGGTTGCCGCCTTTGAAATCATGGGAACAAACCTTCGTGTCCAGGATACGATTGTCCATGGAGAACGGGAGGGGAAAACCTACCGTGACATCATCGAATCAGGCGGCAGCTACGGCATGATCACCTTCGACGATTACATTATCGGATTGTACGAAGAAGGTATCATCACGGAGGAAACGGCGATGGCCTACGCATCATCTCGGGGTGTCGTCGGTCGCGGAATCGATCGCGTCAAGAGTGTCCGCGGAGTCAAGACAACGGGAATTGAGGGTCTCGAGGTCGACAGGGAATACAGTAAAAGGAAACTGTGAGAACGCTGGCGGAGGAAACGACCATGTATGATGAGATAAAAATTATGGCGGAAATCGCCGCGGAAGGCTATGATGCTGCGGAAAAACCCTTCGACTTTGTCGCGAAAGGCAAAAAGACAGCTCTTGTCTGCGTATCTGATGACGCCATTGTACCCCCGGTGATAAATGCCCTCACAACACTCGGTTGTGCCGTCGTGCAGGCTGGGAACACGCGGGATGCGCTGAGGAAGATGCGGTTCCATCTTTTTAACCACGTTGTCGTCGGTGAAAATTTTGACACATACGATCCCGGGGACAATGTGGTACTCCATTATCTGGAAGGGCTTTCAATGGCTCTCAGGCGTTCCATTTTTGTGACCTTTGTCAGCAATCGTTACCGCACCATGGATAACATGATGGCTTTCAACAAGAGCGTCAATCTCATTGTCAAAAGGGAAAATCTGGGGGAACTGGCATCCGTTCTGACGAAAGCCGTTTCGGAAAACGATGCTTTTTATCATGTCTTTACGGAATTAGCAGCAGACCTGGGCAGGAGTTCACTGTAAAAAAACAGGTAAGAACCGTTCCCTGTCACTCGCTGTGATGTGTGAATGACCGTTCCCGGTCACGAAGTATCTGCCAGACATGATCGACGGTTTTGCGGGTGATTGTAAGATCCCCGTCATTCTCGATGACAATATCGGCGAGAGACCTCTTCTCGTCAATCGGCATCTGGGAGTGGAGGCGCATCAGCGCTTCTTCCCGGGAGATGTGGTTCCGGTGCATGATGCGTTTTATCTGTGTTTCCCGTGAGGCATAGACGAGGATTGTGACGTCGAACAGATGGCCGCAGTCCGTTTCAAAAAGAAGCGGTATGTCGGATATGACGATATTCCGCCACCCCTCGCCTTTCAACGATACGATACGTTCCCTCCAGGCGGCGAAGACGGCGGGATGAACGATATCGGTCAGAGTGGATCGCTGTGTCCTGTCCCGGAAGACGATTGACCCCAGGCGGACACGATCGATCGTGTCGTCGTCGTTAAGAATCTCTCGTCCGAAGGCATCGACAATAGCCTGCCACGTCGCGGTGCCCGGCGACTGGATGTCATGGACAAGATCGTCGAAGTCAATGACCACGGCTCCCTTATCCCGGAATAGTCGGGAGACGGTGGATTTGCCCGTTCCGATGCCGCCTGTCAATCCTGCGTTCAGCATAGCGCTCTGTTTATCACAGCAAAAGTCGGCGGGCAACGAAAATTGACCGGCATCGTTTGCAAAAAGGCGTGTCCGCATATATAGTATGGAAAAATATTACGTGCATGATAAGAGACAGATGAGGTAACAGGAAATATGCCCATTGATCAATTACTGGAAAATGCGAAAAAGTTCGAGGTGGATACCTACAAAAACCCCGAATCCATTGCGGAGAACCACATTGCCTTCAGCGGGGCAATTGAAAAGCATCCTCACGATCCCGAGAAAGTGATAGTCGTGGCGGATCCCTTCAGCGCGAATGTTTCATACTTCGAGTTTAAGATCACGGATGTCAAGGGTGTGGAGGAATTGTCCAGCCTGGTTACGGTGGAAGGAAAGTCGGTGAGAATGTTTCTCATCTGGGTAAAAAAAGGCAGTATCGGTATTCGATTCACCCCTTTCGTTGTCGAGGATACGCGCGTGCACCCCATGGGGTAAATCATTCCATTTTTCCACCTGTATAAATAATATACATTATAGGCGCGTTATATCCACCAAACTGGATAGTAATAATACAGTTTGATGTACGCAGGCGGTGTTGTGTCGAATGCGAGGCGGAGCGTAAAACAATAATAAACAGTATTATCAACATATTGGAGTTAAAACGCGTTTTCAAGGCATAGTGGCATATCCTTTGCTCATAGTGAGGGCAAATACGAAATTTGCCGAGGAGGCTATTATGAAAACACTGGCACGAAAGAGAATAATGATACTGACCGCGATTGTTTTAGTGGTTGTTTTCGCTACGACCATTGCTTTCGCTGAAGCGTTGAAAGGGAGAGACTACGTTCGATCGGGTGCCATGAAGATGGTGGAAGGTACACTCGTTCAGGAAGGACATGAGTGGAGCCTGTCGTCAGGCGACACGGTCTACGACCTTCATATGGGACCGGAACGCTACCGGACGGACAAAGGCCTGATACTGACTGACGGCGAGGTTGCCGTTGTAGCGGGTTTTGTCGACGGTTCCGATATTGCGGTGACCGCTATAGAAACGGGTGGTAAATTCCTCACACTGAGAAGTGAAACGGGGCGGCCCGCCTGGGCGGGAACATCGTACAGCGGTGGTAGAATGAAGACACAGGCGAAACGTGACTGCGCGTCATGCGATGCCCATGAAGCACCGGGTTCATCCTGCGATTGTGGAAAGAGCGAATCAGAGTGTCAGAAAATAGCGCGATAGGTTTTGTACGAGAAACAGAGATATCCGCTTCCGATGTTACAACACCGGAAGCGGATATGGACGATCAGAGAAAAGAGACGATACGATGAAACGATATGTGACAAGCAAATTTCTGGTGATGATTATTGGTGTCCTTTTGTTTTTCGGTGCCACTGCCGGTCTCGCAGTGGCATGTCACATAGACATAGCCGTTACCGGTGTTCTACAGGAACAGTATGAAACGGGTGACGAAGAGATTGTTAAGGTGACGGTGGTTCTCACGCACCGGAACTGCCCGGAGGGTATCGATGCGACACAATTTCTAACGGACGGACTTGAGGTGCTTGGGGCCACGCCCTGGGAGGAAACATCACCAAATCACTTTGAACGACTTATCAAGGTGAAAATTCTATCCCCGGCATCCGGCGAGGCTGAGCTTCAGGTAAAGCGTGTGTGCTCGAAAGAGGGCGGTTTAGGGGTGATTACACTGCCCGTTCGAGTGTAACCGAATGAGAGGCCAATGAGACAGTGGACGTGTTTTCTGAAATGATTTCAAGGTATCTGATGTTACCATGCCTCCACCATGTCGGGGGGACTGTGACGGACTTTCAGAGGGATGAACGATGAGTACAATGCGGAAAAAAAACAAAGTGTTGGTTATGTTTGTTATCGCCGTTGCCGTTGTCATGTGTGCCGCAACGGTGGGAATGAGTTCGGAGTCACCGCAATTTCTGCCCCTGGAGAACGTGAGTTCAGTAATATCCACGGAAAACGACACGCTGTTTCAGCCGCTGACAACCGCGGAATTGACGGAAACGATAGCGGGCGATCATGATACGCACCATTCTTCCGGGTCGGTGACAACGCCGCTCATCGCCCTTATGCTGACGATTGCTGCGGCGCTTTTCGTCCGGTTCAGAAAAACACGGTACCTCCGGTCCCTCTTTCTCCTGGGATCACTGATTTTTTTCGGCTTTATAAACGGCGGGTGTCCCTGCGTAGTGGGGAGCTTCCAGAATGTCCTGCTCACGGGTCTCGGTGACGGATTTCATATACAGGGGGTTGTCTGGTTCGGTGGGGTCGTCATCCTCACGTACCTTTTCGGTCGTATCTGGTGCGGATGGGTGTGCCATCTGGGTGCCCTGCAGGAATTCATCTACCGGAAGAACTCTTTAACGTTCCTGACGGGGTCTCGGGCGCAGCGTGTCCTCAGATGGATTCGGTATGTGTTCTTTTTCGCCCTCGTGGGACAACTGCTCGTGACCCGGACAAACCTCTTCAAGGAGATCGATCCCTTCAAGGTGGCCTTCAACTTCATTTCGCCCTATCCTGTGGGGTGGGTACTGCTGGGCCTTCTTCTGGTGACGTCCGTTTTCATATACAGGCCCTTCTGCCGCGGTGTCTGTCCCGTCGGTCTTGTCCTGGGGCTTGTGGCAAAACTACCCGGTGCACTGAGCCTCCGCACGAACGATGCCTGCAATAGTTGCCGGCGGTGCGAAAAGACATGTGCGTCCCAGGCGATCGATGGGACGACGGTCTCGGCGTCAGACTGTATCATGTGCGGGAATTGTCTGGACACGTGTCCGCGAAAAGGATATGACTTTGCGCGGAAGCCCTTCCCCGTCCGGGAACGGGAAAAGAAAGACCAGACTCTGGTTTATCCGGCATAGGAAATGATACAAAAGACCGCCATGACGATTCCGCCCGTCGGGATAGTCCTCCTCAGACGGAGCAGGCGGGCGCGACGTCTTTCGCTGTCGCTCTCGCCGTCCGGGGAGGTCCGCCTGACACTGCCGCGCGGAATCCCGCTGGATGCGGCGACGGATTTTGTTGCGCGAAAGGCCCGGTGGATTCGAGAGCACCGGGCGAAGAATGCAACATTGAGAAAACGTCATCAGACACTGTTGGCGGCACAGTCTCCCGTGACGCGCGCAGAGGCCCGTGACGTCCTTGCCCGGCGCCTCGATGTCCTTGCCCGGACCCACGGTTTTACCTACGAACGCGTCATGGTGAGATGTCAGAAAACGCGGTGGGGGAGTTGTTCCGCGCGAAACACCATCAGCCTCAACGAAAAGCTCCTTTATCTCCCGCAACACCTTGTTGACTATGTCCTGCTCCACGAACTGGTACACACGCGCATAGCGGGTCACGGGGCCGATTTCTGGAGAGAACTGGAACGGTACGTTACCGATGTCGACACATGCCGGAAGGAACTGAGACAGTATCGGCTGGCCTTTTTGTGATCCCGGGCGATGTGCCCTTATATAATCCAAAAAAATGACAGAAGATGTGTGATGTCGCACTTTTGAGTTGTATCCACGGCGTTCTTTGGGCATACTGAGATGCGAAAAGACGCGGAAACGATGTGATGTTGCGGGAGAAATCATCATGCTTGTGATGAAGTACGGGGTGGTACCGCATCGTCGTTTTTAGCAGAAACCATTATGCGAGGTGGACATGCCACGGTTTACAGCGCGGGGGTTGCGATGGTTGAAGGGATTTCACCTGATTGCCGTTTCCTGTTGGATCGGTGGGGCAATCTCCTTGATTTTCTTGTCCTTCTCAAAGTCGGGAATAACGGACGGACACGTGCTCTATGGCGTCAACCTGAGTATCCACCATATTGACATGACTGTTGTGGTGATTGCCGGAGCTTTCGGATGTCTCGTGACAGGATTGCTTTATTCGCTTTTCAGCACGTGGGGCTTCCTAAAATACAGATGGATTGCCGTCAAGTGGATTGCCACTGTCGCTGCAATTCTTTTCGGCACCTTTTTCCTCGGACCTTGGGAGGAGGTGATGATGGACATTTCCGGCCGTTTGGGTATACTGTCACTGACGGACGAGACATATCTTCAGACTCAATGCATGAATATTATAGGGGGTTTCTTCCAGTGTGCGCTTCTCTTATGTCTGATTTTTATATCCGTTTTCAAGCCCTGGGCAGGGAAAAAATGAAACGGTATTATACATCAGTGGTAAGGATGGTGACATATCCTTTGAGATCGTAATCAAAAATCGTGAAAGGGGAATGATATGATCAAGGGACTGAACATGAAAACTGCAGTGGCCGTGATAACGGCGATCGCCGTTGTGCTCTGTTTTACCATGGCGGCGGATGCGCGTAAAATCACCAGCTTTTCCGCTGATATGGTACACCTGAATAAAAACGGCGCCGTTGCGGACACACAGAAAATGTACGTTACACCCATCCATGTCCGGATGGAAAATGCTCCGGGTGGAAACGGGGCCGGCATGATCATGATATATAATGTGAAAAATAATATCATGTGGATGATCGATACGAAGG
>Ga0272443_10006679_pt1 | contig 11316 bp, 8 predicted proteins | sample SSMAcet12_FD_193581 | JGI IMG/M metagenome (GOLD analysis project Ga0272443, IMG submission 193581) | Marine sediment archaeal communities from Little Sippewissett salt marsh, Falmouth, MA, United States - SSM-Acet-12 | ecosystem: Environmental > Aquatic > Marine > Wetlands > Sediment ... | reverse complement strand
AAATATGTTCTATTAATATTTTGTTTTCTTTTCATGGGATTTGTTGGGGCAAAAAGAGCTATTTGGTTCTACACTCCCATATTGTTTATACTAGCATGGTACCTTTATACAAGGGTAACTATAAGCAAAATCAACTCAAGTAAGAATTTGACTATTCTTATACTTCTATTATTAGTGGCTTCTGGTATTTTTATTTTCGCGGGAAAATATAGCAGAACCCTTAACCCTGAGAATCGAATTGGAGGGGAGTTTAATCCTGAATATATCAAAGATTATACTATCGAATATACATTTTCAGAAAGTCAATCTGGTCAAGTATCAATCGGACGTGGAGCTAATTTTATTCGGATAATTAAAAAGATAAGTAATGCTCCACCACTGAATTTATTGTTTGGATTCGGACCGGATGCAGTAAAAGGTTCCTCAACCTATGGAGAAGGTATTTGGGGAGAATTTGGTATCAATGGACCTGTTACAGGTTTCTCAGCGAATTTGGTTCAAATTGGTTTAATTGGTTCTTTTTTTGTTATACTTGTATTATCTCTTGGTTTCAAGACTTTCTTTAAACTTGCGAAAACAGAAAGTTCACCCTATTGGAAATCGATTGCGCTAGGGGGATCAGTTAGTTCACTAATGATAATTATTGATTATTTTACATACTCGAGCAGTTTTTTTAATACTGTATTTGCGCTTTCATTCACCTATTTCTATTTACTTGGTATGATGCTAAACCGTCAAAGAATAAAAAAATATATGTTTGAAAATAAGATTACTACAATAATACCATCAGCAATCTGATTCCCTTCTTCTATAAAATTCTAATCATTGATTGACTGACCAATCTATTTCGTGAAATAAGATTTATATAATTATTATTACTGTAAGATGAATGGGTTTATTATTAGGAATAAGTGTCCCACGTGTATGAGCAAAAACATTAAGGAGATTCATTCCGTTGCTTATAAGGATTATCCTCTAAAAAAATATCTTCTTGAATACTACCAGATTAATGAAGAGGATATTAGAAATTATTTTCGTGACGCACGATATACAATATTATATTGTGATTCTTGTGGATTATATTTTCAAAAAGAAATTCCACCCAATCGTATCATCGAATTATTATATGAAAAATGGATCAATCCAGATTTTGTATATAAGAATCTAGTGAGCAAGCGTGCATTTAGCTATTATGAAAACCTACTGGCAGAAATTATATATATAATCAGATTTACTAAAAAACAACCTAATGAAATATACCTATTAGATATTGGAATGGGCTGGGGTGAATGGTGTTTAATGGCAAAAGCATTAGGTTGCAATGTTTTCGGGACCGAGTTATCGAAAACCAGGATACAATATGCTAAAAAAAATGGAATTACTATATTGGAATTAGGAGATATAGCAAAATATAAATTTGATGTAATTAATGCAGAACAAGTATTTGAACACCTACCGTATCCGCTTGAATATTTAACTGAATTATCTAAATCAATGAATCAAGATTCGATATTAAAAATAAATGTTCCAAAGGATAATAAAATAAGGTACAAACTAAAAAGGATGGTTAATGAACCAATGAAACAATCAAAATATCAAATTAAGTTTATAGCCCCTCTTGAGCATCTTAATGGTTTCAATTATAATTCTCTAGTTACAATGGGTAAACTTGCTGGACTTAGTCCTATCAAGTTTTATAAGAACCAAGTAGCAATTATACAAAAACCTTTTTACTTAAGTTTTGCCAAAGCCATAGGTAAATCAATGATCAGGAAAGTTTTATCAATTCTCAGGAAGGATACATATATAGCATTCTCTAGATGAAAGAAACTGAAAAAATCAACTATGATTTGGGCAATATTGTACATTTCTCATGAGTTTACCTTTAGTTTCAATAATTACCCCATCATTTAATCAAGATCAATATCTTCAAGAGACAATAGAATCTGTTCTTTCGCAAAAATACGTTAACATTGAATATATAATTATCGATGGTGGGTCAGAAGATAACAGTCTTAACATCATAAAAAAATATCAGAAACATCTAAAATATTGGATTAGTGAAAAGGATAATGGACAGGCAGATGCAATAAATAAGGGATTACTTAAATGTTCAGGGGATTTAATAAGTTGGATTAATTCTGATGATATAATATATCCAGATTTTATACAAAGTAGAGTTAAGCAATTTACTGCCAATCCTGAAGTAGTCTTTATTTATGGCGATGTTGAGCAAGGGCCTGATTCAGAGCATAAAAGGATTCGCAAAGGAAAACAAACTACTTTTCTTAAAATGTTAAAGACCTTGGAAGTTCCAATTCCTCAACAAAGTGCTGTTTGGAAAAGAGCAGTATTTCAAAAGTGTGGATTACTTAATAAGAACTGGAATGTTCTACTTGACAGAGAGTATTTTTTAAGAATTGCTAGATATTTTAATATAACTTATTTCTCGGATCCAGTAGCTTTCTTTCGGAATCATGTATTTTCCAAATCCATAAAAGATGAAAAAATGTGGGCTGAAGAAATTCCAAAATTATATGATGAGGTTCTTATCAAAAATATTTACTCCTTGGATAAACAGTTTTTGAATAAAAACAATAATAGATTGCTATCAAAGGCTCATTTATTCTCTTCAGCAATATATGAAAAAAATGATCAATTAGATTTGGCCAGTAAACATGAAGAAATTGCAAAAAATTTGTCTCCTATTCTTTCTAGATATTTTATTTTTAAAGAACAAATAAAAAAGTCAATACTGAAATTTAAGAAAGTCATTCTGTGTAAATGCGTAAAATAATTATATTTTGCCCATTTAGAGAGAGATTTGAACCAATAGGTGGTAGCCCAATAAGAATCAAGGGATACGTATTAGGTTTCATGAAAGAGAACATCGACTTCTTTTTCATGAGTAAAAAAAAACCTGAATATATTAATGATAATATTTTTCTGCCATTTAATTTAAAAAATTATTACAATAAACTCTTCCTAATACATAACATACTCTTTCATTTCTGGTATGCAAAACCAATTGTTTTCATTCTGAAAATATTCTTACTGCTAAATCCTAAAATAAAAAATCTTACAAGACTTCTACCCGATAAACTAATAATAACACATCAGGAAAATAGTATTTGCTATTTTTTATTCTTGTATTATAAAATTGATTTTGTTTATGATATTCATGGAATACTTACGATTCAACAAGAATATACTAATACAATGAATAGTTACGCAAGATTCTGGTTTCAAATACGTCTCAAGCATGAATCATTTCTATTCAATGATATTCTTTATGCAAATTGTATAAATGAAAGTATGAGAGCCTATATAACTAATAAATTAAGCTTTAAAGGAAATACGTTTTTCGCTCCTGATGGTTTTTTAGATATAAAGAAAATTTTTGATAATACTTATCCAAAAATCAATGATCTGCGAAATAAATATTTCAGGCCCGGAAGAAAAGTTATACTTTTTTTCGGTGAGTTTAAATTTTTCGGTGGTGTTCATTTACTGGTTGAGACGTTCTCAAAAATGGTAAAACATGATAAGAGCATATTCTTAATCTTAATTGGAACAGGACAGATGGAAAAAACTGTACGTATTAATTTATTAAAGAATCAATTAGAGAAATATTATGTACATATTCCAAAGGTACATTATAATTTATTAAAGGATTATATGGAGCTATCAGACGCAATTGTGATACCTGATATAGATAATGTTTATAATAAAATGATCCCACACATTAAACTTTTTGATTGTTTGGCCTCAGGCAAACCTTTTGTCTTGCCGAACTTTCAGATAAATATTGAAATATTGAAACGATTGCCAAATAACGCAATACTATTTAATCCAGATTCCATTGATGATATGGCAAATAAGATTAAAATCGCTTTTACTAAAGAAAAAAAAATATATACTGATAGCGATCGAAAGAAATTTATGGATTTTAGTTATGAGAAATTTGCAAAAAATTTGATTGCACAGCTAGAATTAGTTTTTTGATATGTGTGGGATTTTCGGATTCACAAATTTCTCGAAAGGCAGGCTGAAAAGTGCAAAATGTGCTCTTGATTCCTTAAGACACAGAGGCCCAGACCAGGGTTTAGACTATTACGATGAGCTTGTCTATATGGGTCATCGTCGATTGAGTATATTGGATTTATCCGAAAATGGATCTCAACCTATGATATCTGATAATGGGTCCATCATACTTACTGTAAATGGAGAGATATATAATTATAAGGAATTAAAGAAATCTCTCGAAGTCAAATATCGTTTTAGAAGTACATCGGATTCTGAGGTTTTATTACATGGTTATTCCGAGTGGGGCATCACTAAATTACTCGATAAAATAGAAGGAATGTTCGCATTCTCAATATTTGATAAAAATATTAACCAGATTTTTCTTGTAAGGGATCGAGTAGGAATTAAACCTTTGTATTATTCAACGATTAATAATGAATTTGTGTGGGCCTCTGAATTAAAGGCTATAGAAAATTTCTACAATGATTTTTCATTACAATATGATTATACAGCAGTTTATGATTTCCTGACATATTTATATGTACCAACTCCCAAGACACTCTATAAAAATATCTTTAAATTACCTCCTGCACATTTATTAACAATTAACCTTCAAAGTAATAATTCCAACTTACAAAAGTACTGGAATCTAGACATTGCAGAGTGCAATGATTCAATCGAAATCGCCTCTGAAAAGATTAATGCATTTATTTCTGAAAGCGTTAAAGATCAACTTATGAGCGATGTACCACTAGGTTTCTTTCTGAGTGGTGGCCTTGACTCAAGTACTGTTGTATCAAAAGCGGTTTTAAATGGAGCTAATGTATATACTTACTCTATTGGATTTGAAGATTCAAGAAATAATGAAACTCACTACTCGAATTTGGTTGCTAATAAATTTAGGACTTTGCATAAAGAAAAAATCTTAGATCTAAATAAAGCGCATTCTTTATATGATAATATCAAGACATGGTATGATGAACCGTTCGGAGATACATCCTGCTTCCCTACATTCCTGGTATCAGAATTTGCGCGTCAAGAGGTTACAGTTGTACTCACGGGTGATGGAGGAGATGAAATTTTTGGAGGTTATCTATGGTATAAGAATTTTGAGAAATACAATCACTGGAAGTTTCCTTATGTAGAGCCAATTAGAAATCTAATATTTTCATTTAAAAAAAAGAAAGGAGTTACTGGAAAGATTGGACGCTTTGTTGAAACCAACTATTTACTTGGAGAACTTGAACTATACACTCGCCTAATGGGAGGTATGTTAAAACACGAAAAGCGACAGTATAGAGATAAATGGAGAATTCCTGAAGGTTATGACGATTACTGGTATTTCAGAAAATACTATATGGAGGATCTGGATTTATATACTCGATTACAATATCTTGACTTTCATACATATTTACCGGATGATATACTAACCAAGGTTGATAGGACAAGTATGGCTGTATCACTTGAATGCAGGGTTCCATTACTTTATACACCTTTAATCGAGTATCTTTTTTCACTACCAACGAGCATCAGACTTTATAATAAAGAATTGAAAGGAGCGATGAAATACACTATGAAAGGTACCCTACCTAAAGAAATCCTCATAAGAAATAAAAAAGGATTCAGTATTCCTTTAAAAAAATGGAGAGCTGATCTTTTTGATAACAATTATTACAGGCAAGAGTACCTATTAAACACTCTATTCCCAGAGTTATAGTATAAGTGAAAAAACTTCTTTACGTACATAATAATTCTATTGCCTCAGGCGGGAGTCAAAATACTACCTTATTACAAATATTCTCAATGTGTAATGCATTTGTTAATATCGGATTTGAAGTTGTGCTCGCGATGGAAGGAAACACCGAGACATTTGAGGAAGAAGTCAATAGTTTTGTCAAATCAAGTTTCAAATTTAAAAATACCTTTAGAACGATTAATTGGGAAAAACGATCAAAATACAAGATTATAAATCGTATTCATGTGAGAAAGGATATAAAAGAAATCCTACAGAAAGAAAAACCAGAACTTGTATTCACTAGGGAACCAATTTTTTTAAGGACAATACTCAATCATGGGTTCCCAACGATTTATGAATCTCATAATGCTAAACAGCACAAAAGGATTTTTTTTGTCCATCTATTTATTCTCAATGAGATAATTAATTTATCTAAAAGAGAAAACTTTTTATGCCTTTTCTCTATTAGCAGTTCACTACTAAATTTTTGGGAAACTAAAGGAATATCGAAAAAAAAACTTTTTGCATGGCATGATGGTTTCGATGCATCTTTGTTTCGTCATGAAATTAGTAAGTTAGACGCTAAAAAAAGTCTAAATCTTCATGAAAAAAAGAAAATCATAACTTATACTGGAGGTCTGTATCCAGATCGAGAAATTGAGAAGATTCTTGATTTAGCTGAATATTTCTCTGATTATATGTTTGTAATAATTGGTGGACCAGATAAGTATAGAATGCTTTATAAGGAGAAAGCATTATACAAAAATATTTCCAATATTAATTTCCTTGGCTTTATTAAACACAATGATATTCCTTCTTATTTATATGCTTCTGATGTTCTTCTGGCCTTTTGGTCTTCAAATGTCCCAACAATTAATTATTGCTCCCCATTAAAACTTTTCGAATACATGGCTTCTGGTCGAGTTATTTTGGCACACGGTTTTCCAACAGTAAAAGAAATTCTGGTTGATAATGAAGATGCTGTAATATGTGAACCTGAGGATCATGAATCAGTGCTTGTCAGATTAAAAGATGCAATAGCGCAAAGCAGAGATAACATCATTGGCACACAGGCAAGAGTCAAAGCATTTAGGCTATATACATGGGATAACAGGGTTAGAAAATTGATGGAATTTCTTAATGACAATATGAATAATGATTGAATTATTAATAGTCGGTGATTTCATTCCACCAGCTAAAAGTGAGAAACCATTTTCAGATGAGTTATTAATACTACTCAAGGATAAGGATTTCTCAATTGCTAATCTCGAAGCTCCTTTAACTCATACAAACAATCCAATATTAAAGAATGGAAAAAATTTTAAAGTAAGTCCGGAAAATGTGAAATTTATAAATGAAGGTTGTTTTGATGCTGTTGCTTTATCAAATAATCATATTCGTGATTTTGGCAATGAAGGTGTAATTGATACTTTAAAAGTCTGCAATAGCAACAATATTAATACAGTAGGCGCTGGAATAAATTTAGAAAATGCCAGGAAACCCCTAAGAGTAGAAATCAAAGAAAAGAGAATTGTATTCCTTAATTATAGTGAGCATGAGTTTAATATAGCTTCAGAGAAAAATGCTGGGGCAAATCCTTTCGATAATATATCTGCATATTATGATATACAGCAAGTTAGACAGGACAATGATTTTGTGATAGTTATCTATCATGGAGGTATTGAATATCAACATTATCCGACCCTCGAGATGATCAAGAATTTTAAATTCATTATTGATATTGGTGCAGATTTAGTCGTGGCTCATCATTCACATAGATATAGTGGTGTAATTAAGTATAAAAGTAAACCAATCATCTTTGGGCTCGGAAATTTCCTATGTCACACCAGTGGTAAGATTAATAATGAATGGTTGACAGGATTAATTGCAAAAATAACCTTAAGTGTAAATGCTATTAATTATAAATTAGTTCCGGTAAAAATGTCTGAAGACTTTCGTTCTGTTGGATTGATGAAATCAGAAGAAGCTGTCAATATCCTTAACCAAATAGATATGATTTCTGCTTCGATCCAAGATCAATCTTTTATGATAAATTATTGGATTGAAAAAAGTAATTCAGAACGAAAAAGAATCATTCAGCTTCTAAAATCTAATAGTAAAATAGAATATCGGGCGCGAAAATATCTGCCAATGCTATTTAGAAACAAGTTATCTGTATATAAAAGAAACATTTTGCTTAACATGTTAAAATGTGAATCACATAGATATAGACTTATTAGAATTTTAGAAAACTTATGATGAAATACTCAATAGATTCAATTCAAGAATTAGCTTTATTCACACTATTTCATCATGATATTTCATATCTAAACAGTTTTATAAATTTTAATACTAAAGAACTACTTTTTCTATCAAACGGACCCTCAAAATATGATTGGAAAGATATAGCTAAGGTACTTTATTTCAATATATCTGATAATCTGAAAAATTATAATGACTCGGAAATATCAATAACGTTAACAGGTGGTATGGATAGTCGATTAATACTTGCCGTGTTACTTAAAGCAGGTGTTAAACCAAACTGTATGACTTATGGAAATCCACAATCAAGAGATGTTATTCTTGCCAGAGAAATTGCTAAACGCTTTGGCCTGAATTTTCATAATGCCTGCCAAGATCCTCCAAATAAAGACTGGTATTTTAAATGGGCTGTTGAAACAATAAAGTGTGATGATGGTAATTCACATCTGCATCGTGCTCATCGAATGGCTGCTATTGTTGAGCATTTTGAAATCTACCATCCAAAGGTACTTTTTACAGGACATATGGGTGGAGAAGGTATGAGAAGATTCAAATATAACGATTACCTTACTTCTAAATTTTTTGAATGGGTTAATGAAGGTAAAAAATCTATTCAGGAAGCGATTGTCACAATTTTAGATGACTATTTTATTAATCCTGGTATTGTTCATCTTGATGAACTAATTGAAATGATTAGACATCTTCCATGGATGAAGCATGATAAGAATACTAATATTTTCTTCTTTCTTTATGAATTTGATGCAAAAATACACCACTCCCAGGATTTAAGACTTTATAATAAATATGTCCCAAATGTAGTGCCCGTATTCTTACAATATGATTATTTAAAGGTTATTTTTTCATCTAAATATAATTTCATATCTAAGAATGATAATGTGTTTCAAAGGTTGATGAATCCAGAGTTGTACTGTAGGATAATTAATGAAATCTATCCCCCTCTGATGAATTTCCCTTTTTCTAATGGTTACGCTCCATCTGAATACATGAAAGGATTATGGTACTATATACCAGCGAAACTCTACCATGATCTAACCAAGAAGAGAAAATATCCTGTTTCATTCCCTTATGGTGAATGGTATGCAGATTTTATTCTTGAGCACTCACGGAATATCAGCCCCGAGTTTTGGGAAATCTATGACAAAAAAAGATATATGGAAGAAATTGATATAAACAAACATAATACAGAGGAAGGTTACTGGCACAAATTTTCAAATCCTATCTTTTTTGATCTTGTAAAGAAATATAAAGAAGGTAAATTGAATTAAGTATGAGAATTGCCATTCTTATAGATAACAAGCCTGAATCATCCTTAAAATGGGAAATTGCCTGTCAAAAGAGAAGTATCGATTATATCGTAATCAATATGCTCCGGAATGATTGGTTAATTAAACTGGAAGAGTACAAGCCAGCCTTTTGTGTTAGTCGCCCACCCGGAGATATACAACAAAATAAGTCAGTATTTGATCAAAAATTATTTTTTATTGAAAAATATACAGCGTATCATGTTTTTCCTAGCTACAATGAGACTGTTATTTATGAAAACAAAGCAACTCTAGCTTACTTTCTAGAGGTTAATAGAATACCACACCCAAAAACCATAGTTAGCTATTCATACACTGAAGCCCTAGAGTTAGTAAATAAAGAGAAATTCCCACTTGTGGCAAAAACCTTAATCGGAGCGGCTGGTTCAGGGGTGAAAATAATTAACAATAAGAAAGAAGCAGAATCTTATATTAAGAAAGCTTTCTCAGTAGGGATTAAACGCAGATATGGCCCGAACCGAAAAACCGGAACCCCAATTTCATGGATAGTCAAATCGATAAAATCTCCTCGTTATTTATTTGAGAAGTTGAATCAATATAAAGAACGTGATGAGGATATCCAGAAATATGTAGTTCTATTACAGCAATATGTACCCCACGATTATGAATGGCGTTGTGTGAGGATTGGGGAATCCTATTTTGCTTATAAAAAACTGAGAATCGGCGCTAAAGCCAGTGGATCAAAACGATTTGAATACGGAGCACCACCCTTTAAGCTTCTGGATTTCACAAAAAGTCTATGTGAAAGATTCAACTTTAATTTCATGACCATAGATTTATTTTATGTAGATGGTACGATTCTGGTTAATGAGCTCCAGACAATTTTTGGGCATAAGAACTCCTTTATATGCAAAGTTGATGGTAAATCCGGCAGATATTTATACATAAATAATAAATGGGACTTTGAAGAAGGTGATTTTAATACTAATGAGTCTTATGATTTAAGGCTTGAAACAGCAATCAAGCTTTATATGAACCAGGATTAATGAATGTTCTTTTTGTTACCAGTGGGAACAAAACAGGAGAGCCGGGTGCTGTTGTTAAGAACCAGGCTGACTCATTGAATAATCCTAGTGTATCTGTAAAATTTTTCTTAATTGTTGGGCGAGGATTAAATGGTTATTTCAAGGCTGGGATTAAGCTAAGAAAATTTCTAAAGAAAAACAATGTTGATATAATCCATGCTCACTACACACTGTCGGGATGGTCGGCTGTTTTAGGGGCTGGTAAAACACCTGTGGTTCTATCATTGATGGGAAGTGATACTTATGGAGAGTATGTTGCTCCCAACAAAGTAAAGCTAAGTAGTAAATTTAATACAATACTTACATATCTTATACAGCCTTTTGTCAAGGTAATAATTTCAAAATCATACAATATAGAGAAATATGTCTGGCTTAAAAAGAAGTCACTTAAAATACCAAATGGCGTTTCGTTAAACACTTACTATACTTCAAAAAAAGAATATTTAAATGAATTAGGCTTAAATAAGGAAACTCAATACATCATCTTCTTTGGTGATAAAGCAAACAAGAGAAAGAATTATAGGCTTTTCAAAGAAGCAATTGACAGAATCAAAAATTTAAACTTTATAGCTTTGAATCCATTTCCTGTCGATGCTGTTGATATCCCCAAATATTTGAATTCCGTTAATTTATTAGTCTTAACTTCTTTAGCTGAAGGATCTCCTAATATTGTAAAAGAAGCCATGGCATGTAACTGTCCTATAGTAGCTACAGATGTTGGTGATGTTAGATGGTTGTTTGGTGATGAACCAGGGCATTTTATTACTAGCTTTAATCCTGCTGATGTTGCTGAAAAGATTAAAAAGGCTTTAAAGTTTTCTGAAGAATTTGGCAGGACGAATGGGAGACAAAGAATTATTGATCTGGGCCTCGACTCTGAGACAGTAGCTCAAAGAATTATTGAAGTGTATAATGAAGTTTTGAG
>Ga0272443_10006678_pt1 | contig 11318 bp, 12 predicted proteins | sample SSMAcet12_FD_193581 | JGI IMG/M metagenome (GOLD analysis project Ga0272443, IMG submission 193581) | Marine sediment archaeal communities from Little Sippewissett salt marsh, Falmouth, MA, United States - SSM-Acet-12 | ecosystem: Environmental > Aquatic > Marine > Wetlands > Sediment ... | reverse complement strand
CTGACCATCAGAATCCAGTTCAATAATTGTAAATGTGGCATAATTCTCTTTCCCGTCGCTACTTTTGGGGAGAGCATTCATAATAATTCTGGCAGCAACTTCGGGTTTAGTGTGCAATTTTGCATACTTCAATGCCATCGTAGCAGTCAAGGTCGCCAAAACACTGGCTTTAATACCATGCCCGATACCATCGCTTAAAACCAATACAGTTCGTCCTTCTTCACGAATAATATTCGACTGGAATACATCTCCACAAGCAATTTCTCCCTTTGGTCGTTTTTGCTGAACATCTATTTCAACGTGGTAATTAGCGTTATTCGTCATCTCCATATCTGTATGTTTCAATTATAGAATTGAGTAACTCTTCTGTTTCCGCTGCGTTTTCGCCTAACAGATATGCTATTTTCTGCACTGTTTCAATGTTTTGCTTGTTAATCCGTTGAGCACGGTTAATAATTTCGTCGCGTACCAGCATTGGAGTCGACATATCGCGAATTACAGCACCTACAACCTTTTTTCTGTAAAGCGTAATTACAGCAATATGTAAACGTTTATTCTGAAATTGCAGATCTCGTTCAAGCATTTCTTCTCCTGAAGTCATAATGCTTGATAACATTTTAAAAATAACTTCAGGAACCAGCACTTTTACATCGGCACCTTTAAGACCGGGAATAGTTTCATACAGTTCCACCGTTTCTTCTCCCATTAATCTGGCAAAACTTTCGTTGGAGTCTACAACTTTAAAGTTTTCATCCATCATAACAATACCAGCCGAAATTTTGTGTAACATGTGTGAAGAAACTTCCATTGATTCCTGAGCCTGTTCCAGCCGTTTCTCGGTTCTTTTTAGTTCTGTAATGTCATTTACTGAGCCCACAATTCCAATCACTTTATCTTCATCATCCCGAATAACTGCCTTGTTAAGAACAACATTGTAGGTGCTTCCGTTTTGATGTTTTATCTGCATCTCATATACCTGTTCACCTGGATTCTTTATAAGCTCCTTGTCCTGACTGGCATAGATGTCGGCCGTTTCTTTGGAATGTACCTCGTGAATAGATTTCCCGATTATGTCTTCGTTGTATCTACCTGTAAACTTTTCATGAGCTTGATTGCACATTTGATAAACACCATTTAAATCACGGTAAAAAATGGGGATAGGTAAAGCATCAATTATTTTTTTATGAATACCGGAATCTTCGATATTTCCTGTGGAGAATGACTTTTTATCATAAATCATAGAGTCAGTTTTACTGATGTATTTTTATTGAAGAAAAATAGGGATTAATTATTCGCTATTCAACTTATTTTAAATGTTTTTAAATTCTTATGAATATGTTTTGAAACTGGAGTTTTCAAAGTTGGTCAGGTTATCTTTGCAGTAGTGCATAAAAATTTATTTGAAGTGAAAATTACCGATATAGTAGAACTAACGAAAGCAAAAATCGTAGCAGGAAATCCTGCGGATATTTTTTTGATTGAGAAAGCATTTAGCTCAGATCTAATGAGCGATGTACTAACATTAGATGAAGAGAATATTTTGCTGATAACCGGGCTTGCAAATGTACAGTTAATACGGACTGCTGAGATGTCGGATATACACGTTGTTTTGCTGGCGCGAAACAAAAAAGCATCATCCGAAATGATTCAGTTGGCAGAAGAAAACGGTTTGGTACTTTTGGAAACACCATTTTCCATTTTTAAAACAAGCGGCATCTTATTTTCTAATGGATTGAAACCGGTTTATTAATGGCGATTGAATTAAATTTTGAAATAAAAGAAAGTGATTTTTCATTGGCGGGCAAGGCATCCAGTAAAATTAAAAAAATGCTCAAACAGCTAAATGTTGATGCAAAAATTATAAAACGGATTGTAGTCGCAATTTATGAGGCAGAAGTAAATGTTGTAGCGCATTCTTTTGGAGGAAATCTGATGGCCAAAATAGACGAAAAAAAAATTGAGGTTACTGTTACAGACCGCGGACCAGGAATTGAAAATATTGAAAAAGCTATGGAAGCTGGCTACTCAACAGCATCTAAAAAGGTAAGAGAAATGGGATTTGGAGCCGGAATGGGTCTGCCAAACATTGAAAAGAATACCGACGAACTTAAAATTACGAGCAAACCAGGTGGGGGTACCACTCTGTTTTTTAGAAATTATTTGTGATGCAAAATGAAAAGAAATATCATGCCATTAAAGTTGACGAGCGTAAATGTATTGGTTGCACGCACTGTATGAAAGTGTGTCCAACAGAAGCAATCAGAATAAAAAAAGGTGTGGCAACCATAAACGATAAGCGCTGTGTTGATTGCGGAAACTGCCTGCGGGCATGTCCGGTAAATGCTTTCTATGTTGAACAGGATAGTTTGGTGCAACTAAACCATTATAAAATAAGGGTGGTGATGTTTCCTGCCGTTCTGGTGGGACAGATATCTACAGTATATTCAGTTAATCAGATTTACCAGGGTTTACTAAATTTAGGTTTTACTCATGTTTTTGAAGTAGAACAGCCAATTCAGCTGCTAATCAACTCAATTAAAGAAGATGTAAAGGCCGCAGATGACAAACCATTAATTTCATCATTTTGTCCTGCAATTGTGCGTTTAATACAATGTAAATATCCATCTCTTGCAAATAATATTGTTGGGCTTAAAGCACCGCATGATTTAGCAGCGCATTACATTATTGAAATGCTTAAAGATGATGGAGTTGAACGTGATGAGATAGGAATTTTTTATATCTCCCCCTGCTCGGCTAAGATGGCAGCTGTTAAACGTCCTATAGATGAGAAAGAGTCGATTGTTGACGGATTGATTAACATGAATGAAATCTACAACAGATTGATGAAAGTATTACCGAAGGAAGAGAATTCGGATACCACTCACTTTCGTACCAATGTTAGTCGCGATGGAATAGTCTGGAGTTTACCTCGTGGAGAAGCCAGACATTTTAAGGGCAGATCAATGGCAATTGATGGTATTCATAATGTTGTAAAGTTTTTGGAACGTCTGGAAAATGAAGAAGTTCCTGAACTGGATTTTCTTGAGTTGAAATCATGCGATCAGGGATGTGCCGGTGGAATTCTTATGACAGGGAATCGTTTCTTAACTGTGGAACGTCTCCAAAAACGCTCAAAAAAATATCCTGATGCTGATGCATTTGACAGTAGTTCTCCAATTGCACAGGTACTAAAAAATAAGTTAAAAGCTGAACCGATTGTACCAAACCCGGTTTTTGTTTTGGATCAAGACAGAATAAAGGCTCTGGAAAAACTGGAAAAAGTAGAAAAGATACTTTGTCAGTTACCAGCAATCGACTGTGGTGCCTGTGGGGCACCAAACTGCCATGCCCTGGCAGAAGATATGGTTCAGGGGAAAGCAAAAATGACAGATTGTATCTTTCTGCAAAAAAGATATTTAAAAGAAAATAAACTCTCTGCTGAAAAAGCGTTCCGAAACCTGGAGAATATCTGGGGTGAAAAGCGTTTTGAAGCAGACTGTAGTAAAAAAGGAGGTAGAAATGAAGGTTTCTGAATTGGTTAAAAAGTTTAATCTAAAGGTGTTTTCCGGAGAAATTGGTTTGGAGAATAAAATAAGTGGTGGTTATGTTTCCGATTTGCTAAGTGATGTAATGGGTAATGCTGCGGAAGGCGAGATCTGGATTACATTGCAGACACATCAGAACGTAATGGCAATAGCATCTTTAAAAGATTTGGCCGCAGTAATTCTTGTAAAAAGTCTGGAACCTGATGAAGAGACAGTTGAACACAGTAACGAAGAAGGAATTCCTCTATTGGGAACAGATTTGGAAACTTTTGAAATGGCTGGGAAGTTATATAATGAACTGATTTGATATAATGCAAAAGTTCAAAGCAGACTTACACATACATACTGTGCTTTCTCCCTGTGCCGACCTGGAAATGACACCTGCAAATATTATTAAGAGTGCAAAAGAAGCAGGTCTGCATATCATTGGGATTACCGATCATAATTCCACAAAAAATGCCAAACTGGTTAAAGGATTAGCGGAAAAGGAGGGGATTTTTGTTTTAACCGGTGCTGAAATTACGACCAAAGAGGAGGTACATTGCCTTGCATTTTTTGACAAGGATGATCAGTTGGATGAATTTCAAGAATTTCTGGATCAGCACATTTCAAAGATTCCAAATCCTGACGGGCATTTTGGTTATCAACCTGTGATTGATGAACATGATAACATCCTGGAGATGATTCCTTATTACCTTGGAGCAGCCCTCAACAAAAGTATTTCTTCAATTCAAACGTACGTGTACGAGCTTAACGGAATCTTTATTCCAGCGCATATTAATCGTCCCAGAAATGGCATATATAGTCAGTTAGGGTTTATTCCTGAAAACCTGAAATTTGATGCAATGGGAATTACCGGAAATACAACCGAAAACCATGTTAGAAAACATTATGTTTTAGAAGATAAAATTTCGTTACTTTATAATTCAGATGCCCATTTTTTAGAACAGATTGGCCGGAATTTTACGGTGTTTAATATGGAAAGAATTGAATTTGGAGAGATAAAAATGGCACTGAATCAGAGGGATAACAGGTTTGTGAACATTTCATGAAAACACTCTCCGAACATATTCTTGATATCATTCAGAATTCAATTCGTGCAAAAGCAACATTGATTGAAATCATAGTTACGGAGGATAAAAAAAAAGACCTTTGTTCCCTGATAATTGAGGATAACGGTTGTGGAATGAATGAAGAAATTTTGAAGCAGGCAACCAACCCGTTCTTTACATCGAGAAATACGCGAAAAGTAGGTCTGGGACTATCGTTGTTAAAACAAAATGCAGAGCAGGCGAATGGCAGTTTTAATCTGGTTTCAGAAACAGGTAAAGGTACAGCTGTTGAAGCCAGTTTTCAGTTGTCCAATCTGGATAGACCGCCACTGGGCGATGTCTGGAATTCTTATTATCTGACATTAATGAGTCATGATGATATAGATATAAATTACAAACATGTTACTGAGAACGGAATCTTTTCACTTAAATCACGAGAATTAAAAGAAATGTTGGGCGACATTTCCTTTATGGAAAAAGAGATTAAAAAGGCAATAATAGAACTAATAAAGAATAATCTTAAGGATATAAACGCGTTGAATTAAAAAATTATAACTCAGCTATGACAAAAATAAAATCACTTGCTGACCTCAAACGAATAAAAGAAGAGGTACAGTCTACAATCAAACTCAGAGAAAACAGCGATAATCCTGCTCAACTGGTTCAAATTAAAGTTGGTATGGCAACTTGCGGAATTGCTTCCGGGGCAAAAGAAACTATGAATTACTTTGTTGAAGAGCTTGAACAACAGGCTATAGATGCAGTAGTGACTCAAACCGGATGTATGGGGTATTGTTACGCAGAACCAACTGTTGAAATAACCCTGCCTGAAAAAGAACCTGTTGTTTATGGGTATGTAAACAAAAAGAAGGCAGAAGAAATAATTGATGTGTACATTAAGAAAGGTGAACTTGTGGATGGAATCATACCAATAAGTTTTAAAACCATTGATGAATAAATTTATAACTAACTGAATTATGAGCGATTACAGAATGCACCTCCTGATATGTGGAGGTACAGGTTGCAAAGCTTCGGAAAGCGACGAGATTAAAAACAGGCTCAATCATTTTATCGATGAATTTGGTTTGGAAGATGATGTTCAGGTAGTGCTTACCGGATGTTTTGGATTTTGCGAAAAAGGACCCATTTTGAAAGTGTTACCAGACAATACTTTTTATGTAAATGTGTCTCCGGCCGATGCTGAAGAAATTATTAAAGAACATGTGGTTAAGGGACGTCTGGTGGAACGGCTTTTATATAAAGATCCTCATACCAATGAAAAAATTTCCGATTCAAAAGGAATGGATTTCTACAAAAAGCAAATCAGAATAGCATTACGGAACTGTGGTTTTATTAATCCCGAGAATATAGAAGAGTATATTGCTCGTGATGGTTATCAGGCTATGGGTAAATGTTTAACTGAGATGACACCTGATGAGGTAATTAAAGAAGTTAAAGATTCCGGATTGCGTGGCCGCGGAGGAGGTGGATTTCCAACAGGATTAAAATGGGAGATTACCAAAAATGTTGAAAACGAACAAAAATATGTGGTTTGTAATGCCGATGAGGGTGATCCGGGTGCATTCATGGACCGTTCGATCCTGGAAGGTGATCCTCATTCTGTTCTGGAAGCTATGGCTATATGTGGTTACTGTATCGGTGCTGATTCCGGTTTGATTTATATCAGGGCTGAATATCCGTTGGCAATCGAACGTTTAAAAATAGCCATTAAACAGGCTGAAGAGTATGGTTTAATTGGTGATCACATTTTGGGAACCGGATTTAATTTTAAGCTTGAATTACGTTATGGAGCAGGTGCATTTGTATGTGGAGAAGAAACTGCACTGATTCACTCCATGGAAGGTTTGCGCGGAGAACCAACTGTTAAACCTCCTTTTCCATCAGTTTCGGGATACATGGGGAAACCAACCAATGTGAACAATGTTGAAACGTTTGCAAATATTCCGGTAATCATAAACAAAGGAGCCAACTGGTTTAATAAAATTGGTACCGAAAAATCAAAAGGAACCAAAGTTTTTGCGTTGGCTGGAAAAATCAACAATGTGGGTTTAATAGAAGTTCCTATGGGAACCACTTTGCGGGAAGTAATATATGACATTGGTGGCGGAATAAAAGATGATAAAGATTTTAAATCCGTTCAAACCGGTGGTCCTTCGGGAGGATGTCTGACCAAAGATTTTCTGGATACTCCGATTGATTATGATAACCTTATTGCAGCAGGTTCAATGATGGGATCGGGTGGTATGATTGTTATGGATGAAGACGACTGTATGGTTTCCATAGCAAAGTTTTACCTTGAGTTTACACTGGAGGAATCTTGTGGAAAATGTAACCCATGCCGCATCGGAAATAAGAGGTTGCATGAAATTTTGGATAAAATAACCCAAGGTAACGGAACTGTCGAAGATATTGACAAACTGAAGGTTTTGAGTGATGTAATTAAAGATACTTCGCTTTGTGGCCTGGGACAATCTTCTCCAAACCCTGTTCTTTCAACTATTGCAAATTTCGAAACTGAATACAAAGCTCATGTTGAGGAGGGAAAATGTCCTGCAGGTCAGTGTAAGTCTTTGTTGAAATACGAGATTATTGAAGAAACCTGTACCGGATGTACGCTGTGTTTCCGTAATTGTCCGGTTGGCGCAATCACCGGAGAGAGAAGAGCTCCGCATTATATCGATCAATCACTCTGTATTAAGTGTGGCGTGTGTTTCGAAAAATGTAAGTTCAATGCAATAACTCTTACCTAAATTTGAAAAACGAAAAACAATGATAAATCTGACAATAGATAATAAAACCTTAGTTGTAAAAAAGGGAACAACCATTTTAGAAGCAGCTTCTGGTGTTGGACTTCATATCCCAACTTTGTGCCACATGAAACTGGATGACCTGAACATAGAAAACAAACCGGGAGGTTGCCGAATTTGTGTGGTGGAAGTCAAAGGAAGAAGAAATCTGGCTCCGGCCTGTTGTACAGAAGTTTATGATGGAATGGAAGTGAATACACACTCATTACGGGTTATAAATGCCAGAAGAACTGTAATGGAGTTGATCCTGTCTGATCATCCGGCCGATTGTTTAATTTGTGCAAAATCCGGCCATTGTGATCTGCAGGACATGGCTCAGGATCTGGGGATTCGCGAAATTCATTATCAGGGAGAACAGTCACATTATCGAGAAGATACTTCACCGGCTATTCTCAGGGAGGTTGACAAGTGCATTATGTGTCGTCGGTGTGAAACAATGTGTAACGATGTGCAAACGGTTGGCGTATTATCAGCCATAAACCGTGGCTTTAATTCAGTTGTTTCTCCTGCCTTTGAAATGAACCTTGATCACTCCGTTTGTACGTATTGCGGACAATGTGTTGCAGTATGCCCGACCGGTGCATTAACAGAAGTGGATGAAACAGGTAAAGTTATCCGGGCATTGGCCGATCCAACTAAAACAGTAATTGTTCAAACCGCACCTGCTGTGCGCGCTGCGTTGGGAGAAGAGTTTGATATGGAACCTGGTACCCTGGTTACCGGTAAACTTGTATCGGCATTGCGAAGGTTAGGATTTGACCATGTTTTTGATACTGATTTTGCAGCTGACCTTACCATAATGGAAGAAGGAACAGAATTATTGAATCGACTTGGAAAACATCTGGCTGGAGATAAAGATGTTAAACTTCCGATTCTGACATCGTGTTGTCCTGCCTGGGTGAAGTTCTTCGAACACCAGTTTCCTGAAATGAAGGATATACCTTCGACAGCACGCTCTCCACAGCAGATGTTTGGTTCGATTGCCAAAACCTATTTTGCTGAACAGATGGGAGTAAAAAGAGAAGATCTGATAGTTGTATCAATAATGCCTTGCGTAGCTAAAAAATACGAATGCGGTCGTGATGAGTTTAAGGTAAATGATAATCCGGATGTTGATCATGCCATTACTACGCGGGAATTAGCCGCATTGATTAAATTGTCAAACATTGAATTTGGTTCTTTACCAAACGATGATTTTGATAATCCGTTGGGTGAATCTACCGGTGCTGCTGTAATTTTTGGAACTACAGGTGGAGTGATTGAAGCAGCAGTGCGTACAGCTTATGAAGTACATACTAAAAAAGAACTGCCCAAAATTGATTTTGAAGAGTTACGTGGTATGGAAGGAATCCGTGAAGCAACCATTGATTTTGACGGGCTTCCCATAAAAATTGGAATTGCACATGGTTTAGGAAATGCACGAAAGTTACTGGAGGACATACAGGCTGGTAAAAGTGAATTTCATGCCATTGAAATAATGAGCTGCCCGGGAGGATGCATCGGTGGCGGTGGACAACCTTATCATCACGGTGATGCTGAAATTCTTAAAAAGCGACAAAAAGCTATTTACAGAGAAGACAGTAATAAAACCATCCGTAAATCTCATGAGAATCCGTACATTGTGAAATTGTACGAAGAGTTTCTGGGACAGCCATTGAGCGAAAAGGCCCATCATCTGTTACATACAGAATATTTTGACAGAACTGAATAACGGTCATTAGTAATTTGTCATTAGTCATTGGTTAAGGTGCGAAATATTGTAAATATAAAATGGAATAGATGAAATTAGAAGATTTAATTGTTTACAAGTTGGCAATGGAAATTGGGGATGAAATCTATTTTCAAATTGAAAAATGGGATAGTTTTCATAAATGGACTACTGGCAAACAATTAGTTGAAGCAGCGGACTCTATTGCAGCTAACATTAGCGAGGGATACGGAAGATATTTTTATAAGGAAAATCGTCAGTTTCAATATTTTTCAAGAGGTTCACAAACTGAAACCAAAACCTGGTTAACAAAGGCAAAAAATAGAAATTTAATAAATGAGGAAGATTATAACGCATTTATATTAAAATTAGACGAATTAGGAAAAAGACACAATAACTATATCAAATCAATAGGTCGCAACTCTAATGACCAATGACAATTGACCAGTGACTAATGAAAGCTTCAAAAGACTACTATTTTATATTTGAAAGATAAACAAGTTAAAAACAAAATCATGCCAAAAATAAAACTTGCAGAAAATACAATTCAACTTATAAAAGATATATGTACTGAATTTGATAATCAGGAAAATGAACTGATAAATGTCTTACATCGTGTACAGGGGAAGCTGGGATATTTACCTGCCGAAGTGCAGGAAATTATTGCCAGAGAATTAAACACTTCCGTTGCGAAAGTTTATGGAGTTGTAACGTTTTACAGTTTCTTTACCATGATTCCCCAGGGGGAATTTCCCATTTCAATATGCATGGGAACCGCTTGTTATGTTCGGGGAGCAGAACAGGTGCTCAGCGAATTTAAACGCCAGCTTAAAGTTGAGGTTGGTGAATCAACAGAAGACGGAAAATTTTCAATTAACTGTTTACGGTGTGTTGGGGCTTGCGGGCTCGCACCTGTAGTAACCGTTGGTGAAAAAGTTTTCGGACGTGTGGCTCCCAGCCAGGTGAAGGAAATCATTGCAGAATACAGAGAAGGTTGTGCAAATGATGATGCTAAAACTGCTTAAACTAATAAGAGAATAATTACCGGGCTAATGCATCGATTGTAAAATCGGTGCATTTTTTTATTGGGTTGCTGGTTTATAGAGCGATATCAATAATTACCTCACCTCTGTTTACTAAAACATAAATGCTAAATAGAAGTACCATAATTGAGGCTAAGTATAACATTTTACTGATTGTTTGAAGTGAAACCGGAAGTTTACGATTTTCATGTTGATAGTTCCAGTTAAATCGAATAATTCCTGCTATACCAAATAAAAGTCCTGCAATCGCTACAAGTGGAATAAAACCAAAAATCCCAAGTCCCATTGTAGTTAGAAAGGGTTTTGGTTCAGCCATCTTTTCAATATAATTACCTGCTTGAAAACTATAAATAAAAGGATTGGTATTGTCTTTTAAATTAACCTGAAATTTGCAGGAAGTGCCCTTTTGTAGGTTTTCAGAAGGAAGAAACGAAAAAGCATATTCTGCAATTCCTTTCTTATTGTCAGGATGGTCAACTTGTTTTAACTTTCCATGAATTGTATCATTTGCACTGTTCACTATGTAAACCATATCTGCTGATATTTCTGATAAAATAGTGGTTCCTGAAGTAAGAACAGCTATTTTGTTTTCAAATTCAAAATAGTCAGCATGTAAAATTTTTGGGATACTGTTTTGATTCAATTCGTTCCATGAGGCTTCTATAAATTTAGCTGCCACTTCAGCACAGTTTTCCATTCCACCATTTATTTCATTTAAATTCCCGGCGGTCCATAACGACTCATTGTACATTTGATTACCCGCTAAAAAGTTGATTAATTTTAAAGAACGTAACATCAAATATTGTTGGTTAGACCATGAATCAATAATTTCCACAAATTTGCCAATCGTATCATATTCTTGCTCTAACATTCCTGCATCGGAATACATTTTAAAAAGATCCTCTTCAGGAAAATAACGCTTTACTTTTAAGGTCAGGTAATTATGTTGTTTTATCACAAACGCTCCATGTTTTGAATCACCTGTGTATTTGTCTTTTTTTGTTTTCTGATATTTATTCAGGTTGGAATCATACCAAAAATCTTCAATGATATGAGATAAAGATCCCAGATACAAGGCTACTAACTTCTCATAGTTATCTTGTCGTTTTACTTCTTCCTTCTGAAGGTAGTTTGAAAAAGCA